>WNGE01000080.1_pt1 | contig 150974 bp, 126 predicted proteins | sample 5400651 | NCBI WGS metagenome assembly WNGE01 (sample SAMN13153370, study PRJNA577476) | soil metagenome | isolation source: 60 cm soil or saprolite under grassland replicate 2 | place: USA:California | collected 2016-06-15
CCATAGCACCGATCATATCGGAATACGCCCTGAACGTCAGTATATTTCCAAGATTTTCCTGGCTACATTATGAGGCCGCCAGAGGGCTCGCGTGCCTGGTCAGGCACAGAAGTGCTACTCGGAGTCCCCGTAACTTCGGCTTAGCTGGCGCGGCGGCGGGAAACGTTTCTCGCGGGCCCCGTCCCGCGATCGGCGCCGCGGATCGGACGCGAGTTGCCGCTGCCTTCGGCCGCCCTGGATCGCGGTACATTCAGCGGATCCGCACCCGCCGCTCCGGCTCTGCCCAAGGACTCATTGCCGTCTGGCCCGGCCTTCGGCGGCCCTCCGCTCGGTTCCGGGTCGTCCGGCGACCCGCCATCGGGTGAATCACGCCCTGAATCAGCGCTGCGTGAGGCCATGGCCTTTGCCGCGGTGCCCCCGGTGCCTTGCGCCCCGGCGCCCCCTGTGCCCTGTGCCCCGGCGCCAGGCGGTCCGGCCGACGATCCGGTGCTACCGGATCCCGCGCCGCCGGCCGGTCCCAGCGCGCCGGGGCCGCTTGTGCTGACTCGGGCTGTTTCCGGCTTGGTCCCGCTGGCGGGAGGCAACGGCCGGACCAGACCGAGTGCGACGACCTCGTTGGCCAGCCGCGTCCGCCGGTTCGGGCCCTCTGGGATGCGGAACTTCTGGTATAGCCGCAGCAGATGCTGTTTGACCGCGGCCTCCGTTACGACCAGGTCGGCAGCGATCTCCCGTGCCGTCGCCGGGGCGACGAAGGCTTCGTCGGACAGCGCCGGACGGCACAGCGAGGTGAGCACGTCGAGCTCGCGGCGGGTCAGCTCTGGACTCGCGGACCGGCGCAGCTCCACCTCTGGGGCTAGGTCCTCGTGCGGGATCCCAACGACCCTGCAACGCGCGGACCCAAAGCTGACGACGTCACCATCCTCCAAAACGCGCCGGGCAACTGGCCGCCCGTTCACCCGCGTCCCGTTCCTCGATAAACCGAGATCCACCACATAGGCGTAGGGCCCGCGCCGTACGATTTCCGCGTGCAACCGGGAGACGCTGGGATCCACGAGCCGGACGTCAACCGCCCTGCCCCTGCCGACAGTGGTGACCTCGGCCTGCAGCGGAAAAAGCTCGCCAGTTTCCTCGACTCTTATGTATGGCTCCTCCACAGGCCCTCCCGCTCTACCGGAGCCGTCACTCATCTCTAACGAGCCAGTTACCCTCCGGAAGCCCCGCTGTACCGCATTTTCCGCAGGTATTGATGGGAGCCGTCCTGCCAAGAAAAAGCAGAGGCTCGGGAGAGAACAGGGTCAAATGCGCGGATTGATGACGGAGTGAACCGTCGCCGGTGCGCAATTTACGAAGCCCGTTAGGGCAGCCGGTAACGCTTGAGCGCGCGAGAGTTCCGGGGCTGGTTCCGCAGCCTGGGGGACGTGCGGGGCGGTGCGTAGACTTGAGCCGACCAAAGGGACGGGGAGGCCCCGGTGTGGGCCGCCGGGCGAGGGCCAGGCCGGGAGCCGGAGGACGTGGTGTTGACGTACAAGGACCGTTGCCCGCGGTGATCCCGGGCGAGATTTCCGGTGAAATGGGGCCCTCGCCGTCAGGTGTACCCGGGGGTGACGCCGGGTCAGGCGCTGACGCGCCAGGTTGCCGAGGGACCCAGCGACCGCTCCATCACGCCGGGCGGCCAGACGAGGCTGAGGAGACGGCCGTCCGTGCGGGGGGTCCGGCGGACAGCAGCCCGGGGGTCCCGGCCGGCAGCGGCGCGGAGGTTCCGCCCGGCAGCGGCGCGGGGGTCCCGGCGGACAGGAGCCCGGGGGTCCCGGCCGGCAACAGCGCGGAGGTTCCGGCCCGTGGGCAGCCCACCCACAGACACCGTGGCCCGCACTTTATCGACGCACCGTATGCGATTGTGCTCGCCATCGCGCTCGCCGGCCTACTGTGGGTCTGGCAGAGCGAGAACCACGTGAAGGGCGGGATGGTGACCGTTTCCGCGGCGCTTCTGGTGGCCGCCGCGGCGCGGTTCGTGCTGCCGGATCAGCGAGCTGGCCTGCTGGCCAACCGGCGGCGGGGAATCGACGTGACGGCGCTCACGGTGCTGGGCGCCGGTCTGCTCGCGGCGGCTCTGGTAATTCCGAGCCCGTCATGACTCCCGTGGGAACCACCGCCAGAACGACCGCGGGCGACCAGCCGCGGACAAACGGCTGGCCGCGCACGAAGGGAAATGAATCAGCATGTCCAAGATCAAGGTGACGACTCCCGTCGTGGAACTCGATGGCGACGAGATGACGCGGATCATCTGGCACTCCATCAAGGACCGGCTGATCTTGCCCTATCTGGATATCGACCTCAAGTCCTACGACCTTTCGATTCAAAAACGTGACGCAACCGACGATCAGGTGACCGTTGATGCGGCCATGGCGATCAAGCAGTACGGCGTTGGTCTCAAATGCGCGACAATCACTCCGGACGAGGCGCGCGTGGCGGAATTCGGTCTCAAGAAGATGTGGCCATCGCCGAATGGCACGATCCGCAACATCCTCGGCGGCGTGGTATTCCGTGAGCCGATCGTCGTATCCAGCATCCCCCGGCTTGTGCCGAGCTGGACTAAGCCGATCATCATCGGCCGCCATGCGCACGGCGACCAGTACCGGGCGAGCGATTTCGTGGTACCCGGCCCGGGGACGGTCATGATCTCCTACCAGCCCGACGACGGCGGCCAGCCCTTCGAGGTAGAGGTGGCGAAGTTCACCGGCGGCGGCGTCGCGATGGCGATGTACAATTTCGACGATTCGATACGCGACTTCGCGCGGGCGACGATGCGTTACGCCCTCAACCGCGGCTACCCGTTGTACCTATCGACCAAGAACACGATTCTCAAGGCCTATGACGGCCGATTTAAAGTCTTGTTCGCGGAGATATTCGAGTCGGAGTTCAAGGCTGAGTTCGAGGCCGCTGGCCTGACGTATGAACACCGACTCATCGACGACATGGTCGCCCAGGTCCTCAAGTGGGAGGGCGGGATCGTCTGGGCGTGCAAGAACTACGACGGTGATGTGGAATCCGACGTGGTAGCGCAGGGATTCGGCTCACTCGGCTTGATGACCAGCGTGCTGATGACCCCAGACGGGCGCACCGTCGAGGCGGAGGCCGCGCACGGGACCGTGACCCGGCACTACCGCCTGCACCAGCAGGGCAAGCCGACGTCTACCAACCCGGTCGCCTCGATCTTCGCCTGGACCCGGGGGCTCGCGCACCGCGGCAAGCTCGACGGAAACCCGGGCCTGACCGCGTTCGCCCGGACGCTTGAGCATGCCTGCGTGCAGACGGTGGAGGACGGCAAGATGACCAAGGATCTGGCGATCCTGGTCGGGGTCGACGCGCCGTATCTGAGCACGCAGGAATTCCTTTCGGCGCTGGACGACAACCTGAAGAAGAAGATGGAGGCCAGATGACCCGCAAAGGGAAGGCAGTAGTTGTCGGCGCCGGCTTTTACGGTTCGACGACTGCCCAGCGACTCGCCGAGTTCGACGTCTTCGAGGAGGTCGTACTCAGCGACATCATCGAGGGCAGGCCCGAAGGGCTGGCTTTGGACATGAACCAGGCCCGCCCGATTGAGGGCTATGAGACCCGAGTCACCGGCGCGACGACCCGTGATGATGGCTCGGGGTACGAGGCCCTGGCCGGCGCGAGCATCGTGATCATCACGGCTGGCCTGCCGCGTAAGCCCGGCATGAGCCGCATGGATCTCATCGAGGTGAATGCCAAGATCGTGCGGGAAGTCACGGAGAACGTGGCGGCGCACGCGCCTGGGGCCGTGCTGATCGTGGTGTCGAACCCGCTCGATGAGATGACCGCACTGGCGGCCAAGGTATCCGGCTTCGGCTCGCAGCGGGTGATGGGCCAGGCCGGGATGCTGGACACCGCACGGTTTACCCATTTTGTTGCCGAACGGCTGCGCGTCCCGGTCGCCTCAGTCGAAACACTGACGCTCGGCTCGCATGGCGACACGATGGTCCCCGTTCCGTCCGCGTGCACAGTGGACGGCAAGCCACTGGCCGATCTGCTGCCTGCGGCAGACATTGACGCCCTCGTTGAGCGCACCCGAAAGGGCGGCGGAGAGATTGTCGGACTGCTGAAGACCGGCTCAGCTTTCTACGCGCCGTCCGCGGCGGCGGCGCGGATGGCACGCGCGGTTGCCGAGGATTCCGGCGCGGTGCTGCCGGTCTGCACGTGGGTGGACGGCCAATACGGCATCTCCGGCGTCTACCTCGGTGTGGAGGCCGAGCTTGGTGCGTCGGGTGTCCGCCGTGTGGTGGAGCGTGACCTGACCAGCACAGAACTGGAGGCGCTGCGAAACGCCGCCGAGGCGGTACGGGCCAAGCAGGCCGACGTCGCCAGCCTCTGAACCGCCCGTTACCGAATTCTGGCGCCGCCCGGCGAATGCCGCGTCGCCCTGGTTCTGGGCTGCTCTGTGGGCCAAACCTGGGCAGCGTTAGTACGACGTACCGGGTGTAGCCGACCGAACCCCCCGGGCAGTCTGTCTCGGCCGCGCTAATTCACTGTGACTGACTGGTGGACAAAGCCACAATGGTCACAGGCGCAACAAGGCGAATACGATCACGATCCCCACTAACCCCCATCGCACGGCCGAGCCCACGCGTGAGCGAAACCTGTTGCGCGCCCTCGGGACTCTTGCGCGGACGTCTTGATAGTCCGTCCAGGCCCCGTGGACGCGCTGAAACGCCCATCCGATGACCGCGCCAATGGCCAGGATCGCGAGGAGAAGCGTAGTTCCTGGCGTCATGTCAACACCCTGCTGTGATTCGGGTGCGGTGTCTAGCAAATTTGGCGGGTATGTTGCCACCGCGCACAATGTGTCCGCCCCGGGGAGAAGTGCTCTATGAGGCAGCGGACAGAAAATGGGCAGGAATTCGGCTCGGTCGCCGAGGGCACATCGGCGGCCAGGCTCTACACCAATCGGCGGGCCCCGGATTCGGGCGATGCGGGGATCACAGCGGGCGCCGCCCAGCGCCGCCTGGTGAACTCGGCCGCGACCGCATCGACGATCTTTGCGGTCTGGTCCACGGGAACCAAGGCGATCACCGAGCCGCCGAACCCGCCACCAATCATCCGGGCACCGAATGCGCCGGCCGCGCAGGCGGCGCTGCATGCCACATCAGCCTGCGGCCAGGAGATCTCGAAGTCATCACGAAGCGACAGATGAGACTCGGTGAGAACGCTGCCGACCTCGCTCATCGCACCCGCACGCAGCAATCCCACCACCGCCTGCACCCGGTGATTGTCGGTGATGACGTGTCTCGCGCGGCGGCACAGCACGGAATCCTTCAGCAGGCGCAGTGCGGCGTCCGCGTTGGTAACGTCCCGCAGCGCCGCGACCCCGAGCAGCCTGGCCGCCTCCTCGCAGGCCGCGCGCCGCTCCGCGTACGCGCTTTCGCCCAGCTTGTGCCGAACCCGCGTGTCGATGACGGCGAGCGCCAGGCCCGCGCCCGCAGGATCGAAAGGAACCTGGCTCGTCGCCAGAGTTCGGCAGTCAAGCAGCAGAGCGTGCCCCCGTCGGCACAGCAAAGCCGCGGACTGGTCCATGATCCCGCTGGGGATACCGACGAAATCGTTCTCCGCGCGCCGGGCCAGCTTGGCCAGGGCATGCGCTGGTACGTCCACTCCGTACAGCCCCGTGAGCGCTACGGCTACCGAGCATTCGAGCGCGGCCGAGGATGACAAGCCCGCGCCCTGCGGCAGGTCGGCGTCGATGGCCAGGCGCGCGCCACCGATGCCGTACCCGGCGTCGCGCAGGGCCCACGCGACGCCGGCGGCGTACGCCGCCCAGCCGTTGACCGAGCCGGGGACGAGCGACCCCAGCCGGACGGTTACCCGGCCGGACGCGGCGGAGCGTCCCGCTGGATCGGTGTGGGCGGGAGCCTGCCGTGAGCACAGTTCGAGGACGTCGGCTGAACGTCGCGAAGCGGCGGCGCGCACCCCTAGTCCGAGCGCAAATGGAAGCACGAAGCCTTCGTTGTAGTCGGTGTGTTCACCGATCAGGTTGACGCGGCCGGGGGCATGCCAAACTCCAGCCGGCCAGGCGCCGTAGCACTCGCGGAACCACTCGCGCCCGCTTGCCGCCGGGTCCACGCCGTCAAACCCCGCGGTGCCGGTCATCGCCGCGCGGCCGACATGAACGCCCACGCGTCGGCGACCATAGTGCGCAGATCCTTGGCGGCCATCCAGCCGAGCTCGGCGTGGATACGGGCGGAGGAGGCGACGAGTACGGCTGGGTCGCCGGGCCGCCTGGGTGCCACCCGCGCAGGCACCGCCACTCCGGTGACCTGGCGGCACATCTCGACAACGTCATGGACCGAGAAGCCCGTGCCGTTGCCCAGGTTGTACACGCGGTGTGTGCCTGGCGGGCAGGCACCGAGCGCGCTCAGGTGAGCCTGTGCGAGGTCGGCCACGTGAATGTAGTCACGGATACAGGTCCCGTCCGGCGTTGGGTAATCGTCGCCGAAGATCTGCACCCGCTCGGCGGAGCCTGGCGTTCGTGCGGCCACCGCGAGGACGTTCGGGATGAGGTGGGTCTCGTGGTCGTGCCGCTCACCGAACCAGGTGCCGCCACGACTCTGGAAGGCGCCCGCGACGTTGAAGTACCTCAGACTCACGCCACCGATCCCGTACAGCCGTGCATATTCAGCGAGTGCGGTGTCGATGGCCAGCTTTGACGCACCGTACGGGCTAGTCGGCCGGGTGGGGCAGGTCTCGTCGATCGGTGTGCGCTGCGGATCGCCGTAAACTGCCGCCGTCGAGGAGAACACGATCGTGCGCACGCCGGTCACGCGCATCGCCTCTAGCAGGGCCAGTGTCCCGCCCAGGTTGTGCTCCCAGTACAGCGACGGATGAGCGACGGATTCCCCGACGAGCGACTTGGCGGCGAAGTGCAGAACCGCGTCCATGCCGCCGGCCAGGGCATCCTGGGCCCCCTGGCGGATCGTCGCATGAGTGAACCCGGCGCCCTTCGGGATCGCGTCCGCATGCCCCGTGGAGAGGTCATCGAGCACAGTGACCTCGTGACCTTCCTCAAGCAGCGACGCCGTAACCACACTTCCGATGTAACCGGCGCCGCCGGTGACAAGCAGCCTCACCTGACCTCCCGGAGCCGTCGCGCGGCGGTTTCCGGCACGATGTCGTTGATCCAGACGCCCATGCCGGATTCCGAACCGGCCAGATACTTGAGCTTGCCGGGCGCCCGCCGCACCGACAGTAGCTGAAGATGCAGCGCGAAACCGGCACGGATCGGGCCGTCCGCCGTGACCGGTGCCTGGTGCCACGCCGCGATGTAGGGCGCCCGGCTGCCGAACAGCCCGTCAAGGCGACGCAGCACGTCCAGATAGAGCACGCTGAAGGCGTCGCGTGCCGCATCGTCTAGCTGTGACAGCTCGGGCACCCGTTCGGCCGGGAAAATCAGGATCTCGTACGGCCACCGGGCGGCGGCGGGGACGAACGCCACCCAGTGGTCGTTGCGCGTGACCATCCGCCTGCCCGTGGCCAGTTCGCCAGTGACCAGGTCGTCAAACAGGTTGCCGCCGGTACGCTCCGTGTACTGGCGAGCTTGTTCCAGCATCCGGGAGGTGCGCGGCGTCACAAACGGATAGCCGTAGATCTGCCCGTGCGGGTGGTGCAGGGTGACGCCGATCTCCTCGCCGCGGTTCTCGAAACAGAACACCTGCGCGACACCATCAAGCGCGGCGAGGGCGGCGGTCCGGTCCACCCAGGCCTCGACTACCGTGCGCACGCGTTTCGGCGAGAGGTCGGCGAAGGATGCGTCGTGGTCGGAGGTGAAGCACACGACTTCACAGCGGCCGGTCCCGGGACGCTGTGCGAACAGGTCTGCCGCGGCGGCTGGCCCGGTTCCTGCTGGCTCTGCCTCGCCGCGGCCAGCGCCGGACAGCGAGGGGAAACGGTTCTCGAAGACGACAACGTCGTAACTGCTCGCCGGGATCTCGGTCGGACGGCCCGGTGCGGAAGGGCAGAGCGGGCAGGCCTCGGCGGGCGGCAGGAAGGTCCGGTCCTGGCGCTGCTGCGCGATCACGACCCAGTCGCCGCTCAGCGGATCCCACCGCAGCTGCGACGCCGCGCCCGCCGCCGGGCCGCCCAAGTCCCGTGGATCACGGACCTTCTCCCGGCCGAGGCTTGGCGATTCGTCGAAATAGATGATCTCGCGCCCATCGGCAAGCCGGGCCGTATGTTTCCAGACTGGGTATTCCTCCACAGGATCAACACGTTACTTGTCATGTGTCCTCAGTTCTGTGACTGCCGCGCGGGCCACCCGGGCAAGCCGGGCGGCGCCACCAAGAAGCCGCGCCCCGGAGCCACGCCCAGCACCGTGTGCGCCGGGGCCCGCGGGCGGCGTGGGAACGGGCTGTCCGGGGCCGCGGGGGTGTAGGCCAGGGCCGCAGGAAGTGCGCGCGGCAGCGTTGCGCGCCGATCACCTCCTAGACTGTGCGGACACCATGCGTCAAGGTGCCGAGGTCAGGAAATCCAGCCGTGGGTAACATCGGCCGCGACATAGCCATCGTGCTTGCGTTCGTGCTTATCGGTGGGTTCTTCGCGGCCGCCGAGATGGCTCTCGTCTCGCTGCGCGAAGGCCAGATGCGCTCCATCGCGTCACGCGGCAAGCGGGGGCAGCGCGCGGTGAGGCTCGCGCAGGATCCGAACCAGTTCTTGTCCGCGGTTCAGATCGGCGTGACGCTCGCGACGGTGCTTTCTGGCGCGTTCGGCGCCGAACTCCTTGCCGGTGAGCTGAAGTCCCTGCTCGTCCGCCAGCACATGCCAGCGGGCCTCGCATCCGCGCTTTCGCTGGTCGGCGTCACGATCGTCATCTCCTATTTCTCGCTGGTGCTCGGCGAGCTTGCTCCCAAACGGATCGCACTGCAGCGTCCGGAGCCTATTGCGCTCGCGGCGGCGCCCGTGCTCGACCGGATCACGGTGCTGGCCCGGCCCGTCGTCTGGATTCTCTCGCGGTCGGTGGATGTGGTCGTCCGGGTGCTCGGCGGCAATCCGCGCGCCGCACGTGAGGTGATGAGCTCCGAGGAGCTGCTCGACCTGGTGACGGCCCGGCCCGATCTTGGCGCGGATGAGCGGCATATCGTTGCCGAGGTGTTCGAGGCGGGCAAGCGGCAGTTGCGGGAGGTGCTGGTGCCGCGAACCGAGGTCGAGTTTCTGAGCGAAGACACGCCGATGTTCCGCGCCGCCGAGGTCGCTGCCCGGGCCACCCACTCGCGTTTCCCTGTGTACCGGGATTCCTACGACGACGTGATCGGCTTCGTGCACCTGCGCGATCTGCTCAACCCGGAGTTCATGAACAAGGCCACGCCGGTGCGTGACGCATGCCGCCCCGTTAAGCAGCTCCCGGTGAGCAAGACAATCCTCTCAGCGCTGACGGAGATGCGTAAGGATCGCGCGCATCTAGCGATCGTCATCGACGAGTACGGCGGGACCGCGGGAATCGTCACCCTAGAGGACCTCGTCGAGGAGCTGATCGGCGACATCAAGGATGAGTACGACGTGGAGGCGGCGCAGGCGCAGCGGCTCATCGGCGGCCAGGTCGATGTGGACGGCCTGCTCAACCTGGACGACTTCGCCGACGAGACGGGAATAAGGCTGCCAGAAGGCCCCTACGAGACCGTGGCGGGCTACGTGATCGCGGCGCTCGGCGCGCTGCCTGGGCCTGACGACGCGGTGGAGGTGTCCGGGTACCGGCTTACCGTCACGGAGATGGACGGGCGGCGGGTCGCGCGGATCCGCGTCTCACCCGCGACCGACGGCCATCCGCAGGCCACCCCGGACAGACCTGCGGCCGGCGGACGGGCGGGCGGGGAGAGGGCGGCGGCCGGCCTGGAGTCGTCGAGGGCGCCCAGCCGTGCACGGCGCGACGGCAGCGCTGCGCAGCCCCCGGTAGATCCGTAGCAGCGCCGCGCCCAGTACCCCGAATGGTTCACGCGGGCGTGTCAGATACCGGCCGCCGTTCGGGCTGTGCTGGCCCGGGGGGACGACCCCCCGGAGCCCCCCGATGCGCTGCGTGCGGCGCGGCTCGCGGAGCCGTTCGGGACAAATGAGGAAGACGCCTGCGGTGGCCGCGCGGGCCCCGCAGCCGCATCGGATACGACGGTAGGCTTGCAGCGAACCGTTGCTGTCCGCGCCCAGCTTCCAGCGCAAAACTCCCTGAGGAACGCGTGCATGTCCGACACCGCACCGACAACCAGGCCCCGTGTGCTTTCCGGCATCCAGCCCACCGCCCACTCGTTCCATCTGGGCAACTACCTCGGTGCGGTTCGTCAGTGGGTGGCACTGCAGGAGTCACGCGACGCGTTCTACTGCGTGGTCGACCTCCACGCGCTCACGGCGCCGTACGAGCCCACCATGCTGCGCCGCCGGACGCGGGTGGCCGCTGCCCAGCTGTTCGCGGCGGGACTTGATCCTGACCGCTGCACCGTGTTCGTGCAGAGCCACGTGCGGGAGCACACCGAGCTCGCTTGGATTCTTAGCTGCCTCACCGGGTTCGGCGAGGCGAACCGCATGACGCAGTTCAAGGACAAGACCGCCAAGGGCGGAGCCGACCAGGCCAGCGTCGGCCTGTTCACTTATCCGGTGCTGCAGGCCGCCGACATCCTCATCTACCAGGCGGACGAGGTACCGGTCGGTGAGGACCAGAGGCAGCACCTAGAGCTGAGCCGAGATCTCGCGCGGCGGTTCAATCATCGGTTCGGCAACACGTTCGCCGTCCCTGAACCGTACATCCTCGCCGGTGTCGCCAAGATCGCCGATCTGCAGGATCCGACAGCCAAGATGAGCAAGTCCTCGTCGTCGCCACAGGGCATCCTGGATGTGCTGGATGACCCGGCCGCGCTGCGCAGGAAGATCATGCGCTCTGTGACCGATCCCGGTACCGAAATCCTGTGTGACGAGGTGGCGAAGCCGGGGATCACCAACTTGCTGAGAATCTACTCCGCCCTGGTCGGCACCAGCGTCGCTGATCTCGAGGCCACGTACTCGGGGGCTGGGTACGGCCGGCTGAAGAACGACCTCGCCGACGTGGTGGTGCGGGAATTCGGCCCGGTCCGCGAGCGCACAGAGAAGCTGCTCGCCGATGAGGCGGAACTCGATCGGCTGCTCGCCCGTGGTGCCGCCCACGCGTCCACCGTGGCACGGCAGACAATGGCAGCGGTCCGGGACCGCATCGGCCTGCTGCTCCCCCGCTGACCGCCGCTGTCGCGCCTGGCCTCCCGCCCGCCGCCCGATCGCAGGCCGCTGTCCAGCCCGCCGCCCAACCGCACGCCGCTGTCCAGCCCGCCGCCCGATCGCAGGCCGCTGTCCAGCCCGCAGCCGCTGTCCCGCTCGCCCGCCGCCCCGGACCGCCCGCAGGCCGCTTTCACCATGGGTCAGGTATTTCTGCGACCTAATGTCCGTTTTGCGTACGGGTCCATGGTGAAAAGTGCTGCTGAGGGCGGCTCGGGGCCGTCGCGGGTGGCTTGCCGAGGCGTGCTCGGGTTTGAACGGGTCGGCTGAGGCGGCTGACGAACCGGACACCTGGGTATATGAGGAACATGGCACGCATCGCGGATCGCGTGCGTGTCGCCGGTGAGGCAGCCCGCAACCGCGTGCAGGCCGGCGGCGCGACGATCCGTGACCGCGTCACCGCCACGGCGCACAGCCTGCGCAAGCGCTGGCGCTGGTTTGATCACCTAGCCGAGGCCTACGGGCTCTACCAGGACAAACGGGGCGGCTCGCTTGCCGGGGCAACCACGTTTTTTGGCTTCCTTTCCTTCTTCCCGCTGGTGGCGCTCGCCTATTCCATCGGCGGTTACGCCGCGAGCGTCAGCCCGCAGGCGCGTGATTGGCTGCGGAACGGCATCCAGTCGGTGCTGCCCGGGCTGGCTCACCAGCTCGAGCTCCAGTCCATTGCCGATGCCCGCGTGGGTACGGGCATAGCGGGCCTGCTTGGCCTGCTGATCGCGGGGCTCGGCGGCATCGGTTCGGTACGGGATGGGCTGCATGTGATCTGGGGATCGGCCACCGGTTCCGGCCACGTCGTGGTGCAGAAAGTCTGGGACACCGCGGTGCTGTGCGCGCTTGGACTGTGCCTCCTGGTGTCGGCGGCCGCGTCGGCGCTCGCCGTGCCCGCCGCCACCGCGGTGCTCGGGTGGGCCGGGTTCGCCGGCTCTCTCGGCGCCGAGTTTCTGATACGGCTGCTCGCCATCGCGGTCGCCGTGATCTTTGATGGCGTCATGTTCGCACTGATCTTCTCGCGGCTGAGCGGCACGAAGGTGCCACGGCAGCGGCTGCTGCCCGGTGCGCTCGTCGGCGCGATCGGCTTCGAGGCGCTCAAGCTGATCGGCGTCTATCTGGTGGCCCGCACGACGCACAATCCCGTCTACGCATCGTTCGCGGTCATGGTCGGGCTGCTGGTATGGATCAATCTGGTCGCCCGGCTGACCTTTCTCACGGCCGCCTGGACCGCCACCTCGCAGCGCTAGCGCGGCGCCCGGCGGCGCCTGGCGATCCTGTAGGCGCCAAGCGCGAGCGCGGCAACGGCCAGGCATCCCGCGGTCAATGGCACGGAGATCCCACCGGGCAACCCGGCCTGCATTCGGCCGGTTGTCTTGCGGGTGGTTGCCGCGGCGTTCGGCCGCGCCGAGGATGCCGACGGCAACGGGCTGACGAGCCAGCCCACCGGCCGGACCTGGCCATCCATCCGGAAACCCCAGTTGAGCAGCTTGGTGGCCGACGCGAAGGTCGTTCCGGGGACCGCGTGGAGCAGCGTGACGATGAGCGTATGGCCATGCCGTCGTGCCATGCCGACATAGGTGGCCTTGGCGGGGGTTGTCCACCCGGTCTTCCCGCCGATGAAGCCGCGGTACTCGGTGAGCAGCCGGTCCTGGTTGAAGAGCTGGATCCGGTGGCGGGCCGTGATCGGGAACCAGGCCTGGAGCATTCGGTCGTATTTCAGGAAAGCGGGGGTACGCAGCGCCTGCCGGGCGATCAGTGCCTGATCATAGGCGGACACAAACTGGCCCGGCTCGTCGAGGCCGTTGGGCTGTTTCGCGGTCGTGTCATATGCCTGCAGGTGACGCGCTTGCGCGTTCATAAGGGCGATGCCCCTGCCGAAGGAGCCAGTCGCCTCGGCCAGCGCGATGGCGGCGTCGTTGCCGGAGATCAGCAGCAGCGCGCGGAACAGGTCAGCGATCTTGTAACGGTGCCCTCGTTTCAGACCGACGATGTCTGGCTCAACGCTGACCGCCCGCTTGGACGCTGTCACGGTGGCATTCGGGTTCAGCACTGGGATAAGGGCGATGGCCGTGAGAATCTTGAGCGTGCTCGCGGGCCCGTACCGTGCATGCGGCTTCTTAGCGGCGAGGACCTGGCCCGTGGTGGCGTCCGCGATCACAAAAGCGCCGGCGCGAATCTTAGGAATCCGCGGGGCATGCCGCGACGGGTAGTTGACGATCACACCTGGCTGGGCCAGCTCTGGGCCTCCCACAACGTGGCCGGCCGTGAGGCCATCGTGGCCGCCAGCCCCGGGCTGCGTCGAAGCGATCGCGTAGCCGGAGGCGCCGATGCCGCTCGCGGTGAGTACGGCAGTGAGCACGGCTGTCAGCCTCTTGAGTGCGCACGTCCTCATGACGCCGCTCACATTACCCTGGGTGGCCGAGGATGCACGGTAGTGGCGCGCATACCGCAGCGGTCGCGGCCTGATTCCCCACAGCTGGGGCGTAACTCACGCTGGCTGGCCCGCGCTGCAGCGGAATGTCCGGGCGTACCCTGAGGCCATGGCGGGCAACAAGAAGGAGTCGAGATCGGGCTTTCTGATCGATCCCGTCTATGGGCCGGAATCGCTCGCTGGCTTCGATCCGGCGCAGAGCCTGGGCGAGCCAGGCAACTACCCGTTTACCCGCGGTGTGCACCCGGCCATGTACACGACGCGGCCCTGGACTATCCGCCAGTACGCCGGGTTCGGCACCGCGGCGGAGTCCAATCGACGTTATCAACGGTTGATTGACGCGGGTTCGACCGGCCTGTCCGTGGCGTTCGATCTGCCCACTCAGATGGGTTTCGATTCCGACGCGATGGTGGCGAACGGCGAGGTCGGCAAGGTGGGGGTGGCGATCGATTCGATTGATGACATGCGCATCTTGTTCAACGGAATCCCACTTGACCAGGTGTCCACGTCCATGACGATCAACTCGCCCGCCGCGGTGCTGCTGCTGCTTTACCAGCTCGTCGCCGAGGATCAAGGCGTCGGCGCGGGAAAGCTCACCGGCACGATCCAGAACGACATCCTGAAGGAGTACATCGCCCGGGGTACCTACATCTTTCCGCCGCGGCCGTCACTTCGGCTCGTCGCCGACACCTTCGCCTACTGCGGAAAAGAGATCCCGAAGTGGAACACGATCTCGATATCCGGCTATCACATGGCGGAAGCAGGGGCGACGCCCGTGCAGGAAATCGCCTTCACACTGGCCAACGCCAAGGAGTACGTGGAGACGGCGATCCGTTCCGGTCTGGCGGTGGACGAGTTTGCCCCCCGGCTCTCGTTCTTCTTCGTGGCGAGGACCACGCTGCTGGAGGAGGCGGCGAAATTCCGGGCGGCGCGCCGCTTGTGGGCCCGGATCATGCGTGACGAGTTTGGTGCGCGCAACCCCCGCTCGCAGATGCTGCGCTTTCACACCCAGACTGCCGGGGTGGAGCTGACCGCGCAGCAGCCCGAGGTGAACATGGCCCGGGTGACCATACAGGCGCTCGCGGCAGTGCTCGGCGGCACGCAATCACTGCATACCAACTCCTACGACGAGGCGATGGCGCTGCCGAGCGAGAAGGCCGCCAGGCTAGCGGTCCGGACCCAGCAGGTAATCGCGTACGAGACCGATCTAACGGCTACGGTGGATCCGCTCGCGGGGTCATATGCGGTGGAGTCGATGACCGGCGAGATCGAGGACGAAGCAGCCGAGCTTATCGCGCGGATCGACGAGCGTGGCGGGGCTGTGGCCGCCATCGAGCAGGGATTTCAGAAGGCGGAGATCGAGGGCTCGGCATACAGGGTCGCGCGGGAGATAGACGACAGCGAGCGGATTGTGGTGGGCGTCAACGGGTTCCGCGTCGAGGGCGACGAGAGGTACGAACCTCTTCGGGTTGACCCCGCGATCGAGAAGGAGCAAGCCGAACGGCTCGCGCAGCTGCGGCGCTCCAGGGACGCGGGCGCCCACCGCCGGGCGCTCGGCAATCTCGCGAAGGCGGCTGATGGCACCGAGAACGTGCTCTACTCGCTGCGGGAGGCGCTCCAGGCGCACGCGACGGTGGGCGAGGTCTGCGATGCGCTGCGCGAAGCCTGGGGCGTGTACAAGCCCCCGGATGTGTCGTAACAGTCATATAGGGAATTACTCACCGCATACAAGCTCGAAGCATCAGTATGCGGTGTCATAAGTGACATATTTGGCGCTGCGCGGTTCCGGTCGCGCGTTGGGTAATACGCTCGCTTGCACCACCGCGTCCGCTCGCTGCATTATCATCTGCACCATCGTGAGCTGGCGTAATGCGAGGCGCGCAGGACCTTGCCCGGGTCGGCTGGCCGCCGGGCCGTCGCGCTCCGGGTGGAAATGGGGCGCCCGCGCCCGTCGCCGCGTTTCCGGGTTCCGTAAGTCCATCGGTTATACGAGCTGTGATGTTCCAGTAACCCGGACAGCGCCGCCCATTTCCCGCTTCATATCGGCGCTTGGCTCGCGGTTTTCGCCGCATGCACCTCGCTGACCTGGAAAGATTGTAGATGGAGGTCGACAAGTGGTCATCGCGTGGAACGCCTCCCGTGGGGCAACACTGGGTGTCGAGTGGGAGCTTCAGCTCATCGATGCGAACACCAGGCTGCTGCGGCAGGACGCCCGTGAGGTCCTTGGCCTGCTGCCTGGGCTAAGCGAGGACGGCTACCACCCGAAGATCCGGCACGAGCTCATGCAATCAACGCTCGAAGTGGTAACGGGCATCTGCTCAACGGCGCGGGAAGCCAAAGCGGACCTGGCCACGACCATTGGCGAACTCCAGCGAATCACCGAGCCGCGAGGTACGATGCTGGCCTGCGCCGGGACGCATCCCGTCAGCGATTGGCGTGATGCCAAGATGGCGCCGATTCAGCGCTATGCCGAGCTCGTCGAGCAAATGCAGTGGCTGGCCCGCCGGATTCAAACCTTCGGGGTTCACGTCCACGTGGGCCTGCGCGACGGGAGTAAGGCGATTCCGATCGTCAATGCGCTCGCCGCGTACCTTCCGCATTTTCTCGCCCTCACCGCGTCCAGCCCGTTCTGGTGCGGGCAGGACACCGGCCTCGCATCCAGCCGGTCGGTGGTATTCGGTGCGCTGCCGACAGCGGGCCCGCCGCACAGGTTGGCCAAGTGGAGTGAGTTCGAGGACTACATGGACACCCTGCTCCGAGCCGGGACCATCCGGAGCATCAAGGAGGTGTGGTGGGACATCCGCCCACACCCCGATTTCGGCACCGTCGAGATCCGCATGTTCGACGGTCTCCCGACCCTGCGCGAGATCGGCATGGTCGCTGCCCTGTCACAGTGCCTGGTCCAGCTTTTCGACTTCCAGCTCGACCGGGGATACACGCTGCCGAACCCGGCGGCGTGGGTCGTCAGGGACAACAAGTGGCGGGCAACCCGGTACGGTCTCGAGGCGATGGTGATCACAGATGACACGGGCGCGACGGCGCCGCTGCGTGACGAGCTTTACGAGCTCATCCAGGAGCTTGAGCCTGTCGCCGACCGGGTGGGCTGCCCAGACGAGCTGTGCGTGGTGTCCGATGTGCTCGACCAGGGTGCTTCCTACGAGAGGCAGCGTGCGATTATCGAAGGCGGGGGCGATCTCACCGACGTGGTTGATGCCCTTGTCACTGAATTCGCCGAGGACAGGTTCGTCGCGCCGGGGGAGGTCACCTATGCGGGGACATGACCTGCCCAGCGCGCTCGACGCGTTCCTTTCCACCCACGTCGCGGAGCTGATCGCATTCCGCAGGGAACTGCACGCGCATCCAGAGCTTGGTTATCACGAGCACCGTACGACGCGCCTTGTCGCCTCCCGGCTGGCCGCGGCCGGGCTCCGGCCGTCCGTGCTGCCAAAGGGTACCGGCCTGATCGCCGACATCCGCGGCGTCGATGGGCACACGAGCGGGCATTCCAGCGGGCCGGTCGTGGCGCTGCGCGCCGATCTGGACGCCCTCCCCGTGCCCGACGAGAAGAACGTGCCCTACCGCTCGACAGTGGGCAACGTTTGTCACGCATGCGGACACGACGTGCACACGGCCATCCTGGTCGGCACGGGGCTGTTCCTGGGCAGGCTCGCGGAAGCGGGCGAGCTGCCCGGGCGTGTCCGGCTCGTCTTTCAGCCAGCCGAAGAGGTGCCAGGCGGCGCCCTGGACGTTCTCGCCGCGGGGGGGATCGCATCGGTTGACCGGATCTTCGCGCTGCACTGCGATCCCCGGCTTGAGGTCGGAAAGGTTGGCCTGCGGACCGGCCCGATCACTGCGGCTTGCGACAAGATCGTTGTCCGGGTCACCGGGCCGGGCGGGCACACCGCTCGGCCACACCTGACCGCCGACCTCGTGTACGCGCTGGGAAAGATCGTCACCGAGCTGCCGGCCGCGTTGTCACGGCGCGTCGATCCCCGGTCCAGCCTCAGCCTGGTTTGGGGCAAGGTCAGCGCGGGTTCGGCGGCGAACGCCATCCCCGATGACGGGATCGCCGAGGGCACCGTGCGCTGCCTCGATGATGAGGCATGGCACGCGGCGCCTGACCTGCTCAAGGCCCTCATCGACTCCGTGGCGAGCGCCTACGGTGTGCTGGCCGAACTCAGTTACCAGCGCAACGTGCCGCCGACCGTGAATGAGGCCGTGAGCGTGCAGATGCTGACGGACGCCACCGCGCACGTGCTTGGACCCGATGCGGTTGCCCCGGCACCGCAGAGCCTCGGCGGCGAGGACTTCGCCTGGTTCCTTGAGTCGATTCCCGGCGCGCTTGCGCGGCTCGGCACCAGAGGCGACGAAACGTCAGGCGACCTCGACCTGCACCAGGGGACATTTGACGTCGATGAGCGGGCCATCGGGATCGGCGTCAAGGTGTTGGCGGCGACCGCGCTCGCCGGGTTTGGCGGCTCGTCCGCTCGTGAACCGCTACCGGGCGCCGCCGCGCTGGGCTGACACGCTGCCTTCGAACGACGGTAGCCTCCTAGCGTGACCAATGCGCCCACGCTCGACGGGATCAGGCGAGCACCGAAGGTGCTGCTGCACGATCATCTGGACGGTGGAGTGCGGCCGGCGACCATCATCGAGCTCGCCCGCGACCTCGGGTACCGCGAGCTGCCTACGAGTGACCCCGACGAACTGGCTGTGTGGTTCGAGCGGCTGGCGGACTCCGGGTCGCTGGAACGCTATCTGGACGCCTTCAGTCACACCGTGGCGGTGATGCAGACTCCAGAGGGTCTGGCCAGGGTGGCGGAGGAATGTGCCGCGGATCTTGATGCGGATGGGGTCGTCTACGCGGAGGTCCGGTTCGCACCGGAGCTGCACACAGAACGTGGCCTTAGCCTTGATCAGGTGGTGGAGGCGGTGCTTGAGGGATTCGCCGCTGGCACGCAATCACGCGCTATCCGGATCGGCGTGCTCCTTACCGCGATCCGGCATGCCGCCCGCTCGATGGAGATCGCCGAGCTTGTCGTGCGTTACCGTGACGCAGGCGTGGCGGGGTTCGATATCGCGGGCCCGGAGGCCGGTAACCCGCCCACCCGCCACCTGGACGCCTTTGAGTATCTGCAGCGCGAGAACTCGCATTTCACCATCCACGCGGGCGAAGGCTTCGGGTTGCCGTCCATTTGGCAGGCGCTCCAGTGGTGCGGTGCGGACCGGCTTGGGCACGGGGTGCGCATCATCGACGACATCCGGCCGGACCCGGGTGATGGCTCGCCCCAGCTTGGTCGGCTGGCCGCCTATGTGCGGGACAAACGGATCCCGCTGGAGATGTGCCCAACGTCCAATGTCCACACCGGAGCGGCCCCTTCGGTTGCCGAGCACCCCATTGGCCTCCTTCGCCGCCTCTACTTCCGCGTCACGGTGAACACGGATAACCGGCTGATGAGCGCCACGAGCCTGTCGGATGAATTCACCCAGCTCGTGGACGCGTTCGGTTATGGATGGGACGACCTGCAGTGGTTCACTATCAATGCGATGAAGTCGGCCTTTCTGCCCTTCGACCAGCGCCTGGAGATCATCAACGGTGTCATCAAGCCAGGATTCGCCCAGCTCAAATGGCGGGTCAGCGGAGCGCCCCTCGGGCATGCCGCCCGGCCCTTCGCCTAACCCACGCGGTGTGCCCGCGAGCGGTACCGTGGGTGTGAGCACGGCCGGGCGCAAGGTGTTCCGCTCGAACGGTGCGCTAGCCCTCTGGTACGTATGGTTGATCTTCGCCGTCGCGAATCTCGTCGACCTCGCGGTACAAGGCCGCGACCATGTCTCGGCTGTGATTGCCGCCGTGCTGGTGCTTATCACGGGCGTGGCGTACATCACGGCACTCCGGCCGCGGATCATCGCTGACGATGACGCGGTCACGCTGCGCAACCCGCTGTATGACATCCGAGTCCCGTGGGGAGCGGTCTCCAGCATCGAGCTCGCGGACGTGGTTCGTGTCCACTGCCAGGTCGAAAGTGCCGATCCGCTGGCGCCCCCGCGCGCGCGGGTGCTGCACAGCTGGGCGCTGCAGTCGTCGCGCCGGACCCAGGTGAAGGCGCAGCGGCGGGCGAAGGCGCGCGCGGCCAGATTCGCCGCGGAAGACCCGGTGTTCGCCCGGCTCCCCGAGCAGGCACGAGAGCTGGCCACGCTGCCAGCGTCGGCAGCGGCTGTAGCCCAGCTGGATGAGTGGCGCGGCCACGCGCGCGAGCGGGGCGCCCCTGGCGGGAACCCGGTGATGACCTGGTCCCGTGCCTCGATAGCGGCGCTTCTTATACCCGCCGCGCTCGTCGCCGTCGTGGCCGCCATCGGTTGATTCGGCCGCTGACTGATCAGGCACGCCATGATCCCAGGAACCCCCTCCCGACCCGTCAGGAACCCCCCTCCCGACCCGTCAGGGGAACCCCCCTCCCGACCCGTCAGGACCCCCCCGACCCGTAGAGTGCCTCCACTGGTCGCGGAAGAACCGTAGAGGCACTCAACAGGTCGGGGAGGGCCTCAATCTGTCCCGGTCGCGATGTCGGTCAGCAGCCGGGCGAGCAGCCCGCCGATCCTGCCCGCCGCCTCCCGCCCCGCGGCCAGCACGTCGCCGTGCTCGAGCGGCTTTCCCGACAAGCCCGCGGCCATGTTCGTCACCAGGGAGAACGCGAGCACATCCAGCCCGGCCTCACGGGCGGCAATGGCTTCGAGAACGGTTGACATGCCCACGAGGTCGGCGCCCAGCGTGCGGGCCATCCGGATTTCAGCCGGCGTCTCATAGTGCGGTCCAGGAAAGCACGCGTAAACGCCCTCCGCGAGCGATGGATCCTGTCGGCGGGCCAGCTTCCGGAGGGATGGGCTGTAGACGTCGGTCAGATCCACGAACCGGGGCCCGGAAAGGGGTGACTGGGCGGTGAGATTAATGTGGTCGCTGATGAGCACGGGTTGCCCGATCGAGAAATCTGGGCGGATGGTGCCGGCGGCGTTTGTCAGCACAACCGCGCGTGCGCCGGCTGCGGCCGCCATTCGGACGCTATGAACCGCTGCGGCCGTTCCGTGGCCTTCGTACAGGTGGGTGCGGCCTAGGAAGATCAGCAGACGGTGGCGCCCGGCACGTGCACAGAGAATCCTGCCCGGGTGTCCGATCGCCGCGGGCGCGGGGAAGCCCAGTAGGGAGTGTGCGGCGAGGTCGTGGTCTGGCGGCCCGAACGCGTCCGCCGCGCCGCTCCAGCCTGATCCGAGCACGAGCGCGGCGGTGTACTGGCCCGCGCCAGTGCGGTCGCGCAGCATGTCCGCGGCCGCGCGTGCGGTGCTGTACGGGTCGTCACTCACGTCAGCCGACCCTACGCCGAGCCTGCGGGCTGGTCACCCGAGAGCCTGCTTGATACGGGGGGACGCGAGCCGGATCGAGGTTCTCAAGCAGGGTGCTGGCGGAGCCCGCGGGAACGTGCGTCACAATGGGAGTCCGTGAGCTGTGCACGAGCGGACGAGACGGTGCCGTGACCGCCGCGAGTACCCGCGTCGTGATCATCGGAGGCGGGCCCGGTGGTTACGAGGCCGCCCTTGTGGCGGCTCAACTCGGCGCCGACGTCACGGTCGTGGAGCGCGACCGAGCTGGTGGTGCGTGTGTGCTCACCGACTGTGTGCCGTCAAAGACGCTGATCGCGACATCGGCCACCATGACGACGCTGGCGGGTGCGCGCGACCTGGGTGTGCGCGCAGCCCCGGTGGTCGGCGCCGTGGACGCGAGGCGGCTTTACACGAGGGTGAAGACGCTCGCCACGCAGCAGTCGGTCGACATCGCAGCCCGACTGGCGGCGGAGGGGGTGCGGGTACTGGCCGGTGAAGGCAGGCTGGCCGATCCGCGTAGCGTTGCCGTTGGCGACAAACGCGTGGGCGCTGACGTGGTGCTGATCGCGACCGGAGCGCATCCACGCGTGCTCGAAGGAGCGGAACCGGACGGCGAGCGGATCCTTGACTGGCGGCAGATCTACGATCTCGCCGAACTGCCCGAACGGCTCATCGTGGTCGGGTCGGGGGTTACCGGGGCGGAGTTCGCGAGCGCATTCCAGGCTCTTGGTTCGGATGTCACGCTGATCTCGTCACGGCAGCGTGTGCTGCCGCATGAGGACGCCGACGCCGCAGCGGTGGTCGAGGAGGTGTTCCGTCGGCGCGGCATGACCGTGCTCAGCAGGTCGAGGGCGGCGGCCGTGAAGCGTTCTGCCGGCGGCGTCCTTGTCACCCTGGAGGACGGCCGGACCGTGACGGGCTCGCACTGCCTGCTTACCGTGGGCATGACGCCGAGCACTCGCGGCATCGGGTTGGAAGAGGCTGGCGTCCGGCTGGACGCTCGAGGGTTCGCCGAGGTGGACAGGGTGTCGCGGACCTCTCTTCCTGGCGTGTACGCGGCCGGTGACTGCACCGGCCTGATGATGCTCGCGTCGGTCGCAGCGATGCAGGGCCGGATCGCCATGTGGCACGCACTTGGTGAGGCGGTGACGCCGATCAGGCTGAGCCATGTGGCCGCAACGATCTTCACAGAGCCTGAGATCGCTACGGTGGGTGTGACCCAAGCCGCGGTTGACGCTGGTGAGGTGGATGCCCGGGGCGTCAAGCTGCCTCTCGCCACCAACGCGCGCGCGAAGATGGAGGGCGTACGCGACGGATTCGTCAAGCTGTTCGCGCGCCAGGGCACGGGCGTCGTGCGTGGCGGGGTGGTAGTGTCGCCGCGGGCGAGCGAGCTCATCCTGGCTGTGTCAGTGGCGGTTGAGCAGCACCTGACCGTCGACCAGATGGCACACACGTTCGCCGTGTACCCGTCGATGTCGGGCAGCGTGACCGAGGCCGCGCGGCGGCTGATGCAGTCGGCCGCGAGCATTGATTGACCCGAACGGCTGCCGCGGCGCGTGCCAGCCACGCAGCCGTCACGACGCTTAGCGTGCGGGCATGCCCGCTCCGGACTCGGCGTGCGCGCTCATTGGCAAGCGATTGTGCGGCGCCAGCCGCCGGTGAGGAGGAGGTATCAGTGCCGCAACTTGACTACACCGCCGCTCGTGCCTGGATCAACCGGTGGGACCGCCAGCAGGAGTGCTATCTCCCCGATCGCGAAGATCGTTTTACCGCGCTGATCGACACGGTGGAGGTCGCTACCGAGCGCCCCGACCCGTTGCTTCTCGACCTGGGCTGCGGGCCAGGCTCGCTCGCCGAACGGTTGCTTGACCGGCTCCCTGGTGCCAGCGTGGTCGCGGTTGACGCGGACCCGCTCCTACTCGCGCTTGGCCAGGCGGCGCATGGCGGACACGCGGGGCTGCGCTTCGTCGACCGTGATCTGCGAAACCCCGGCTGGTCTTCCGCCCTCGGGCTGGACCAGCCAGCCGACGCCGCGGTGAGTACCACGGCACTGCACTGGCTGACTGAGGAGCAGTTGCGTTCGGTGTATGCGGAGGTGGCGAGCGTGCTTCGGCCCGGTGGCCTGCTGCTGAACGGAGACCACTTCGTGCTTGACGAACCATGGCTGGCCCGGCTCGAGCGAGGTCTGCTCGGGGCGCAGCATCGGCGTGTCGCGGGTGACGGCGCCGGCGCACAGCCGGACGGGATGTCCGGTGGCGCGCACGGCCGGTCCGCGGCCGAACACGGCGCAGGTAATGGGCGCGGTGAGAACTGGTCACAGTGGTGGGCCGCGGTCGCGGCGGACCCGGCAATGTCCGAACTGACCGCTGAGCGTGCCCGCCGCTGGGCCGCTGCCGAGCGTCATGGCACCGCGGGTGGGCGACTCGACGCTCACGTCGAGGCGCTTGAGGCGGCTGGGTTCCGCCAGATCGGCACGCTCTGGCAGTACGGCGAGAACAGGCTGCTCTGCGCGCTCCGGCCCTGAGCGCGCCACCCCTGCGGCGACGCCTCGAATAGGCCAATCCCCTTACAAACCCCGCCCGCCCTGGGGGTGTTGCCCTACTTGTGATTCTGCCGGGTCGTCAAGGCCTGCGGTATGGCTGAACGAGATTTGTGGATAACTTTGGTAGCTCCGCAGATCCGCTGGTGGTGGGGGCCGCGGCAGCCGTTCGGGATCATCTAATGCGTCGGGTGGCCGAGGTCGGGGTCATCCGGCACGGGCAGGCCGTGCTGGCGTAGCCGGGCCGCGCGGATGTCGTCGGCGTAGACGGCCACGGTGAAAAGGCTTCCCGCGAGGGCGAGTACAGGGACCATGATTCGCAGCCACGGCGGGCCGGGCAGCAGTGCGAGCGCGAGGCAGATGGGGATCATGATGAGCAGGTGCCGCACGATAACGCGGACGCGCCATCCGGCGTCGGTCAGCTCATGGCGGACCCACTCCCGGTTCTCGGAGCCAAGCCGGAGACCGCAGGCGAAACGCAGCTGGCCGGTGAGGCCGGGGTCGCCCGGCAGCCTGGTCAGGGCGCACCGCCGTAGCGCCCGGCTGCAATCATGGTCTCCCGTCCGTAGCCCCACGCGGTAAGTCGGTGATCTGGCAGATAACCTCGCCACTCGACACGGTCTGCCCCACCGCGACCGTGATGCCGTCGACGGTACCGTCCTTGTGCGCTGGCAGCGGCTGCTCCATCTTCATAGCCTCGAGAACGACGATCGTGTCGCCCGCCGACACCTGCTGGCCTTCCTCTGCGGCGAGTTTGACGATGGTGCCCTGCATGGGACTGACCAGCGCGGCACCGGTACCAGCCGGGGGCCTTCCCCGACGCCCGCTCGCCGACGAGCGCGCTGTCCCGCGGCCGGTGCTCGCCGCGCCCCCGCGGGCGGCGTCCCTGCTGGTCGCGCCGCCACTGGTGATGAGGAACCCCGGTGGCAGCACGACCTCGAGTCTTTTTCCGGCCACCTCGACGGTGATCCGCTCGCGTTCCACGGTGGCCGCGTCACCCGAAGGCTCGCCCGAATATGGTTCGATGCCGCCCTCAAACTCGGTTTCGATCCACCGGGTGTGGACGCGCAGCGGCTCGGAGATGAACGCCTGGTCGCGCACGACAGCACGGTGGAACGCGAGCACGGTCGGCATGCCGCCGATCTCGGCCTCGGCGAGGGCGCGCCGGGCACGAGCCAGCGCCTGCCGCCGGTCGGCGCCTGTCACGATCAGCTTCGCGATCAAGGAGTCGAACGCCTGGGGCACCGTCATTCCCTCGCGGTAGCCGGCATCGAGGCGCACGCCCGGGCCAGCCGGTGGCTGCCAGCGGGTGATCTTACCCGGTGCGGGCAGGAAGCCTCGTCCAGCGTCCTCGGCGTTGATGCGGAACTCAATCGAGTGAGCGTGTGGCGGCGGATCGTCGTAACCAATCCGCTCCCCTTCGGCAATCCTGAACATCTCCCGTACGAGGTCAATGCCGGTGACTTCCTCGGTGACCGGGTGTTCGACCTGAAGCCGGGTGTTCACCTCTAGGAACGAGACCGTGCCGTCCTGGCCGACGAGGAACTCGCAGGTGCCAGCCCCTACGTAACCCGCCTTACGCAGGATCGCCTTGGACGACTTGTACAGCACCTCGATCTGCTCCCGTGCCAGGAAGGGCGCGGGCGCCTCCTCGACGAGCTTCTGGTGGCGCCGCTGCAGCGAGCAGTCGCGAGTCGAGATGACCACCACCTTGCCATGCGAATCCGCAAGGCACTGGGTTTCCACGTGCCTCGGCCGGTCCAGGTAGCGCTCAGCGAAGCATTCGCCACGGCCGAAGGACGCGATAGCCTCGCGGACCGCCGACTCGTACTGGTGTGGGATCTCCTCTAGGGTGCGTGCCACCTTGAGCCCGCGGCCACCGCCGCCAAAGGCGGCCTTGATGGCCACCGGCAGCCCGTGCTCGCGCGCGAATTGGATCACTTCGTCACTGCCCGACACGGGGCCTTGCGTACCCGCGGCGAGGGGCGCTGCCGCTGCCGTTGCGATCTGGCGGGCCTGGACCTTGTTGCCGAGCGCGCGGATGGCGGCCGGTGGCGGACCAATCCAGGTCAGCCCGGCGTCCATGACTGCCTGCGCCAAGTCGCCGTTCTCCGCGAGAAATCCGTATCCCGGGTGAACCGCGTCGGCACCAGCCTGTGCTGCGGCCTTGATGATCTTCTCGATGTCCAGGTACGAATCGGCCGCGGTCTGGCCGCCGAGCGCGTAGGCCTCGTCCGCCACTATGACGTGTAGGCCGTCGATGTCGGGCTCGGCATAGATGGCAGCGCTGGTGAGGTCGGCGTCGCGGCACGCACGCGCGATGCGGACCGCGATCTCGCCACGGTTGGCGATGAGCACCTTGCGCACGAAGCGGCTCCTCTCGGCCTCGGAAGAGTCTATGGCGCACCTTTGAGGGCGACTCCGGCCGCGCAGGGCGGGCCGACACCGCCTGGAGGGGTCAGCGCGGCAACGCGCTGGCTCGCCAAGCGCCTGGCCCGTGCGCGATAGGTGCCCGCAGCAGGCGCGACCTGTCACGCCAGCCGGGCCGCGGATTAGCGCGATCGCCGGGGCGCGCCGCCGCGGCATTCGCGCGCTGTACCGCCGCTCGCGCAGTGGCGAGCGCGGCGATCAGTGCAGCGGTCTCCTCCGCGGTGGCGTCTCCCCGCACCACCTTCAGCAGCACGGGCCAACCCTCGCGGCTCATACCCTCGCCTCCCATGCCAAACCTTCGCCGCACTCAGCGGTCTTCTGCTCACTTGTGTATCTTGCCTGTCCCGATGCCAAACTCGCGATGCACTCGTGCCCAGAACGCGTCCCGCAGCCATTCCCTGGCTTCCTGGTAGGGCCGCAGCGATAGCACAAGCTGCTTCTCGGCCTCGACCAGCAGTTCCTTGTCAATGACCGGTGGCAGGATCGGCCCCGGCAGCAGGTCGCGGATATTGTCTCTGCCCCGGGTCAGAATCCACTTCTGCGCGACGTGCTCACCTGCCTGCTCGACCCGGTCACGGTCGGGCCCAAGGCGGGCCGCGGTCGCCGTCGCGCCGACCGACGTGATGAACCGGCCGCGCGGCGCCGGCCGATCTCCGAACAATTGCGCGGGGGATGGCGTGGCATGGGCACCCAAGACCGCGTCTGGCCTGGCCGTTTCGGCCACGGAAAGCTCGTGCTTGGTGAAGTACGGCCGCAGGAAGGTCGCGTCGAGAATGTTCACCGTGTCGGATTCCCAGACCAGGCGCTCCGCCTGGTTGGTGCCGTACGGTGGTTCAACTCCCCATAGGTGGACGCGGACCCCGTAGGCCTGCGCGACCTCCACGGCCGGGACCATGTCCTCGTCGCCCGCGACAAGAACGGCGTCCGTGATCGCCCGGTGCCTGGCGAGTGCTTCCATGTCCGCGCGAATCTGAGCGTCCACGCCTTTCTGCTGGCCGCGTGCGTTGAGATTGCCGAGGCGAAGTTTCACGCATGGCATCTGGGCGATGACGCGCTGATCTATCGTGGGGACGCGGTCCTTGGCCGCGTCGTACCAGTAGACCCGGAGCAGTTCGCCACGCAACTGGTCGGCGGCATGCTGGGAGAGCGCCCTGATCAGCTTGTCTGCGTCTACGCGGTACTCGCGCCGCGACCTCGCGTCGACCACGAGTTCTGCCGCCGCCGCGTAGATATATCCGACATCCACCATGATCGCATAGCGAGCAACAATGGGCAGTGGGCTCGCGAACTCGGTCATGGTGTTTCGACTCTATGGCAGCGCATCTCGTCCCCGTGCGGTCACAGCGGGATGTTGCCGTGTTTCTTAGGCGGGAGCGTCTGCCGCTTATTACGCAGGTTGCGCAGCGCACGGATGATATGGCCGCGGGTCTCCGCGGGGCGGATGACCGCGTCGATGTAGCCGCGCTCGGCGGCGATGTAGGGGTTGGCCAATGCGTCCTCGTATTCGGCTATCCGCTCCGTGCGCATGGCATCCGGATCCTCTGCGGCGGCGAGTTCGCGCCGGTACAAGATGTTGACCGCACCTGGGGCACCCATCACCGCGATCTGCGCGGTCGGCCAGGCGAGGTTGAAATCGCCGCCGAGGTGTTTTGATCCCATGACGTCGTAGGCGCCTCCGTAGGCTTTGCGTGTGATCACGGTGATCTTGGGTACCGTGGCCTCGGCGTAGGCGTAGATCAGCTTGGCGCCGCGCCGGATGATTCCCCCCCATTCCTGGCCGGTACCTGGCAGGAAACCGGGCACGTCGACGAAGGTAAGCACCGGAATGTTGAAGGCGTCGCAGGTTCGCACGAACCTGGCGGCTTTTTCCGACGCATCGATGTCGAGGCAGCCGGCGTACTGCGTTGGCTGATTGGCCACCACGCCGACGCTGATGCCGTCTACCCGGCCGAATCCGACGATGACGTTGACGGCGAATCCGGCGTGGACCTCGAGGAACTCGCCGAAATCGACGACCCCCTCGATCAGGGCGTGCATGTCATACGGCTGGTTCGCCGAGTCCGGGATGAGATTGTCGAGTTCGGCGTCCTCATCGGTGATCCCAGTGTCGGCAGGCGGATCAGCGGCAGGCGGATCCTCCATGTTGTTGGACGGGAGATACGAGAGCAGCGCTCGCGCATAGGCGAAGCAATCGGCCTCATCGGCGGCCTGGTAGTGCGCTACGCCCGACTTTGTGTTGTGCGCATGCGCGCCGCCCAGATCTTCGAAGCTAACTTCCTCACCGGTCACGGTCTTAATGACGTCAGGCCCGGTGATGAACATGTTCGAGATCTGGTCCACCATGAGGGTGAAGTCGGTGATGGCGGGGGAGTAGACCGCGCCGCCCGCGCACGGACCCACGATCAAGGAGACCTGCGGGATGACCCCGGAAGCGATCACGTTTCGGTAAAAGATCTCCCCAAACAAGCCGAGAGAGACAACGCCCTCCTGGATACGGGCGCCGCCCCCGTCGTTGATCCCGATGATCGGGCAGCCGATCTTCAGCGCGTGGTCCATCACCTTGACGATCTTGGAGCCGTACACCTCGCCCAGCGAGCCGCCGAAAACCGTGAAATCCTGGCTGTAGACGCACACGGGCCGCCCATCGACGGTGCCAAAGCCAGTCACCACGCCGTCGCCGTACGGGCGGTTGCCCGCCACGCCGAAGCCGGTGGCGCGGTGCCTAGCCAGTTCGTCCAGTTCGGTAAACGACTCCGGATCGAGAAACTGGTCGATTCGGTCCCGCGCGGTCATCTTCCCCTTGGAGTGCTGCCTGGCAACTGCCCGTTGTGACCCCGCATGGACGGCCTCGTGGCGTCGGTACTCAAGGTCGGCGATCTTTCCAGCGGTGGTGTGCGGCGCGGGTTTGGGTTCGGCAGTCTCGGCCGCGGCGGCCGTTGGGGTCGGCGGGTCGCCTGGGATCGGTGTGTCGCTTGGGGCCGGCGCGTCGTTTGGGTCCGGTGCGTCGTTTGATGTTGGCAGGTCACCTGAAGTCGGCGCGTCGCCGGGGGTTGGCGCATCGCCGGGGGTTGGCGCATCGTTGGGTATGGGCATTTCGCTGGCCATGGGCACAGGGTAGCCAGCCGAGCATTCTTCCGACGAGGACGCTGACCATACCGTAAATGAAATCTCAAAAAAGAGATATCATATGACGTGTGGAGGGCGAGCCGGTGGAAGCGGAGCGGATATCAGAAGGCTCGGAGTCAGCAGCGGCGCCGGGATCAGTCCCGGGCTTGGCCGCGGTCCCGGGCTCAGAGCCTGTTGATCTCTCAGGCTCAGGCTCAGTCCCGGGCTCAGGCTCGGTCCCGGTCTCGGGCTCGGGTTCAGTCCCGGTCCCGGTCTCGGGTTCAGGCTCCGGCTCGGGCTCAGGCTCGGGCTCGGGCTCGGGCTCAGGCTCAGGCTCAGTGGACGCAGGCACGTCGCCCGCGCCGGATGACGGCGGCCGGCTGCCGCTGCTGCCGGGTTTCCGGGAGATGGCGCTGCGGCGCATGTCGGACGACAGGCGCCGCCTAGTCTCTGAGCTGGTGGAGCAGCGGCAGGCTGCGCAGCTTTCGCAGACCGAGGTGGCCGCCCGCATGGGAACGTCGCAGTCCGCCGTCGCGCGACTGGAGGCGGGCGTCGGGGACGTGCGGGCTTCCACGCTGGAGCGGTACGCGGCCGCGATTGGCCGCCAGATCACATGGCAGCTCGGAGATCGACCAAGAGCCCCGATCGAGTAAGCGCGTATGCCAACCAGAGGAAAACGATCATGACAGCAGCCGCGGAATATCCGTTCCCGCCCGAGTGGCCAGGCCCGCCAGACCGGCCAGACCGGCGAGCCCGGCCGGGGCAGCCGGGGGAGCCAGGCCCGCCGGGACAGCCCGAGCCGGGAGAGCCGCGCTGGCCGGGTCGCCCCGATCCATCGCCGGGGACACCTCAGCGGCCATACCGGCCGCCCGGCCCGCAGCCATCACCTCTGATGGCTCCGGGGCATGCGTGGATCGACTCGGGTGACTGGCAGGGTAGGCTGCGTGAGCGACTGCTCGAGCAGCGTGTCGTCATGGCGCATGGCCATCTTGACGACACGGCGGCCACCCTGCTGTGTGCACAGTTGCTGACCCTGGACGCCGACAGCGCTGACCGCGCTGCGCCAATTCGGCTGCACCTGCAGAGCCTGACCGCCGACCTCCAGGCCGCGCTGACCGTGATGGATGCCATCGACACGATTGGCGTTCCGCTGCATGCGCTCGCGCGTGGTCACATCGCCGGTCCGGCGCTCGGCGTGCTCGCCGCGGCAGGCCGCCGCATCACCTATCCCAACGCGGGCTTCCTGCTGTCCGAGCCCGAGACGGGGTTCACCGGCACAGCCACCAGCCTGGCAACGCGCCAGCGGCAGCTCGAGTCAATGTTGGACGCCTTCTACTTCCGGCTCGCCGACGTCACCGGGCATGAGGTTGACGCCATCAGAGATGACGCGCGGCGCGGTCGGTTCCTCAATGCCCACGAGGCGGTTGCCTACGGTCTGGTCCAGCAGGTAGCCAACTGACTCTTGCCATCGCGGGTGGCGTCATGCCGCTGCTGGGCGGGTCAGTATTGGCAGGCGCTGGCGCGCTCGGCCAGCAACGAGGGCGGTCTTGATCGCGGCGACGACAGCGAGGGGTTCGTTGCCGATCTGCTGCGGAGTGAAGTGCAGCACGAGGATTCCGTGGGCTGTCATCCGCGCATGGCGGGTCATGGTTCGCTGCCAGTCCTCCGGCGACAGATGCCACGTGCGGGAGTCCACCTCAACCGCGACGCCCGCGTCAGCCCACCATGCGTCAGGTACAGCCAGCAGTCCGGACTGATCGTAGAGCCTGGCGTTCCACAGCGGTGGAGGGATCCGGGCACGTTTGATCAGATCGCGCAGGTCCCCTTCAGCCGAGGATCGAATGCCGACGGCTACGTCGGCCAAGGCACGCCGCAGCAGCGTCGAGCCAGCCCGGGGTCCGCCTGCCAGTTCGGCGATCAGCTGCTCAAGCGTGCAACGGCGGGTCTGCACCGCGGATGCCACCAGTTGCTGTACCTCACGAAGGCTGGTCAAGGTACGTGCGGCGTCCGCCACGGCGCGCGCTGGCATGGCGTATTGTTTTGGTCCGATGGCCACTACCTGGTCGGGCATCCTCCTCGTCCTTATGACGCGCGTGAAAGCGACATTTCGGCGCTTACGGTCGTTCGGAATCAAAACCTCGATGGTGTCGGAATCTGGAGCATGCAATCCCTCGCATCGCAGGGCCGCAGCACCAGTGATTGAGCTGGTCGGTCCGGCATATAACAGCGCAGCCATCTCCCTTTGATCACGCGTGGGTGTGCCCGTGAGGGTCAGGTACACGCCGGGGAGCAGCCTCTGCCATGGTCCACCGGGGCGCAAACGACGCTTGAGCATCTGCTCGGTCATCCCGGCCGAAAGAGCCTGCTCGCGCGAGATGACCTGATGCTGTCGCCGCAGGGTGCCCGCCAGCGCTGCACGCGCTGAATCGTCTCTGTTTGTCATGCCCGCAGCGTGCCAGCCGTGTCGGACAATTCCGGGCGCGAACGACCGTAGAGATTGCCATCCGGCGGGTCTTCCCCGACCTGTGGAGGACCTCTACGGGTCTTCCGCGACCAGTGGAGGGCCTCCACCGGCCGTCCCCGATCCGTGGAGGGGCCTCTGCAGGCCGTCCCCGACCTGTGGAGGGGCCTCTGCAGGCCGTCCCCGACCCGTGGAGGGCCTCCACCGGCCGTCCCCGATCCGTGGAGGGGCCTCTGCAGGCCGTCCCCGACCCGTGGAGGGCCTCTACGGGCCCGTCCCCCTGACCCGTGGTCCCCGACTCCCTGACCTGTGGAGGGCCTCTACGGGTCTTCCGCGACCAGTGGAGGGCCTCTACGGGTCGGGGCAGCGGTCCGGGTCTCCCCGAAACGGCCCGCCGGGACAGCGACCACGACGCTGTGCACTGCCACGCTGTGCACTGCCACGCTGTGCACTGCCACGCTGTGCACTGCCGCGACGCTTAACCCCCAGACTCCGAGCATCGACACCGATAATGGAAAGTTGTGACCAGTTCTCGGGCCACCGAGCGCGACGTGGCGCGCCTCGAGATGCCGGCTCGGATGCGCCGCGACGTCCGGCTGCTCGGTGAGGTCCTCGGCGAGGTGCTGAGCGAGGCCAGCGGCCAAGACCTGCTCAAGGACGTCGAGCGTCTGCGTCGGCTGGCGATCGCCGCGCGCGGGGGGAGTGCGAGCGATGAGGAGATCGCCGCGCTCGTCGCGGAATTGCCGCTGGAGCGTGCGGAGTTGGTTGCCCGCGCCTTCACCGTCTATTTTCACCTCGTCAACCTCGCCGAGGAGCTGCAGCGCATCCGCGCGCTAAGAGAACGCGATGCGGACGGCACACCGATCCGCGAGTCTTTTACCGCTGCGGTGGAGGAGATTAACCACAGCGAGGGTTCGCAGCGCCTGCGCGAACTGCTGCGGACCCTGGAGATCCATCCGGTTTTCACGGCTCACCCAACCGAGGCCCGCCGCCGTGCCGTCGTCGCCGCACTCCAGCGGATCACCAATTTGCTCTGGGCCCTGGACGACGATCGGCTCGGCGCACATGAACAGGCGGAATTGCGACGTCGGCTGAAGGAGGAAGTCGATCTTTTGTGGCGTACATCGCCACTGCGGGTGAAGGCGATCGAGCCGCTGGACGAGGTCCGTACGGTGATGGCTGTCTTCGACGAGACGATCTTCCATGTGGTACCCGCGTTTTACCGTGAGATCAACACCACGCTGGCCGGGCGGCAGGGCCGCGCCAGCCCGCCCGCCGTTCCCGCCTTCCTCCGATTTGGCACCTGGGTCGGTGGCGACAGGGACGGCAACCCCTACGTGACCGCTCAGGTCACCAGGGAAACCGTCCGGATACAGGCCGATCACGTGCTGCGTGCGCTGCAGAACGCGGCCACCAGGATCGGCCGGGCACTTACCGTGCACCTATCAACGACGCCGCCGTCGGATGAGCTTCGCAGCGCCCTCGCCGTCGCGGAGGCCGCGCAGCCTGACCTGCTCGGCGAGATCAGCGCACGCGCGCCGCAGGAGCCGCACCGGCAGTTCCTCCTCTATGCCGCCGAACGGCTGCGCGCGACCCGGCTCAGGCACGCCGACCTCGCCTATCGTGGCGCGGCCGAGTTCCTCGCGGATCTCCGCGTAGTGCAGGAGTCGCTGGCGCTGGCAGGCGCCCACTGGCAGGCGTTTGGAGACCTACAGCATCTTGTTTGGCAGGTCGAGACGTTCGGCTTTCACCTGGCCGAGCTTGAGATCCGCCAGCACAGCGCGGTGCATGAGCGGGCGCTCAAGCAGCTGCGCGCAGGCCAAGAGGTGTCAGCCGAGACCGAGGAAGTGCTCGCGACGCTGCGCGTGGTCCGCTGGATCCAGGACCGGTTCGGGGCCGACGCCTGCCGGAGATACGTGGTGAGCTTCACCCGCTCGGCGGCTGACATCGCCGCCGTATATGAACTAGCCGCGCGGGCCATGCCGGACCGCAGGCCTCTCGCGCTCGATGTTGTGCCGCTGCTTGAAAGCGGCGACGATCTGCGCCACGCGGCGGACGTGCTGGACGGGATGGTGGCCCTGCCGGGGGTCAAGCAGCGCCTCGCCGCCACAGGTCGGCGGGTGGAGGTGATGCTCGGCTACTCCGATTCGGCCAAGGAGCTCGGGCCGGTCAGTGCCACGATGCTGCTGTATGAGACTCAGGCGGCACTAGCCCGCTGGGCGGCCGCGAATAACGTGTGCCTCACGCTGTTTCATGGCCGGGGCGGTGCCCTCGGCCGCGGCGGCGGCCCTGCTGGGCGCGCGGTACTCGCCCAGGCACCAGGCTCAGTCGCCGGACGGTTCAAGGTCACCGAACAGGGCGAGGTGGTGCTCGCACGGTATGGTCATCTGGCCATCGCCCAGCGGCACCTGGAGCAGGTGGCGTCTGCGGTGCTGCTGGCTGAGACGCGGGGGGTGGCGCACCGGATAGCGGCGGCGGCGGACCGGTTCGCCACCATGGCCGACCGCATGGGCGCGGCCGCGCTGCGCGCCTACCGTGACCTGATTGAGGCTGACGGGTTTGCCGAATGGTTCGCCAGAATCAGCCCGCTGCCCGAGCTCGGCGGGCTGCGCATCGGTTCGCGGCCGGCCCGCCGCGGCGCCGCGTCCGGCCTCGAAGACCTGCGGGCAATTCCATGGGTTTTCGCGTGGACGCAGACCCGCGTGAACCTGCCGGGGTGGTTCGGGCTGGGCAGCGGCCTCAGCGCGGTCGCTGCTGAGCAGGCCGGCATGGAGCGGCTGCGGGCGGCGTACCGCGAGTGGCCTCTGCTGCGCGTGCTGCTTGACAACGCGGAAATGAGCCTGGCCAAGACCGATAGGGACATTGCCACGAGGTATCTCCGGCTCGGTGGCCGTGCCGACCTCACGGCCAGGGTGCTCGCCGAATACGATCGCACGATGGCCGTGACGGCCGCCGTTACCGGCCACGATCGGCTGCTCGCCGACCGGCCGGTGCTCTCCAGGGCGGTGGCTTTGCGGAACCCGTACGTCGATGCGCTGTCGCACCTGCAGTTGCGCGCGCTCGCTGCGCTGCGCGGGCCCGGTGGCTCCGCTGCCGACGGCGAGCTGCTGGAGCGGCTATTGCTGCTCACCGTGAGTGGAGTGGCCGCTGGCCTGCAGAACACTGGCTGAGCTCCCGCTCGCTGCGGTGGTACCGGTGTCCGAGCGCTGCTCGTCGCGAGCGAACGCGAGTGCGGCGGCGAGGCAGGCGACCGGCACCGAGGGCACGACATAGCGCAGGTCAAAGTCGGCCGTCGCCACCGGCACGAACAACAGGCCGACCGCGGTGACCCAGGGCAGCAGCGCCGGGCCACCCCAGCCGCGCAGGCGCCGGATCCCGCCGCCGCGCCAGGAACGCACGATCGCCGCAAGGCCGATGAGCAGGATGAGCCCGAGCAGCGTGCCGCGTAGGTAGATGGCACGCTGATAGCCGCGCATGAAACCGGCATACGGTTCGTACGCCCTGGTCGCATTCGCGGAGGCGTGGGTGTACGCCTGCTGGTCGGTGCGCAGAGTGCCGCCGCCAGGTATCGGCAGGTTCGGCGTTACCCAGGCCGTCTTCGCCCACGCGAACTCGTACTTGTCAGCAGTGAACGTACTTGGATGCTGTGGCCGGTTCCAGTAGAAGCTCAGCATGAAGTCGTGCAGCACGGCGGCCACGTAGCCGGTCGGCTGGCCCGTGATCGCCCGCAGCGCGAAGTGCAGCGCGATGTTGTTCTTCCGTGCGGAAAATCTTGGGCCCGCGATGTTCTTGAGCGGGGACTCCGGCACCCAGATGTAGCTTGACGCGGCGAGCCGGGGGCTGACCGCGGGTGGGCAGAGCACCGCCTCATCGGCAGGCGGCTTCAGCGCAGCGCAATTGGCGAAGCTCATGGTCCGCGACCACAGGAAGATGCCCTCGCTCCGGGTCAAGGCGATCTTCTGGTAGTTGGTGTTGAACCACGAGGCATAGGCCGCGATGGGCAGCGCGGCGGCGACGATGGTAGCGCAAAGCACCCACCAGCGGACCCGGCGGAACAGCAGATAGCACAGGTAGAGCGCGAGCAGGGGCAGCCCGATCGGACGCACGAGGCCGGCCAGGGCGAGCAGCGCTCCCGCCGTGACATCGGCCCAGAACGGGCGTTCGCGCCGCCACCACAGCGCGGCAAACAATGCCGCCATGATCAGGAACTCGAAGAGCACGTCGGAAAGCACCTCGTGCTCGAGTTCGATCTGATACGCGTCGAACAGCACAGGAACGGCGGCGAGAGTGGCCCCCCACGCCGGCAATCCGTAGCGCTCGTGCAGCAAGAGGTAGATCGCGATCCCGATGAGCAGCCCCATAAGGTGCTGAACCGCGGTCACAACAATCACACTGTGTAGCGGGCGGAGCAGATACAGCATCAGGCCGTACCCCGACACCCTGCTGACGTCGGGCTGCAGCCGTAGGGCGACGGCCAGATAGCTAGCCGAATCTCCGCCGAACCACAGGGCAGGCCGGAATGCCACCATAGTTATGGCCCGAACGGCTGCCGCGAGCAGCAGCGCCATGGTGAAGGTCCGGTTGCGTGTGGGGAAGGCCCAGATCGCTTGCAAGCCCCTCATGGGCTCCCATGGTGCCATGACGTCGAGCACAGCAGGCGGCAGGCGCCGTTCACGCACCCACGATTGGGGGGCAACGGCCTGTTGCGCCCCAGGGCGGCAGCGTCGGTGTGCGCCCATCGCTCCCGCTCACCCGCCCGAGCAGGGTCAGCCGGGTCGGCGATGGAGACCGCGCCGCTGCTGATGCCCGTCGGACGGGCTGGCCGGCACCTGCGGACCGTCGGCAGCTGGCTGCCACGCAAGGCCCGAATCAACAGGCTCCCGCGCCTGCCCCGAATCAACCGGCTGGCCGGCCTCGGCGGGCCCGGGACCTTGCCGCTGGCCCGAGCCGCCGCGGATACGGCCGGAAACGCCGGCGAATCCAGCCGCCATGCAGGCGCACGGAACCGCAGCCAGGACGTACCGGTAGGTGAATCCGGCGGTCGCAGCCGGAACGACAATGAGTGCGAGCGCCGTGCACCATGGCAGCAGGCCAGGCGCCCCGCGCCGCCGTCCTGTCACCAGGAAGGCGGCTCCGACGAGAAGCGTCAGCAGAAGCAGCGACCCGCGGAAGTACACGTACCGCTGGTATCTGACCAGCAGCGACGCATACGGCTGGACGGCGTGGCTGGTCAAGCTGCCCGGCTGGTAGGTGGTCAGATTCTTTTTCGGCGCCCAGCCGGGCACCCGAACGTCCTTGGCGGCGAACTGGTACTGGGTGGCGGTGGCACGGTCAGGGAACGTGGTGGAACGGGTCCAGGTGAACGTGTGCGCCAGATCCTTGGCCGACACGTACAGGTAGTCCAGCGGCTGCTTGCGGACCGCGAGGAACGCGAACTGGCTTCCCAGTCTGCTGCCCTCGGCGCTCCATACGTTGTGCACGTGGGTGCGCAGCGGGTTCGGGCGCCAAATGTAATCGGCCGAGGGCAGCCGCTGCGATGGCGGTCGGTTGTCGCACAGGGGGCGCAGGGTGGCGGGCGGGTTCATCTGCGCGCAGTCGGCGAAGGCCATCGCCCGGCTGTAAAGGAACGCGCCATCATGCTCAGTGAGCGCATACGGCCCGCGCGTGGAGTGGAACCAGCCCATGTACGCCGCGATCGGCAGCAGGCCCGCCACCACGGTAGCGGCCACCGGGCGCCAGCCGGCCCGCCGTACGATCAAGCAGACCGCCGCCACGACCAGGAGCGGCCGCCCGTCGGTTCGCACGATGGCGGACGCTCCAAGCAGCAGCCCGGCCGCTGCCGCGGCGATCCAGCCCGGCTGGTTGCGCAGGCACAGGAGCGCGACGGCGGCCGTGATCAGGAACATGAACAGGCTGTCCGCCATCACCAGGTGCTCGAGCTGGATCTCATACGCATCGAAGAGCACCGGCACCGCCGCGAGCACGGCAAGCCATGCCCGTAGCCCGCGCACTCGCAGCACGGCGTATACGAGCACGCCCGTCGCGAGCCCAAGCACGTGCTGAACCAGCGTCACCACGGCGAAACGGTGCAGCGGCTCAAACACGGCCAGCATTAGTGCGTACCCGCTCGGCCGGATCGTCTCCGGCATGCGGTTCACGGCCGCGGTCACATAGCTGTAGGAGTCGTTGAACCACTCCACTGGCCGGTACCCAAGCACAGCGGCTGCCCGCGGTACGCACGCTGCGGCCAGCGCGAGCCCGAAGAGCCAGTGGCGCGCGGCGAACATGCGCACCCGTGCCCAAGCGGGCACATGCGCCGCGGCCGCCGTCTCCACGGCACTATCTGGCACAGGCTCCTCCGCAGCCGGCTTCCCGGTTAGTCTTCGGATCAGCCCACGCTACTAGAGCCGAGGCGCGAGCATTCGCAGGTGAGCCCGAGAGCGAACCGAGGTCATATCGCTGTGGATATCGAGCGTCCGCCACTCTCTGCGGCGGATCTTGAGCGTGCGCTCGTCCGGCCGGGCGGGTTGTGGCGTGAAGTGATGGTGGTCAGCGAGACAGGTTCGACCAACACTGACCTGCTTCAGGCAGCGTCGGCGGGCGCGGCTGAAGGCACTGTGCTGGCGGCCGACGCGCAGACCGCGGGCCGTGGACGGATGGGCCGACGCTGGCTCAGCCCGCCGCGGGCGGCGCTGATCTTCTCGGTGTTGCTGCGCCCGGCCGGGGTGACGCCGAGCAGCTGGGGGTGGGTGCCGCTGCTCGCCGGCGTGTCCGCCGTATCCGCGTTGCGGCGAGTGGCGGCAGTAGAAGCGGTCCTCAAGTGGCCCAATGACGTTCTTGTCGCGCACCGTAAGCTGGCCGGCATTCTTGCCGAGCAGGCCGGCGAGGCGGTCGTCACGGGCATGGGCATCAACGTCTCTGCGGTTCCGCCTGGTGAGGTGGGTGCGGCAGCGACCTGCCTCGAATCCGAGGGTTCGGCTATTTCCCGGGCAGAGCTTCTTGTGGCCGTGCTCGGTGAGTTCGAAGCTCGCTATCGGGGGTGGGTGTCCGATCCAGGAGGATCCGGGCTTCGGCAGGAGTTTCAGAGTGTGTGCGACACGCTCGGCCGGACCGTGCACGTGACGCTGCCAGGCGGCCGGATGATCGCGGGGACCGCACTGGATGTCGATGGCTACGGTCAGCTCGTGCTGCGCACCGAAGGAACGATCAGCGCGGTCAGCGCGGGTGACGTCGTACACGTCCGCTGAGGCTCGACCTCATCGCATCCCGGCTGGTGGTCTTTCATGCCAACATGAACCTATGCCGTACGACAGCTCGTTCATCGAGGGCGAACGGTCCGTACTTGTTCTCCATCCGCACTGGAAGACGATTCTGCGCCCGTTCTTCGCTCTCGTGTTCACCGTCGTGGCCGCGGCGGCGTTACTTGTGTTCGTGCCCTTTGCCTCGGCCGCGACCATCGCGCACATCGTGGTGCTCGGCATCGCCGCTATGGCGGCGTTCATCTGGTTCTTCGTCCCGCTGCTGCGCTGGCGGACAACGACGTACGAGCTCACGACCAGGCGATTTCGGATGAGAAGGGGAATCTTGGCCCGACAGGGCAGGGACATCCCGCTCACCCGGGTCAACGACGTGTCATTCTCGCATGGCCTCATCGACCGCATCCTCGGCTGCGGCAGGCTGGTGGTCGAGTCCGCGGGCGAGCACGGCCAGTTGGTGCTCACCGAGATCCCCCATGTCGAGCACGTGCAAGGCACCCTGTACCAATTGGTCGAGCGGGAGCAGCAGCGGGTGGCCGACTCTCCCGACCAACGCTGACGCTGGGGACCTGCCGGCGTCTTATCCACAGAATCCCGTTCACCCCTCGCTCAGGCCTTGACAACCTGCCAAGATCGTCAGTAGGGCAAAGCCCCCATGGGTGGGTGGGTCCTGTTACGGAACTCGAGAAATGCGGGTGGGGGCGGTGGGCGAAGCGCGGGAGGCTGGCGCAGTCGCGCCAGGAAGCGGCAGCCGTTCGGGACCATGGTAGGAGGGCCCGTGCGCAGTGGAGGCTACCGGCGGACCGTCCTTGTCCGTGGCCCGGCCCGAAGAACCTGCGACGGCAGCTGGTGACCCACGATCCGTTCGGCTTCGGCGGCCACGCCGATCAGGCGCTCCAGGTCCACGCCGGTGGTTACGCCCATGTCGGCCACCATGTGCACGAGCTCTTCGGTGGCGATGTTGCCGCTCGCGCCGGGCGCGTATGGGCAGCCGCCGAGCCCACCGACGGAGGCGTCGAAGTCATCAACGCCAAGCTCCAGTGCGGCGAGCACATTCGCGAGTCCGGTGCCACGCGTGTTGTGGAAGTGAAGGTTGAGCGGCGTTTCCGGGTATTGCGAGCGAAACGCACCGACAAGATCCTGTACCCGCCGCGGTGTCGCCATCCCGGTCGTGTCGCCGAACGACGCCGAATCCGCGCCATCCCCGATAGCGTGGCCGGCCACCGCGACGACGCGCTCCACGGGTACGTCACCCTCGTACGGACAGCCCCACGCGGTCGAAACGATCACCTGGCACGTCGCGCCCCGCTCATGTGCCAGGTCGATGATCCGGGCGATGTCGTCCAGCGACTCGGCCGTGCTGCGGTTGATGTTTTTCTTGTTGTGCGTCTCCGACGCCGACACCACGGCCTCGAGTTCGCTGAACCCAGCGTCGATCGCGCGAACCGCGCCGCGCAGGTTCGGCACGAGCGCGGAGTAACGCACCCCGGCGGCCTTGCGGGCCCGTTTCCACACCTCGTCCGCGTCGGCCATCTGCGGGATGGCGCGCGGGTGCACGAACGACACCGCCTCGATCCGGCCGAGCCCGGTGGCGGACAGCGCCTCGATCAGCGTCACCTTCGCGCCGGTGGGCACGGGATCCTCGTTCTGCAGGCCATCGCGCGGCCCTACCTCACGCACTGAGATCCGGGCCGGAATCTCGCTCACGGTCGTCACTCTCCTGGCCAGTTGGGGCGCCTCTTCTCAGTGAACGCCGCGATGCCCTCTTTTCTGTCCGCCGACAGCGCAGCGGTCCGCCACGCGGCGTCCTCGATGTCAAGGCCGGCGTCCAGCCCGGTGCCCCACCCATGCCGGAGGGCACGTTTAGCAGCCCTAACGGCTACCGCTGAGTTCGCCGCTATCTGACTGGCGAGGTCGAGCGCGGCGGTACGCGCGGTTCCGGCTGGCACCCGCCGGTCGACAAGGCCGAGCCTGTCCGCCTCGCCGGCATCGATGCGCCGGCCGGTAAGTATCAGGTCGGCGGCCCGGCCGGGGCCGAGCCTGCGCAGCGCAAGCTGGGTGCCGCCGCCCCCGGGTACCAGCCCGACCGTTGTCTCGGGCAAGCCGAGCACCGCGGTGTCGTCGGCCACGATGAGATCGCAGGACAGCGCGAGCTCGAGGCCGCCGCCGAGGGCGTAACCGTGCACCGCCGCCACGGCAGGCTGCGGCAGGCCAAGCACGGCACCAAACGCTTCGCGGAAGACGGTCCGCTGGGCGAGCATCTCCGCATCCCTCATGGCGTTTCGCTCCTTGAGGTCCGCCCCCACGCAGAACGCGCGGTCACCGGACGCGGTGAGCACGACGACGCGGGTGGTGCGGTCGGCTGCTAGCTCGCCGCACACCTCGATGAGATACCGCGCCATTGCCGTGCTGAGCGCGTTGAGCGCCTCTGGCCGGTCGAGCGTGATCTCGGTCACGCCCTCGTGACCCCCGCTAGGCCGCCGGATGCCGACACTCATGGCCGCAGGCTACATCCCGGTACGCTCGCCATCGTGAACGACAAGCGCGACCCTGAGCCAAGCGAGCTAGCGGGCCACGAGCCCGGTCACCCGCATCTCCCGCAGCTGCGACGGCGGATCGAGCGTGGCGGCGCGGCCAAATATCACGAAGCCGCAGCCGCACGGGGCAAGATGTTCGCTCGCGACCGCATCCAGCTGCTTGTGGACAAGGGCAGCTTCACCGAGGACGGCAGGTACGCCAACGCAGCCGTGGGCGACCTGCCGGCGGATGGCGTGATCACCGGAACCGCGACGATCGACGGTAGGCCGGCCGCGCTCATGGCCAACGATTTCACGGTCAAGGCCGGCTCTTGGGGCGCGCGCACCGTGGAGAAGATCATCCGCATCATCGAGAAGGCGTATGCCACCGGGATCCCCATGGTGTACCTGGTGGACTCGGCGGGCGCGCGTATCACCGACCAGGTGGAGATGTTTCCCGGACGGCGCGGCGCAGGGAAGATCTTCCACAGCCAGGTGCGGGCGTCGGGATCCATTCCCCAGGTCTGCGGGCTGTTCGGCCCGTCCGCCGCTGGTGGCGCCTACATCCCCGCGTTCTGCGACTTCGTCGCGATGGTGGATGGCAATGCGTCGATGTACCTGGGCAGCCCTCGAATGGTCGAGATGGTGGTCAAGGAGAAAACCACGCTGGAGGAGATGGGCGGCGCCCGGATGCACTGCTCCGTTTCCGGCTGCGGCCACTACCTGGCGAAAGACGACCCCGACGCGATCGCTGCGGTCCGGCGGTTTCTGTCATACCTGCCAGGCAGCTGGGAAGGCCAGCCGCCGGCGGGAGCGCCGCGTGCGCCGAAGCCCGCCGACCTGCGGGCGCTCGTCCCGGTCAGCGAACGGCAGGCGTTCGACATGCGGCGCTACGTCGCCGGGATCATGGATGAATCCTCGTTCTACGAGATCCACGCGCTCTGGGCCAAGGAACTCGTGGTTGGGTTCGGTCGCCTGGCCGGGGAGGCCGTTGGCGTGGTGGCCAACAACCCCAGGTTCAAGGGTGGTGTGCTGTTCGTCGACTCCGCCGACAAGGGCACCAGGTTCATCCAGCTGTGCGACGCATTCAATGTGCCCCTTCTTTTCCTTGCGGACGTTCCGGGATTCATGGTGGGCACCGCGGTGGAAAAGCAGGGAATCATCCGTCATGGCGCGAAGATGATCAGTGCCGTTTCCGAGGCGACCGTGCCCAAGATCTGCGTGGTCGTGCGAAAGGCCTACGGCGCCGGCCTGTACGCGATGGCGGGACCCGGCTTCGAGCCCGATGCCACGCTGGCGCTACCCACCGCGAAGATCGCGGTGATGGGAGCGGAGGCGGCCATCAATGCCGTTTACTACAACAAGCTCGCCGGCGTTGCGGACCCAGCCGAGCGTGACGCGCTCATCGAGAAGCTGCGCGCCGAGTATGAGCAGGACATTGACGTGGTCCGGCTCGCCGGGGAACTCGTCGTGGACGACATCGTCGAGCCTGAGGACCTGCGCGCGGAGCTCATCCGGCGTTTCGCGGCGGCACGGGGGAAGAACAGGGCCTTCTCCCGCCGCCGACACGGCGTCACGCCGGTCTGAGTCCCGCTGCACCGGCGCCAGCGACCGCCTGTGCTAACGGTAGGATTCGCGGCAAACGGGACCAATCGGGCTAACAGCAACGCGCCGCAATATGATCTGGGCCATGACGTCGGTACTGCTCGCTGAGGATGACACCTCGATCTCCGACCCACTTGCCCGCGCGCTGCGGCGTGAGGGTTATTTCGTCGACGTCACGCCGGACGGGCCGTGCACGCTTGACCGGGCGCTGGGCGGAGGAATCGACCTGATCGTTCTCGATATCGGGCTCCCCCAACTGGACGGGCTCGAGGTGTGCAGGCGAATCCGCGCCGAAGGCCATGGCGTGCCTGTTCTCATCCTCACCGCGCGGGCCGATGAGGTGGACACGGTCGTCGGTCTGGACGCCGGCGCAGACGATTACGTGACCAAACCGTTCCGGCTCGCGGAGTTGCTGGCCCGGGTCCGTGCGCTGCTGCGCCGCGGTACGTCGGAGACACCGGTGGTGCAGGGTGTCCGAATCGACGCGGACTCACGCCGCGCCTGGCTGGGCGGCGAGGAGATGCAGCTCACGACCAAGGAGTTCGATCTCCTGCGCGTCCTTGTCCGTGACGCAGGAAAAGTGATCACCCGCGAGCAGATCATGCGGGAGGTGTGGGATACAAACTGGTGGGGATCGACGAAAACACTCGACATGCACATCTCGTGGCTTCGCCGCAAACTGGGTGACGATGCCAACAACCCGCATTTCATCACGACGGTTCGCGGTGTGGGCTTTCGTTTCGAGCGTGGCGACTGAGCCCGGTTGGCCGCGGCCAGATTCCCCGGCGGATCCCTGGGGACGCTGAGTCATGCGACGTCGGCTGTTGTTCTCCACGCTGGCCGTGGCGGTCATCGCCGTGCTCTTGCTCGGTTTGCCGCTCGCACTGGTGCTGAGCCGTCTCGATCTGAGCGAGGCCGGGCAACAGCTTTCCCGTGACGCGGCCATGATCGCCAAGGAGATGCAGTACAGGCTCGACGCGGGAAAGCCGGCTGATCCACAGGAGATAGCCCGGACAATGCCTGACAGGTATGTCATGATCCAGCGCGATGGCAGTCCGACCATCACTCTCGGTAGCAAGCCACCCGCCGCTGACACCGTCAGGTCACACGCGTCCACCGAGGATTTCGACGTCACGGTTGAGGCCGCCGGTGCCATCACGGGAAACCGGATCACCCGGGCGCTGGCCTTCATCGCCGCGCTTGCGATGCTCGCGATCGGGGTTGCCGTCGGGCTCGCGTTCATCCAGGCACGCAGGCTCAGCATGCCGCTGATAGAGCTCGCCCATGCGGCTGAGCGGCTGGGCTCCGGGGCCGCCCGCCCGCTCGGCGGCAGGTACGGGGTGCGCGAGCTCGACCAGGTCGCCGACGGTCTGGACCGATCGGCACGCCGGGTGAGGGACCTGCTCGCGGCTGAACGGGAGTTCGCCAGGGATGCTTCGCACCAGTTGCGCACCCCGCTGACGGCACTCTCGATGCGCCTGGAGGAGATGATCGCTGCCTCAGGCGACCCGGCCGCGGTCCGAGAAGAGGGCGCCGCCGCCCTCGCCCAGACCGAACGGCTGGCCAGTGTGGTGAACCAGCTGCTCGGCCGCACCTCGTCAAAAGAGTCGACTACAGCCGAGCTGACCAGCATTGACGACATCATCGCCCAGCAGGTCGCCGAATGGGATCCGGCATTCCGGCGCGTGAGCCGGAAGCTCGAGATCCTCGGGACCCATGGTCTGCTTGCTCTGGCCACACCGGGGGCGCTGGCTCAGGTGGTCGCGACTTTGATCGACAATGCCCTCCTGCATGGCGCGGGCACGGTGGCGATCCGGACCTGGCAAACACCAAAGTCCGTGGTCGTCGAGATCCGGGACGAAGGCAGCGGGGTTCCTGCGGAGCTGGTGCCGCGGATCTTCGAGCGAAATGTGAGCGGTCGCCCGGGCGGGACGGGCCTTGGTCTGGCGCTCGCGCGACATGGCCGTCGCGGACGGTGGGCAGGTAATTCTGGTGCGGCCGCGGCCGGCCGCGTTCGCCATCTTCCTGCCACGGCCGCGCCCAGATGGGGAGGACGTCACCCCCGCGGTCAATGCGCCCGGGTGACGGCTGCGGCTCAGCGGAGCCGAAGCCTCCGGTCGGCCCTCCGGAGGAGCAGGTAGAGCACGGCACTGAGGGCGAATCCAGCCACAAAGGTGATATCGCCGACCGCGGGGACGTGCTTCGGCACCACGCCCACGTATTCCGTCTGATTAGAGAACAGCCAGACCGAGACGACGATGCCCACCAGCATGGCGACGGGACCAGGGTTCTGGTCATTCTCGGATGTCGAGACGCTGAGAGCCGGACGGCGCTCGCTGCACGGTTCCGCGGGATCAGGTCTGGTCAGTCGTTGTAACCGGCGGCGGGGTCGATCTTGAGGGTCTTGTTGCCTGGGTCGGGGGTGAGCCAGCCGGTCAGGCTGTCGTTGGGGAGCAGTCCGTGCCAGTCGATCTCGTCCCGGTCCCCGGCATGCCTGGCGATGAGGGTGAACGTCCAGGGTTCCTGCCTGGAGTGATGGTGCTCCTGCCGCCTGGGCTTGTGCAGTGTCTCGATCCAGGCGGGGCCGCTGATATGCCATTCCCCGCCGTCTCTGTCATACCGCTCGGGCACCAGGCCATCGCACCAGTAGAAGCGGAGATGGTCATCGTCGAAGCCACGGAACTCGTCGCAGATGCGGTATTCCAGCCGTCCCCAGAACTCAGGTTCATCCACCGGTCCTCCCGCGCGGGCAGGGCACCGCCCGGGGCGGGACGGCGCTGTTGATAACGATGCGGGTGGCATGGGCGTGTCATGCGTGACGCGGGAACGAGGATCCCGGTAGGAGCGTGTATCCGACCAAAGATCACGTTCTGTCCCGGGAGCCTCGTTGCCCTGCCAGGATGCCATATCAGCCGTGCCCGCTGGTAGCACCGCCGCTGCGTGTGATGATGACGGGGACCTGCATAGCCTGCGGAGCCTGCTGGAGTGCCTGGAAGTGGTGCCAGAACCGCGGCGAAGGCGCGGGATCCGGCACCGTGCGGCGGTCGTGCTGGCGTTCGCGGTGGCGGCGGTGCTGGCGGGGGCCGATTCGGTGACCGCGATCATCGAATGGGCGCAGGATGCGCCCCCGGAGGTCTTTCAGGCGCTGGATGCGCGGACTGACCGGCGGGGCCGCCGGGTGCCGCCGTCAGCGTCCACGTTCCGGCGGGTGCTGCGGCTGCTGGATGCCACCGCTGTCGCCGCCGCGTTCGGGACCTGGCTGACTTGCCGGGTGCTGGCCGGGCTCGCCGATGCCGACGCGATCATGATCGCGCTGGACGGCAAGACGGAGCGCGGCGCCAGGACCAAAGACGGCAAGGCGCCGCATCTGCTGGCGGCGATGATCTGCGGGGCGCCGGCGGTGATCGCCCAGAAGGACGTGGACGCCAAAACCAACGAGATCACCCAGGTTGCCCCGCTCCTGGACGAGATAGATATCACCGGGGCCCTGGTCACGGCGGACGCGATGCACGTCCAGAAGGAAACCGCCCGCTACCTGGTCGAAGACAAGCACGCCGATTACCTGTTCAGCGCGGTCAAGGACAACCAGCCCGGCCTGTTCGCCGCCCTGGACGCGCTGGACTGGGAGCGCACCCCGATAGCCCACCTCACGCACGACCGCGGGCACGGCCGGGATGAAACCCGTACCCTGTAGGTGCTGCCCGCCCCGGAAGGCCTTTTCCCCCACGCCGCGCAGGCGTTCCTGATCGAGCGGACAGTCCGCGACCCGCACGACGGGCAACTCCGCTCCGCCGTCGCCGCCCTGGGCATCACCAGCCGAAGTCGTCAGCGCGGCGGCACGCCCGAGGTCATCGCCGCCGCAGCCCGCAGCCACTGGGAGATCGAGGCCCTGCACCACGTCCGAGACGTCACCATGCGCGAAGACGCCCAGCGGCTGCGGGCGGGCTCATCCGCCCAGGTCATGGCCGCCGTCCGCAACGCGGCCATCGCCGTCTTGCGCCTGGCCGGGTTCACCGGCACCGCGCCCGGCAGACGCTGGGCCGCCCGGAACCCGCAAAGGCCGGTCGCAGCCTTGGATCTCATATAACGAGAATGACCAAAGCCCTGGCGACGGGACCGGCCACGCTCAGATGCCGCTTGTCGAAGACCAATGGCTCCACGTCGGTGCCCCTCCGCATGATCTGGTCTATTTGGCGAAGTCCTCGATGCCAAACTTGTCAGACACTGACAGCAGGGCGCGTTCAACTCTCACCACGAACGCTCCGTTCGCTCCCAGCCATGTCTGCGAGGTAGTCGGCGTAGGACCGGCCGGTGATGCGCTCATAAGCCTCGATATAGCGCGAACGAGTCTGGGCAACTACCTCGGCCGGCAGCTCAGCCGGCTTACCGGCCATCCCTGCGCGCACCAGCCAATCGCGAACGTATTGCTTGTCGAAAGAGGGTTGCGGGCGCCCGGGCTGCCACTGGTCCGCAGGCCAGAAGCGCGATGAATCGGGCGTAATTACCTCGTCGGCCAGCCGAACGGCTCCCTGCGCATCCTGGCCGAATTCCAACTTGGTGTCGGCGATCAGAATGCCGCGGTCCGCGGCGAGAGAACTCGCCCGGTCAAAAATCGAAAGGGTCAGCCGCTCCAGGTCGGCGGCCAGCATGTGGCCAATTCGGCGAGCGGCCTCGCCGCGGCTAATGTTTTCGTCATGCTCACCCTGGGGCGCCTTCGTCGAAGGTGTATAGATCGCCGCGGGGAGCCTGCTGCCATCGACCAAACCGGGCGGCAGTGAATGACCTGAGACCTGACCGGAGACACGGTAATCTTTCAGCCCGCTCCCGGTGAGGTAATTTCGCACCACGCACTCGACAGGAATCATATTCAATCGACGACACAACATGGCGCGGCCGCGCAGTTGGTCAGCGTAAGGGAGCAGTTTCGCCGGAAAGTCCCCGATCCGCGCGGAAAGCATATGGTTTGGTACCAGGTCCGATAGTTGGTCGAACCACCATATAGATAGTGCGGTCAGGACCGCGCCCTTGTCGGGTATGGGCGTGGGCAGCACGACGTCGAAGGCTGATATGCGGTCGCTCGCGACGAGGAGGATCGAGTCCCCCGCTACGGCGTACATCTCCCGGACTTTCCCTGAGCCCAGGTGCGTCAGACCCGTGAGGTCGGATGTAAGCGGCACGTTTGGGAGCGTACCCGACGAAGAGGTATGTGCGCAGGGTCTTATGGGTGGGCCCGGCGCTGCTGCTTGATGCGGGTCGGCCCGCTCCGGAGCGGGGACAACGTCAGGCGTGCATCCCGACTGTTCGTTAATCGGGGTGGCAGTCGCTTAAACCCGCCTAAACATCGTCGAGTGAGATGTTGAGATGGATCGGCCGGGCATGGTCGGCCAGGTAATTATCGAGCCTAACGGCGACGCGGGGATCACCCGTCGCCAGGATCTGGCACGCGGCGACCGCAGCATTATGTAGCCCGGCTTTCCCCACCCCAGCGGTCAAAACCGGGACGCCAGGTGGCATCCGCAAACACGAATCGACGCCGTAGTCGTCGAGCGGCACCCCGATCACAACCTGCCGCATCCCGGTGGCTGCCGCGATCGCGCCGGGAAGCGCCGTCGCGAGCGCGGCAGCGGCGATGAAGACGCTGACCTCAGTTTGAGCCTGGCAGAAGCTACGCAGATCCTCCGCATTCCGGTGCGCGGACATGACGTGTATATCTAGGTCTACGCCGACGCCATCGAATACATCGATCATTTTGGAGTCCTTTACGATCTTCCGATCGCTCATGCTCCCGATCAGCAGTACAACCTTGGACACCCTTCGACTCCTCGCTCGCCGGCCGCAAACGCTTTATCCGTGTTTTTATTCGATCCTCGCGACACTCCGCGGACCCGCCCGGGGCAACTCTATGGGATCGAGCCGTGGCCACACATTTCGCCGCTGGCCGTTACGAGTACCAGTTAGTGGAATACCTACGCACCGCCGAGGAGCCTCGGCTGGGGTGACGCTGCCCGCGCGGCCCTCGCTTTCAGGGTCGGCCGAGCGCCCGGTAGTGCCAGCCCGCCTCCCGCCAGCGTTCCGGGTCAAGGGCGTTGCGCCCGTCCACGATGTTGCGCTCGGCCACCACCTTGCCGAACTCGTCCGGATCGGCGCCGGAGAACTCCGGCCATTCGGTGAGCAGCAGCACGATCTGCGCGTCTCTGACGGCATCTTGCGCCGACCCCGCGTACTCCAGGTCCGGGTGAGCCCGCCGCGCGTTCTCCAGCGCCGCGGGGTCGTACACCGTGACGCGGGCGCCGAGGTCGTGGATCGTCTGGGCCACGTCGAGCGCTGGCGAGTCGCGGATGTCGTCGGAGTTCGGCTTGAACGCGGCGCCGAGAACACCCACGACGCGGCCGGTGAACGAGCCGCCCGCGAGGTCCCTGGCCAGGTCCACCATGCGGGCGCGGCGGCGCATATTGATCGCATCCACCTCACGCAGGAAGGACAGCGCCTGGTCTACCCCGAGCTCGTCGGCCCGGGCCATGAAGGCGCGGATGTCCTTGGGCAGGCAGCCCCCGCCGAAACCGAGGCCGGGGCCGAGGTAGCGGCCGCCGATCCGGTCGTCATGGGACAGCGCCTCGGACAGTGTCGTCACGTCGGCGCCGGTCGCCTCGCACACCTCGGCCATGGCGTTGATGAAGGAGATCTTCGTGGCGAGGAACGCGTTGGCTGCGACCTTGACTAGCTCGGCCGTCGCGAAGTCGGTGACGAGGAACGGGGTACCGTCCGCCAGTGGCCGCGCGTAGATCTCGCGCAGCACCGACACGGCATGCTCGGAATGCGCTCCCACGACGATCCGGTCGGGTCGCAGGGTGTCGGCGACCGCGTGTCCCTCCCGCAGGAATTCCGGGTTCCACGCCAGCTCCGCTGCTGTTCCCGCTGGTGACAGCTGCGCTAGCCGTTCGGAAATCTGAACCGCGGTACCGGTCGGGACCGTGCACTTGCCCACCACGAGGCAGGGCGACGTCAGCAACGGGGCCAGCTCTTCTATGCAGGCGTCCAGCTGTGCGAGATCCGCGCCGTAGCCGTCCCTGCGCTGCGGGGTGCCGACACAGATGAAATGCACGTCGCCGAAGCGGGCCACGTCTTTATAGGAGGTGGTGAAGCGCAGGCGGCCCGAACGCAGGCCGCGGCGGAGCAGGTCTTCAAGCTCGGGTTCGAAGAAGGGGAGCCGCCCGTCGGCCAAGCTGGCCACCCGGCGCGGGTCGATATCGAGGCCTAGCACGTCGAAGCCGAGTTCGGCGAGGCAGGCCGCGTGCGCGGTGCCCAGGTACCCGGTGCCGAGCACGGTGAGAGGCCGGGCCACGGCGCCTCCTTTCCTTGATCAGCCTTGCACGTTGGCCAGCGGCGTTAGCCACGACCGCCGCCTACTATCGAGTCCATGAGCCTTCAGTACCCGCCGTTCGCGCTCGCCGAGGAACACATAATGCTGCGCGAGACGGTGCGCGCCCTCGCCGACGACAAGATCGCTCCCAGGGCCGCTGAGGTCGATGAGACCTGCGAGTTCCCGTGGGACGTGCACGACGCGCTGGTTCGCGCTGACCTGAATGCGCCGCACATACCGGAGCAGTACGGCGGTGCAGGTGCCGACGCGATCGCCACCGCCATTGTCATCGAGGAGGTGGCCCGGGCATGCGCCGCCTCATCGCTCATCCCGGCCGTCAACAAACTCGGTACGGTGCCGGTGTTGCTGGCAGGGTCGGATGAGCTTAAGCAACGGTACCTTCCCCCGGTGGCACGCGGCGAGGCGTTGTTCTCTTACGCACTCTCGGAACCGGAGGCCGGCTCCGACGCCGCGGCGATGCGCACTCGCGCCGCGGCGTCCGACGGCGGGTATGTGCTGAATGGCACCAAGCGGTGGATCACCAATGCTGGCGTGGCTTCCTACTACACGGTCATGGCAGTTACCACACCAGGTGCCGGCGCGGCGGGCATCTCCGCGTTCGTGGTGGAAAAGGGTGACAAGGGGTTCTCCTTCGGCGCGCCGGAACGCAAGCTCGGGATCAAGGGCTCGCCGACCAGGGAGCTGTACTTCGACGACTGCGAGATCCCGGCTGACCGGATGATCGGTGAGGAGGGCGCGGGCTTCAAGACCGCGCTGCGGGCGCTCGACCACACCCGCGTGACGATCGCCGCTCAGGCACTCGGCATCGCGCAGGGCGCCCTCGACTATGCGACCTCCTATGTGAAGGAGCGGCGTCAGTTCGGGCGGCCGGTCGCGGAGTTTCAGGGAGTGCAGTTCATGCTCGCCGACATGGCGATGAAGCTGGAGGCGGCCAGACAGCTCACCTATGCTGCCGCCGCCCGGTCGGACCGCGCCATGAACGGCCTGGACGCGCCGGACCTGACCTTCCTCTCCTCGGCCTGCAAGTGCTTCGCGTCAGACGTGGCGATGGAGGTGACGACCGACGCCGTTCAGCTGCTCGGCGGATACGGGTACGTGAAGGACTACCCGGTCGAGCGGATGATGCGGGACGCGAAGATAACGCAGATCTACGAGGGGACCAACCAGATCCAGCGCGTCGTCATGGCCCGCCAGCTGCTGAAGTAGCGGGACGAGGCGGCCCAGGCCGCCTACATGCGGGCGCTGGAACAACACGAGCGCTCGGGTGGATCGCCCGCCGCGACCGGCGAGCTTCGCCGGGGGAGGGCCGAGATGACCGCGGCACGGGAGACCTACACCCGCGATCACGGTGGTCAACGTGGTGGCTGCCCGGTGCAGGGCGGCTCGCACTACATCTGGGGATGTGCTGCCCACCTGCCGCTGCGGCACGGGTTGAACACAGGTCCGCTTCCCGGGATGGATGACATCTGCCCGGGCGATGACGATAGCGGGAGCGTCCACGTCGGTGCCGGTGTTCGCGTCCGCTGCCCGGGCCATAGCAGTGATCGAAGTGCGGACGCTGACCAAGCGCTCTGACGTCCAGCCACATCCTGGCCGAGGTAGCGCCGACGGTGGACAACGTCTTCGTGCTCGACCGCGGCCGGCCGGTCATCCAGGCAGAGTTTCCTGCATCAGATCAGGGGTTAATAGGGGGATCGCTATTGCAAAAGAGATGCAGTTACCATGGCTATGCGATTGAATCCAGTGCGGGTGCGAGGTGTTCCGGAATCCCCGCGTCACCGGGACGCATGTTAGATGGGAGGCAGGCTGGCCATGACCGCCGACTCCAGTACCGGCGGTGCGCAGGACCGCTCGCGCTGGTACTCCGTCACCCACGCGCTGACCGGTCCGGAGTGGCTGCGGGCCGGGGGGATGGCTGCCTTCATCGCGGCATTGCATGTGATCGGGTGGTTCATCCTGCTCGCGATCGTGGTGCCCGGGCACTACAGCGTCGGCGCCAAGACCTTCGGGGTCGGCATGGGGGTGACGGCGTACACCCTCGGCATGCGGCATGCCTTCGACGCCGACCACATCTCGGCGATCGACAACACCACCCGCACGCTCATGGCGGACCGGAAGCGGCCGCTCTCGGTGGGCTTCTGGTTCTCCCTGGGCCACTCCAGCGTCGTGTTCGTGCTGATCATGATCCTGGCTGCTGGGATGAAGGCGCTGGTCGGCCCGGTGAAGAACGGCGGGTCGGCACTGCACGCGGTCACCAACGTGGTCGGTACCAGCGTCTCGGGCACGTTCCTTTACATCATCGCGGCGATCAACCTGGTCATCCTGGTCGGAATCCTCAAGGTCTTCGCCGACATGCGCCGCGGCCGCTTCGACGAGGTCACCCTGGAGGAGCACCTCAACAACCGCGGGTTCATGAACCGGATCTTCGGCCGGCTGATGCGCTCGATTACCCGGCCAGGCCAGATGTACCCGGTAGGAGTGCTGTTTGGGCTGGGCTTCGACACCGCCACCGAGGTAGCCCTGCTCGTCCTGGCTGGTTCCAGCGCGGCCGCCGGGCTGCCCTGGTACGGGATCCTCTGCCTGCCGGTTCTCTTCGCCGCCGGGATGAGCCTGCTCGACACAATCGACGGCTCCTTCATGAACTTCGCCTACGGCTGGGCATTCTCCAACCCGGTCCGCAAGGTCTACTACAACATCATCATCACCGGGCTGTCGGTAGCGGTCGCGTTGCTCATCGGCACCGTGGAGTTCATGGCGCTGATGACCCAGGAACTCGGCCTCCGCGGGCCGTTCTGGCGCTGGGTGAGCGGGCTGAGCCTGAACACCATGGGTTTCGCGATCGTCGGCCTGTTCGTGGGCACCTGGGTTGCGGCGCTGATCATCTGGCGGGTCGCCCACATCGAGGAGTCCTGGGGGGCGGGCCTGCGCCAGCCGGCCGATGACGGCCACGCCGCGCCGCTGGCCTCCACCGCCGGGTACGGCTAGCGGTCGCGGTCGGCACCGCCGGCCAGGTTTAGCGCAACGGCAAGCCGAGGTCGCGCCCAGCGGCACGCAGTTCATCCCGGACGGACGGGTGTGCCACCTCATCGATGATGTGCTCGGCCTGGGCGCAGGCGTCGTGGCCCCAGATGGCCGCGATGCCCTGTTCACTGACGATGAAGCCGTGCTGAAAGGACGTCACAGGGTCCGGCAGCCGCGGCACGACCGTGGACACGTTGGCTTTGGGGTGCCAGGACGGCAGGGCGATGACCGCCCGGCCGCCGGGCGAATGCAGTGCGCCGACCACGAAGTCGGTCTGTCCGCCGAAACCGGAATAGATCATCCCATGCACCCGGCTCGCGTTCGCCTGTGCGAACAGGTCGACCTGGAAGGCGCTGTTCACCGACACCAGCCTCGGCTGCTTGGCGATCAGGCCAGGATCGTTGGTCTTCTCCGTCCGCAGCATCTGGATTCGCTGATTGCGGTCCATCCAGTCGTAAAGCTCCGCGCTGCCGAATGCGAAGGATGCGGTCACCGGGACGTGCGGGTCCAGCGCACCCGCCTTCTCCAGCGCAAGCACGCCCTCGCTGAACATTTCTGTCCACACCGTGAGGCCGTGGCGCCCGGACAAGCCAGCAAGCACGGCATCGGGAATTCCGCCAATGCCCAGCTGCAGCGCGGCGCCCTTCGGCACCAGCGCGGCGACTCGCTCGCCGATGAGCCGGGAAAGCTCGTCCGTCCGGCGCGGTGACGGCGACGGCAGCGGGATGTCCACCTCGATCGCGTAGTCGACGCTGTCCACATCAAGGACAGCGTCGCCGTAGGTATAGGGCATGTGCGGGTTGAGCTGGGCGACGACGAGCCCGCCCCGAGTTCGTGTGGCTTCGATCGCGGCAGGCAGGATGCTCACGTCGGTGCCCAGCGACACGGTGCTGTCGACGGGCGTCGAGGTGTGCACAAGCACCACGTCGGGGACGAGCGCGTCGGTGAGCAGATTGGGTACCAGGGACAGGCGGCACGGGAAGTACCGCAGGCCTTTGCGGCCGCGCATACCGGGGCCGACAAACGGCGATTCGAGAACCACCCCGTCGCGATCAGGAAAGCCTGCCTGCGGGTTCACCGCGAAAACCCGGTAGGAGACGATGGCCGCGTCAAGAACGGCAAGCGCCTCCCACGGCGTGGCGAAGCTGCCGCTCACCACCACGCGCGGAGTCCCCGGCACGCCGCCGAGCGCCGCGGCCAGCGCCTGCCCCGTAACCACCCGCACCCGGCCATTCTGGCAGGACGGCGGCCGCGTGCTCTATACGTTCGCACTGCGGGGAGCCCGGTGGCTGGCGGGCGGGCCATGCGATTGACCTGACTGGGCCGTGCGATGGTGTGACACATCAGCGGCAGCCGTCAAGGAAAATTGTCCCGAACGGCTGCCGCGGGTGCGCGAGTCACTGGCCCGGTGGCGGAGGCATAGGTGCTAGGAGGCGCGCAGTGACATCGATCGAGACTGAGATCGAGGCACGTGCCGCAGGGTTCGACCCTGCCCGGCTGGCCAGGATCGACCGGCATTTCTGCCGCTATGTGGATGACGGCCGCCTGCCGGGATGGCTGCTGCTCGTCAGCCGCCATGGGCGCCTGGTCCACGCCTGCGCGTACGGCTGGAGGGACGTGGAATCCCAGCTTCCCGTCGAGATGGACACGCTTTTCCGCATCTACTCGATGACCAAGCCGATTACCTCGGTGGCCGCGATGATGCTGTACGAGCAGGGGGCGTTCGAGCTGTCCGACCCGGTCAGCCGCTTCATCCCCGCCTTCACCGACCTGCGGGTCTACCTGCGCGGCCCGGCGAACAAGCCACTCACCGTGCCCGCCACCGAGCCGGTGCGCATCAGGCACCTGCTGACCCACACGGCCGGGCTCACCTACGGATTCCATCGCGTGCACGTGGTCGACCGGCTTTACCGGGAGGCCGGGTTCGAATGGGGGACGCCCGCGGGCCAGGATCTCGCCGCCTGCTGCGACAGCTGGGCGTCGCTGCCGCTGCTGTTTCAGCCGGGCGCGGAGTGGAACTACTCGGTGGCCACCGACGTGCTCGGGCGTGTGGTGGAGGTGGTGTCAGGGCAGCCGCTTGACCAGTTCTTCGCGGACCGGATCTTCGGCCCGCTTGGCATGATCGACACTCGGTTCTTCGTCGATGGCGACGACACCCACCGGCTCGCTGTGCTCTACACCCCCGGTGCGGAGGGACGGCTGACTCGTTACGACGCGATGGGCGCGGCTGCGCTACGCCGGCCAGCCGCGCTGTCCGGAGGCGGGGGTCTTGTTTCGTCGGCCGCGGACTACCACCGCTTCGCCCGCATGCTGGCCGGTCAGGGCCAGCTTGAAGGCGTGCGCCTGCTTGGCAGCCGGACGGTGCGGTGGATGACGCGCAACCACCTGCCGGGCGGTGCCGATCTCGACTCGTTCGGCCGCCCGCTGTACGCGGAGACCCCGTTCGCAGGCGTGGGATTCGGGCTGGGTTTCGCCGTGGTGGCCGACCCGGCGGCCTATGGGACGCTGTGCAGCCCGGGGGAGTTCGCCTGGGGTGGCGCCGCGGGCACGGCATTTTGGGTAGACCCGGCCGAGGACCTTATCGCGGTGTTCCTGACCCAGCTGGTGCCAGGGAGCACCTACCCGCTGCGTACCGTGCTGCGCCAGCTCGTGTACCAGGCGCTGGTCGACTGACGGAGCGGTCCCCGGAGCTGGCGGATCATGGACAGCCGGGATTGGCATACGAGAGCTGCGCCAGCAACTGATCGTCGAAGCGTGATTATGACCGAACAGTTTGTAATGTTTGTGACCTATATCACATAACTGGAGTCAACACCGACACAGCTTTCCCTGCGGAATCGGTTGCAGGGCCTCTCCGACCCCGGCAGCGTAGTGCGCCGACGGCACGTACTGGTCAGGACAGCGCGTACGCACATGACGCTGCTACGCATTGTCATCGGAGCCCCGTCCGCGGTCGTTCGGGCCGCCGCTGTCACCGCAGCGGCCCATGTACCACACGTCATGCGGGCGCGTTGGCTGACGGAAGGGACTGCCTTGTCACCACGCCCGAAAGGGGTTAGGGGGAGAAGGCACGCGCATCGCCGCAGGGGATCTGGTGGTGGAGTGCTGGTGCCGGTAGCAGCGGTCGCTGCTGTCGTAGCGGTCGTGGCCGGCGCGTATGTCCTCATGGCGGCAACAGGCACATCAGGCCGTTCAGCTCAGGCCGCCACGGTGACGATCGCGGCCCGGCGTGCGATCGCACTTCTCGAGCAGGAGCGGCAGCAAATGATCGCCATGTATGACGCGTCGCGGTCGACCAAGGTGCTCGCGGCGCCCAAGTTCGCGACTACCGCCAAACCTGTCCCGGCCAGTACGGCGGGGAGTTCGGGGTCCGTCGGCCCGGTCCCGCCGCTCGGACCGGTGGACCCCGGTAGCGCGCGTGCCGACGCGGAGCGCCTGATGCCCAGCTATGGCTGGAGCCCCAGCAAGTATTTCGGCTGCCTCGACAATTTGTGGACGCGTGAGAGTGGCTGGCGGTACAACGCAGAGAACCCGAGTGGATCGTATGGGATCCCGCAGGCGCTCCCCGGTTCCAAGATGGCCACCGCCGGCTCCGATTGGCAGACGAATCCGGTTACTCAGATCAAATGGGGCCTCGGGTACATCAAGGAAAGATATGGGGACCCGTGCTCGGCATGGGCCTACTGGCAAGGACACGGATCGTATTGACCTCCTTTCCTTTCGTGACCGTGGTTGCCTCCAAGTTTGATCACAGAACGGTATTGGGCTCGCCCCGGCTGGCCAACGGTCGGCCGTAGCAGAAAGTCGTGTTGTCTTAACAGACTGAAGGATAATGCCCGAAATGTGATATGACTCACGTTTCCGCAGCGAATAGGGTACTAACCTACGAATGCCCTGGTAATACGGCGCTTCTTGTCCCGTATATGCCGCAGCGGGCGGACCGGGTGTGACCTAGGTCACACGCTATTTTGCGTGCGGCACTGGCCAGACCTGTGCAGTGTTGTTGGCCGTTGGCACCCGGCGTGTGTGGTGTTTACGAGAACTGATCCGCCGCCTGGACCCCGCGGTGGGCCCGCACGCCGCCGTCCCGTTGCCGTCGCAGGCAGCCTGGGCCGGTCGAACCGGGTGGAAACCGTTCGCGCATTGCGACCGACCCAAAGGTTCAGATTGTCTCGCCATCGGATGCACTTCCCAAAGAATCTGCTCGAGAAGACAGTCCAAATGACCGCGCCCGCCCGCCGAATGAGGAGGTTTTCTGGTCACCGGCCCGGGATGCGCGGAAAGTGCCGGGTGACGCTCATCGCGGCCATGACCGCAGCGGTGGCCACGATAGGGGTGGGCGTGGCGTTGTTGTGGCCAGCCAGCACCTCCTCTCAGGCTGGAACGCCGGGAGAGCGCGCGCGCGTCAGCACGCAGGCGGCGGCGTTCATGCCGACCAGCGACACCTGGCTGGAGACGCGGCAGCGGCATGCAGTGTTTCGCACCGCGGCCGCTCGCGCCATCAGGCTTAAGATCAAGGCCGAACGTGAGCGCAAGGCAGCAGCAAGGCGCGCTGCCGCGCGGGCCGCTGCGCAACGGCGGGCCCAAGAGGAGGCCGCCCAGCAGGCCGCTCAGCAAAATCAGGCATCCAGCTCGTCAGGCAGCTCCGCGAGTTCGGGGTCGTCCGCTCCGTCGGGTTCGCCACAACAGATCGCGGGTCAGATGCTGGCCAGCTTCGGCTGGGGCCAGGACCAGTTCTCATGCCTGGACCCGCTCTGGAGCCACGAGAGCGGGTGGAGTACGACCGCGTCCAACCCGAGCTCGGGTGCCTACGGAATCCCGCAGGCGCTTCCTGGCTCCAAGATGGCCACCGCCGGTCCCGACTGGCAGACCAACCCGGTGACGCAGATCCGCTGGGGCCTCGGCTACATCAAGAGCCTGTACGGATCGCCGTGCGGCGCGTGGTCCCACGAGCAGGGCACCGGCTGGTACTGAGAACTGGAGTGCTTGGTCGGTGATGGCTGGTCCTGCTGGCTGATCGGCTCACGCGAGAAATCCGGTAGGGCCCGCCGTGCTTGCGGATAGGCGGGCCCTACCGGGCCCGCCTATCCGGCGGGCGCCCGGCCGGCTGCGGCCGCTCCTACCAGACCGGCCGCAGCGTGGCCAAGACCTCGCGAAGCTCCCGGCGGCTGGCCTGCCACTGCGACGCAGGCGTGGACCAGTAGACGGCGAATGACTGGCGTTGCGCTGAACCCTGCGCGGTAAAGACCCGATCGAGCACATCCGTTTGGCCGCTTGATCGGTTGTACCAGCCAAATGCCCAGTCAGCGGCCATGCTGCCCAGGTAGGGGACCGCGCGGATGTAGTAGCGGTGATAGCCGGGGAAGGTCCCGTTGCGAATGCTCTGGCGTTGCAGCCACAGCGCCTCGGCGACCATGCCCGTGCTCTGATGCGGAGTGAGATCCAGATCGAGGAACCGTGATCCACCCGGCTCGGCGATGACTGTCCGCGTGCCCTGGTGGCTGGCCCGCCAGCCGGCGGGCACCGCTACGCGAAAGCCTGCGGTCCCGGCCCCCGCAGCGCCGGCGGCCTGTGAATACCAAACAAAGCCGGCCGGGAGGCTGCCGCCCGGCGGTCGGCTTACCGCGCCGCGGGTGCCGGTGATGGCAGAACCGCCGGCTTGCCCACCGCCGCGCAGCGTCGAGCCGCCATGTGAGGCCACGGATCCCGCCTTGTGGAGCTGGGCCGCGGTAACCGCGGCAGCAGCAAAGATGGCGACGCCGATGATCACGATGGTGGTGATCCGGTGATGGTGGCGAGACGGGGTCGGCGGTCGGCGGTGACCGGCGTGAACTGTATGGCGAGCGACGGAGCCAGCCACCGAGCTTGCGACCGGTCCCGCCAACGGTCCTCCTCGGTACGCCGGAGCCGCGGGAAGATTCGGCTGGCGCCCCATGGACATCGGTGACCCGTGACGCCCCATGACCGCATCCGCCGGTGCCGGCCACGCGGGTACCGGGGACGCCGCGTGCACCGGGGACACCGGGGGCACCACAGGGAGCGCGGGTGGGCCTAACGTACGCGTGGCGCGCAGGGTCCCGGTGGTCTGAGCTTGCGATGCGCTCAGGGTCCCGGCCGCCCTGGCGTCCACGGCACCCGGTGCCGCGATACGAATTGTCCCGCTTGGGGCCGGCTGCGGGCTGGCGCGGCCACCCCGACCGGCACTACCAGCTGCCTCGAGCATCTGGGCGGCCGTGGCCGCTGTCGGCCGGGCGGCTGGATCCCGGCTGAGCAGCGCAATGATCAACCCTGTGAGCGGTCCAGCGGCCTTCGGTGGCGAGGGGTCCTCGGTAGCGACTGCCGCCATTGTCATCATGACGCCGCCGTGCCGATCGTAGGGTCCTTGCCCCTCCACGGCGGCGTAGAGCGTGGCACCGAGTGACCACAGGTCGGAGGCTGGAGTGGCGGGGCTGCCACGGACCCGTTCCGGCGCGAGGAATCCGGGCGACCCCATCACGACTCCGGCCAGGGTCAGGGACGGATCACCCTCGGCGGTGGCGATGCCAAAGTCAGTCAGCACGGTCCGGCTGTCGGGACATAGCAGCACGTTGCTCGGCTTCACGTCGCGGTGGAGCACGCCCGCTGCGTGCGCTGCCGCAAGCGCATCGAGAAGCTGACGTCCCACCACCGCGGCGCGTTTGGGCGGCAATGCCCCGTCTTCCGCGATGACCTGGTCAAGAGAACGGCCCCGAACGAGTTCCATGACGATCCACGGGCGCCCGCGTTCCTCGACCACGTCGTACACCGTGGCCACGGCCGGGTGGCTGAGCCGGGCCGCCGTGCGGGCCTCACGCAGGGTCCGCTGGTAGCTGTTGTCCCGCTCGGCCTCGCTCAAGCTCGGCGGCAGCCGAACCTCCTTGACCGCCACGTCCCGGTCCAGGAGCTCGTCCACGGCACGCCAAACCACACCCATGGCGCCATGACCGATTGGTTCGGCCAGCCGATAGCGACCACCGATCAGCCGCGCTTCCGCGCCCGCCGGACCTGGCTGGCCATTCTGCGATGTTGGGGCCGTCATCGCCCTCCCGCACTGGACGCATGCATAGCGGGACCATACCGGTTAACCGTGTCATCACATGTGCGAAGCGGTGTCTCTGAGACAGACGTGTCGTGAAATGCGGGGAATCCCAGGCTTGTTTCGGCAAATTCTCAGGCTGCGCCCGCGCGGTTTCATAATCCCGGTAACTCTTGTGAAGCATCGTCACCAAGAGTTACCGGGATCATGAAGAACGGCCCGGGGGACGGGTCATCGCGAGGACGTCGAGTGCCGTGTCCAGCTGGTCCAGGCTGAGATCTCCACGCTCCACGTGGCCCCGTTCGATGACGACCTCACGGATGGTATGGCCGGTCTCGAGCGACTGTTTGGCGACCTGCGCCGCTGCTTCGTAGCCGATAAAGCGGTTGAGCGCGGTGACGATCGACGCGGACGACTCGGCGTACCGGCGCAGCCGCTCGGTGTTGGCCCGGATGCCTGCCACACAACGGTCCGCAAGCAGCGGTGCGACGCCAGCAAGCAGCCGCGCGGATTCGAGCAGATTCCGCCCGATGACCGGCAGCATCACGTTGAGCTCGAAGTTCCCTGCGGCACCGCCGAATGCGACGGCCGCATCGTTGCCGATCACCTGCGCCGTCACCTGGCAGACCGCCTCGCACACGACCGGGTTCACCTTGCCCGGCATGATCGATGAACCTGGCTGCAGCTCAGGCAGCGAGATCTCGGCGAGTCCCGCCCGCGGGCCCGAAGCCATCCAGCGAAGGTCGTTCGCGATTTTGTACAGACTGATCGCCACCACCCGCAGTGCGCCCGAGGCGGCCACGAGGGCGTCGCGCGCACCGGCGGCCTCGAAGTGGTTCGCCGACTCGGAAAGCGGAAGGTGAAGCTCGGCGGCGAGCATGCCAATGACCCGGTCGGCGAACCCCGGCGGGGCGTTGATGCCGGTGCCGACCGCGGTGCCGCCCAGGGGCAGCGCGCCCACCTGCCCCAGTATCTCCGACACCCGCTGCGCGCCAAGCCGGGCCGCGGCCGCGTAACCGCCGAACTCCTGCCCAAGCGTGACCGGCGTCGCATCCATGAGGTGTGTGCGGCCCGCCTTCACCACGTCGGCGAACTCGCCAGCCTTGGCCTCCAGCACGTCCGCCAGGCGATCAAGGGCCGGGACAACCGAGTCCTTCATGATCTGCACGGCCGCGATGTGGATCGCGGATGGGAAGACGTCGTTAGAGGACTGCGCGGCATTGACGTGGTCGTTCGGGTGCACCGCACGGCCGAGGCGTTTCGCCGCGATCGTGGCGATCACCTCGTTCGCGTTCATGTTGCTCGACGTGCCTGACCCGGTTTGGAACACGTCGACCGGGAACTGCTCGTCGTGCTCGCCGTTCGCGACCTCACGCGCCGCGGCGGCGATCGCGTCCGCCAGTTCGCCATCAAGCACCCCGAGCCCAGCGTTGACGATGGCGGCAGCGGCCTTGATGTGACCGAGCGCGGCGATGAGCCTGCGATCGATGCGCATGCCAGAGACGGGGAGGTTGGGCACCGCGCGCTGGGTCTGCGCGCCCCAAAGCGCGTCCGCGGGCACCCGAACGTCACCCATTGAGTCGTGTTCGACACGAAAGCCAGGTTCGTCGCCGGTCATGCCAAGGTCTTACCCAGGACGGTCGCCGATGGTCAGCAGCGGCGCCGTCGGCCCTGACACGTCGGCGAAGAAGTCGTTGCCCTTGTCGTCGATGACAACGAACGCGGGAAAGTCGCGCACCTCGATCTTCCACACAGCTTCCATGCCCAGCTCCGGGTACTCGAGCACCGACACCGACGTGATGCAGTCCTGCGCCAGCCTGGCCGCGCCGCCGCCGATCGAGCCCAGATAGAACCCGCCGTGTTTCTGGCATGCCCGCGTCACCGCGCGCGACCGGTTGCCCTTGGCGAGCATCACGAGCGAGCCTCCGGCGGCCTGGAACCGCTCGACATAGGAGTCCATTCGCCCGGCCGTGGTCGGCCCGAATGACCCCGACGCGTAGCCCTCCGGCGTCTTCGCGGGACCGGCGTAGTACACCGCGTGATCGCGTAGGTAGGCAGGCATGGGCTCGCCCGCGTCCAGCCGTTCGGCAATCTTCGCGTGGGCTATATCCCGTGCGACGACGAGCGGGCCGGACAGGGCCAGCCGGGTCTTGACGGGAAGTTTTGCCAGCTCCGCCAGGATCTCGGCCATCGGCCGATTAAGGTCGATGGGAACCACGCCGGGGTCAACGGTGTCCGGCATCGTGTCGGGCAGGAACCGCGCCGGGTCGGTCTCCAGCTGCTCGAGAAACACGCCATCTCGAGTGATCTTGGCGAGCGCCTGGCGGTCGGCGGAGCAGGAGACCGCGATCGCGATCGGGCACGAGGCGCCATGCCGTGGCAGCCGTATCACCCGCACGTCGTGGCAGAAGTACTTCCCACCGAACTGCGCTCCGATGCCGAGGCGCTGGGTCAGGCCGAAGATCTGCTGCTCCAGCTCAAGATCACGAAAGCCGTGCCCGCTCGCCGAACCCGCTGACGGCAGCACGTCAAGGTAGTGCGCGGAAGCGTACTTGGCGGTCTTCAGCGCATACTCGGCACTGGTCCCGCCGATCACGATGGCTAGGTGGTAAGGCGGGCACGCGGCGGTGCCCAGCGAGCGGATCTTGTCCTCGAGGAAGGCCAGCATCCGCGTCGGGCTGAGTACCGCCTTGGTCTCCTGGAAGAGGAATGACTTGTTCGCCGAGCCGCCGCCCTTGGCCATGAAAAGGAACTTGTACGCATTTCCCGCGGTGGCGTAGATCTCGATCTGGGCGGGCAGGTTGGAGCCGGTGTTGCGCTCGGACCACGTGGTCAGCGGCGCCAATTGCGAATAACGCAGGTTCAGCTTCGCGTAGGCGTCGTACACGCCACGGCTGATGTGCTCCTCGTCGCGCCCGTCGGTGAGCACGTGCTGGCCGCGTTTGCCCATCACGATCGCCGTTCCGGTGTCCTGGCACATCGGCAGCACACCGCCCGCCGCAACGCATGCATTCTTCAGCAGGTCAAGCGCCACGAACCGGTCGTTCGCGCTCGCCTGTTCGTCGTCCAGGATCCGGCGAAGCTGCGCGAGGTGGGTCGGCCGCAGCAGGTGTGAGATGTCGGCCAAGGCCTGCGCGGTCAGGGCCGTGAGCATGCCAGGGTCGATGTCAAGAAATTTTCTGCCGAACGACTGGCGTTCCGTGACACCGCCAAGTGCGAGCCGACGGTAGCTGGTGGTGTCCTCGCCGAGCGGCAGCAGTTCCGTGTAGCTGAACTCAGTCATCGCGTGGTTCCTCCGTACGGCCCCGGCCGCCGCGTTTAAGCTTAGGGCCTGCTTGACAACCCTGGTTCGCTGTGCTCGTCTGCGCGCCTCCGGCACGACGTAGAGCGGTCATCCGCACCTCCGGCGCGACGCGAGCCGGATCGGGGGACTCAAGCAGGCTCTTAGGCTCTCGGGGGCGGGGCGTCGGCCACAGATGAATCGGGATGAGGGGCCCAGTGAGCGATTCAGGTTCGGCGCGCGGCGCCGTCGACATCGGTGATGCTTCGCTCCAGCTGGAGCAGGCGGCGCACGACGCACGCGTCGCCTTTGACTGCATCGCCCTCGGCGATCTCGACCGCGCGCATACGCACGCGATCACCGCGAGGGCGGCCATCGATGCGGCGGTGACGATCGTGGCGGTGGCGCTGGAGTCGGCTCCGCCCGTGGCTTCCGGCGATATGGACTGACCAGAAACCAGCCGAGGAACCGGCCGAGGTTTCCGCCCAGGAATCCGCCCAGGTACAGCCGAGGTTCCGCCGAGGTTTCCGCCAAGGTTTCTGCTGAGTGGAAGTCGGGCGGGTGTCAGCCGCGGCGGGACTGCCCTGGCTGGACAGGCGAAAAGTGGGACGGTGGGTGATCACGACATCAGCGTGACTCTTGCCGCGCTTGGCCGGCCAAGCTCACGCTGCTATCGCGCCCGGCCTGGCCGGTGTGCGGCATCTGCGCCGAGTGCTCCTCGTGCACGTACCGCCCACCGCGCAGCAGCGAGGCAACCGAAGCGATCACGAGCACGATCATCGCCATGGTGAACACGATCACGAGGCCGTGGTGGAACGGCTGGGAGATCAGTTGCGGGAAGAATTTCTTGCCGGTCAGCAAGCTGGCGTGACCTGCCGGGAGACGGCTGAGCACGCCCGTTGGCGCAAGCAGCTGGTGGACCGGGTTGTAGCCGAGGAAGGCGGCGAACAGGCTGCCCACGGGTGGAAGCGAGCTGACCTTGTGCGCCAGCGCGTGCGGCACTCCCTGGGAAGTCAGGCCATGCGCCATGGTCACGGGCAGGCTGGACGCAAGACCGGCGATCATGAGCGAGAAGAAAACGCCGATGGACAGCACGAAACCGGAATTCTGGAATGTTGCCAGCATCCCGGAGGCCGAGCCACGCTGGCGGGCGGGCACGCTGTTCATGATGGCTGTCGTGTTTGGGGCGGCGAAGAGCCCCATGCCCGCGCCTGCGGCGAAGATCAGCGCCGCGAAGACCGGGTAGCTGAAGTTGGTCGGTACGCGCAGCAGGCCCCCGAATGCCGCGGCGGACAGCAGCAGGCCGCCAGAGGCGAACGCGCGAGCGCCATGCCGGTCCGACAGGTAGCCGGACAACGGACCCGCGACGACGAAGCCGAAGGTGAGGGGCAGCATGTAGATACCCGACCACAACGGCGTGTCCTGGTAGCTGTACCCGTGCAGCGGCAGCCAGATGCCCTGCAGCCAGATGATGAGCATGAACTGGAGCCCGCCACGGGCGATTGAGGACAGCAACTGGGCACAGTTCCCGGCGGCGAACGCTCGGATCCGCATGAGACGCAGGTCAAACATGGGCTGGCGGACCCGAATCTCGATGAAGCAGAATGCGGCGAGGAGCACGGTGCCGCCGATCAGCGCGCCGAGTACGCCAGGGCCTGTCCAGCCCATGACGTGCCCGCCGTACGGCTGAATGCCGTAGGTGATCGCGGCCAGCACCGCGATCAATCCAACCCCGAAGGTGACGTTCCCAACCCAGTCGATGCGCGCCCTGGACCGGGCACCGATCTCGCGCAGGCTGACGTAGGACCAGATCGTGCCGGCCAGGCCCACCGGAACCGACACGATGAACACAAGCCGCCAGTCGACTGAGGCAAGAATGCCGCCGAGGACCAGGCCGATGAACGAGCCGGATATGCCTGCCACCTGGCTGATGCCCATCGCCATGCCGCGCTGGTCGGCTGGGAACGCGTCGGTCAGGATGGCGGGCGAGTTGGCCATGAGCATAGCGCCGCCGATGGCCTGAACCACCCGCCAGCCGATCAGCCAGAGCGCTCCCGCCGGGCCCGTGAGCGGGTCGAACGGTAGCGCTAGCGCACCCAACGTGAACAGGGCGAAGCCCACGTTGTACATCCGCACCCGGCCGTAGATGTCACCGAGCCTGCCGAGAGTGACCACGAACACCGCCGAGACAAGCAGGTAGCCCATGAGCATCCAGAGCAGGTAGCTCACGTTGCCCGGGGTCAGCGGATCAAGGTGGATCCCGCGGAAGATGGCGGGCAGTGAGATGATCACGATGGAGGCGTTGACGGTGGCGGCCAGCAGGCCGAGGGTCGTGTTGGACAGCGCCACCCACTTGTAGTGCGTTCCGCGGCCCAGCACGGTGGCCTTGGTTCCCGTGTCGGCTGCGGATCCGTTTGGGTGCGGTGCGCGTTCGTCCACGGCTCTCCCTGCCATCAATATTTGCTTTTAGCAAACTAACCGATGGGCCGGCCACCGAGAAAGCGAGGGCCGGTGGGCGGCGCGACGCGGCACCGTGGTACGGGTTATGGTCAGGTCGTGGAGCGCCGAACCTCGCCGCGCAGCATGCGGGCGTCGGATACCGACCGCGAGCGCGTGGTTGCCGTTCTTGCCGGAGCGGCGGCGGATGGCCGGCTGACCACCGAGGAACATTCGCAGCGGGTGACCCAGGCTTTCGCCGCGAGAACACTGGGTGAGCTCGCCGAACTCACCTCCGACCTCGTGGAGCCGGCCGCGCAGCCGCTACGCCTGGATCTGTCCAAACCAGCTATCGCGATTTTCGGCAACGAGTTCAGAACGGGCCGGTGGGTGGTGCCGGAGAACTTCGCCGCCACGGCCATATGTGGCGAGGTCAACCTCGACCTGACTGAGGCACTGCTGCAGCGGCAGCACGTCGTCATCCACGCAACCGCTATTGCGGGCAGTGTCCACGTGCTCGTCCCAGAGGGGGTCAACGTTCGTATGACCGGCACGGTGATCGTGGGCGGCAAGATCAACTACGTGCCTGTCCTCGCGGACGGGCCGGTCGTGGATATTCGCGCGTTCACCGCCTTCGGGCTCGTCACCGCACGAACGCCAAAGCGACGCAGGTGGCGCGGTCCGCACCTGGCCGGAGGGCTGGGTCGCGTCAGGCGGCGCGCGCTTGGCCGCAGCGGTCTGTGACAGCCCAACCTCGAATTTACGGTCCCGTAGAGTGCCTCTACGGGTCGAACGCGACCCGTAGAGTGCCTCTACGGGTCCCTCGTGCGGGAGGTCAGCTGGCGGTGTCGAAGTTGACGCTGCTGTAGGCGCGTAGCTTCCACAGCTGATGTTCGCTCTCGATCTTGCGGATTGTGCCGCTGCGAGCCCGCATGACCAGCGAGTGTGTGGCCGCTCCGCCCGCGCGGTAGCGAACCCCGCCCATCAGCTCACCGTCGGTGATGCCGGTGGCTGCGAAGAAGACGTCGTCCGAGGCGACGAGGTCGTCGGTGGTGAGCACCCGATCGAGATCGTGGCCCGCGTCTAGCGCCCGGCCGCGTTCAGCATCGTCGCGTGGCCAGAGCTGGCCCTGGATCACGCCGCCGAGGCATTTGATCGCGCATGCCGCGATGATTCCTTCCGGCGTGCCGCCGACGCCAAGCAGGAGATCCACGCCCGTGCCGTCCCGCGCCGCCATAATCGCTCCCGCGACGTCGCCGTCGGTGATCAGCTTGATCCGCGCCCCGGTCGCGCGGACCTCGGCGATCATGTCGGCGTGCCGTGGCCGGTCCAGGATGACCACGGTGACATCGTGCGGCGAGCAGCCCTTCTCCTTGGACACCGCGGCTACGTTATGACTCACGGGCGCCTCGATGTCGACCGCGCTCGCGGCCGCTGGCCCGGTCACCAGCTTGGACATGTAGAAGACGGCGGACGGGTCATACATCGAGTCACGTGCGCTCACCGTGATGACGGAGATCGCATTCGCCATGCCGTTCGCCGTGAGACGAGTACCGTCGATCGGGTCCACCGCCACGTCGCACAACGGGCCGGTGCCATCGCCAACCTGCTCGCCGTTGAAAAGCATGGGCGCCTTGTCCTTCTCGCCCTCGCCGATCACAACCACGCCGTTCATCGACACCGAATTGATGAGCTGGCGCATTGCGTTAACAGCAGCCGCGTCGGCACCATTCTTGTCCCCCCGGCCAACCCAGCGGGCGGCTGCCATGGCAGCCGCCTCCGTGACCCTGGCCAGCTCGAGCGCCAGGTTGCGGTCGGGTGCATGCCGCTCTGGCTGTCCGGGGTCCGGTTGCTGCGCACCTTGTTCCGCGGGCTGCCCGGGCATCGAGGTTGTCGCCACGCCGCCGGTCACGAGATCTGCCCCGGTGCCCTCTTCGCCCAGGTGCCAGTCATCGCCGCTCATCGCATCCACACCCTTCGAGTTTGCCGCTGATGCGATCCTATTTCGCCTGTTGCCGGGCGTAGTCTGGGCAGCGGACACTTGCCCAGGCGTGGCCCCACAGTGGCCCGGGCGTGGCCCGACCGTGGCCCGACCAACAGGAGCGCTGCGACCGCGCATGACACAGGCACACACCGCCGTACGGATCTCCGAACGGGGGGCGGCAACACGGACCGCGTTGCTGGCGGCGGCCCGCGAGGTTTTCACCTCGGTCGGATTCGCGCAGGCCGGCGTCACGGACATCGTCACAACGGCAGGCGCCAGCGTTGGCAGCCTCTACCACCACTTCACCGGTAAGGCCGACCTGTACCTGGTGCTCTTCGACGAATTCCAGCGCGAACTGACCGAGCGGGCCCGCCGGATGACCCGCCGCGCCCGCTCGGCCGGCGTCACCGACCCGAAACAGCTGTTCCTTGCTGGCGCCACCGCTTACCTGAACGGGTGCATCGAGCAGCGTGGCCTGGCGCGGCTATTCGTGTCAGGCGATGGCCCGCCCGGATTTGATTTGATCATGCGGCGCCGGGTGCATGAGTGGGCCACCAAGAACGCCGAATTCTTCGCGCGCAGCGCCGAGCCCGCGGACGAGGCGGTCGCGGTTGTGCTGACGGGGGCCATGGTGATGGCGGTGGCCGAGGTCTCGCTGGGCGACGATACCGCGCGGATGAGACGCCTCGCCGATGGGGTTCTGCAGGTCATGTCTCGGATCGAGATCCCGTGATATGGCGGCGTGGCGCCCGTTCAATAATCGCCTGGGCAGTTGGCGGTGTGGCCGCGTCCGCCCTGCTCATCGTCATAACCCCGCGGCCGGTGACGCCGATCGGGGTATTGGTGAACTATCACGGCGACCTGGCCAAATTCCGCCGCATCGCACCGCATACCGTGCTGGCACCCGCGGGGCTCCCCGTCGGCTGGCAACCCGTGAGCTCACGGCTGACGGTGATCCACGGCGGCACAGTGAGCTGGCACCTTGGTTTCGTCACGCCATCGGGCCGGATGGCCTCGCTTGAGGAGAGCAGTGAGCGGCCGGCGCACTTCATCCTGCGCATGACCAATAACGGCAATATGCTCGCGCCGGTGCGCTCCGGAGGGGCCCGGTGGGCAAGGCGCTGGCGCGCGGACAAAGATCAGCGGTCGATGTACCGGTCTGCCCCCGGCGCGTTCACCATCGTTGTGACCGGTACCAGCCGATGGGACGAGCTTGCCGTGCTGGCGGGCTCTCTCCGTCCGCAGCTCTGAGCCTGCCGGTGCGGGGATCCAGGCTCGGTTGCGTTCCACAACTATTTCCTCACAGTGATGCAACCTCACCACAGCTTGAACGTCTACATCGGGTAGAACGTCTATGAATAGAAGGCACAAGGCGGCCGCGGAACGCCCCTGCGTACGGGGCCATGCTTGCCGGAGTCGCGCGACGGTGTGCGGGTGAGATGTACGAGGAGTACCGATGGGCGCTACGCGGTGGTATCAGGGGTGCGTGCGGCTCGCGCCGGTTGCAGCCGCGGTAGCGGCCGCGGCGCTGGCCCTGAGCGGATGCACGGGCCGGGCGGACGCGGCGCGCCGGCCACACGCTCATCACACGCATACGCCCGCGCCCCTGGCTCAGTTGACCATCAACCCTGGCCCTGGCCACGATGTGCGGCCAGACAAGGGCGTCAAAGTCACCGCCGTGAATGGGAAGATCACGAAGGTGACCGTGCGGGCCCACGGTAGCTCGTACCCGGGCACGCTGAGCATGGGTGGCACCATCTGGCACACGCGGTTCGCGCTGCATCCGGACACTAGGTACAAGGTGACGGCAACCGCGGTGAACACCGACGGCAAGGCCGTGACGGAAACGGCCGCCTTCATGACCCTCAGCCCAGCCATGATCATGACGCCGGCCGTGAATTTCCTCGACGGCTCCACCGTCGGGGTCGGCGAGCCGCTTATCCTCCAGTTCGACCACCCGGTTGCGAACAAGAAGGCCGTCGAACGGTCGTTGGTGGTTAAGACGTCGAAGCCCGTGACAGGTGCCTGGTCCTGGTTCGGCAATCAGGAGGTGGACTTCCGGCCGCAGCGTTACTGGCCGTCACACACCAGGGTGCAGCTCGTCTTCCATGCCGCCGGCCTGCGCGCTAGTGATGGTGCGTATGCGACCGAAGACCTGCAGACCGGCCTTTCCATCGGCAACCGGCAGATCACCATCGTCAATACCGAGACGCATTACTTGTACTACTACCTGAATGGGAAGCGGCTGTGGAGATGGCCGGAGAGCAGCGGCATGCACCAGATCAATCCGGCCACAGGTTCCTACTTCGACACCGAGGACGGCACGTTCGTCGTCCTGTACAAGAAGAACCCCGAGATCATGAGCTCCGCGAGCTTCGGGATCAAGCGCGGCCCGTTCTCCTTCCCGAAGACCAAGGTGTACTACTCGGTCAAGTTCACCCCGAGCGGCAACTATGTTCACTCCGCCCCGTGGTCCGTCGGGGAGCAGGGCTATGCAAATGTCAGCCATGGCTGCGTCAATCTCAGCCCTGAGCGTGCCGCCCTGTACTACGCCAGAGCCCAGGCGGGTGACATCGTTGTGATCAAGAAGAGTCCCGTCAAGACCGCGCCGGATGATGTCACGGACTGGATGTACTCCTGGCACCAGTGGCTCGGCCACAGCGAACTCGGCAGTGTCACGACGGCCAGCCTGGGGTAGCGTCGCTCCCCGAAGGCCGCAGACGCGTGAGCGTGCCACCGAGCGCAGCCGTTCGGAATGATTATTTGGGACGCCTTGGCGCAGGCAGAGTCTCACGGCGTGGCGGAGCTGCTTGGCGCCGATGTCGTAGCGGTCGGTGCGGCGCTTGGTGTCGCTGGTGGGTTGAGCGCGTCCGGGTCGACGAACGAGCTGCCGTGCGGCCCCACCTTGACCGCTTGATTCGTGGCGCTGTAGCTCAGCATCTTGCGCCACGACAGGAAATAGTCGGTCCACCCGTCATCCCATGCACCGTGCACCGGGCTTCCCGTGACGATCACTGGGTCGCCTGGGACCTCCATCTTGTAGTAGATGGGGGCATAGGCGGGCCCAAGGTTGACACAGCCGTGGCTGACATTTGAGCTGCCCTGCTCCCCGACCGACCACGGGGCGGAGTGGATGTAGTCGCCACTCCAGGTGAACCGGACTGACCAGGCCACCTTCTCGTCGTAGTAGCCGGGCTGACCGGGCTTGATGTCGGCTGGTTTCATCTCCACCGGGTTGCCCTTGTCGATGGTGAGGAAAATCCCGTTCGGGGTCTCGTCGCCAACCTTCCCGGTGCTGATCGGCCAGGTGTAGAGGTGTTTCCCATTCCGGTACACCTTCATGTAGTGGTGCGATGTGCTGACGCGGGCGATCAGTGAATCGCCGATGTGGAACTTTTGGGTCAGGTTGGAGGTGCCGTAAACGCCGGGAGCGCCCTCCACGCCGTCGAGATGACCGGTGAACCAGACCGTCGTGTGGTGTGGCCAGAACTTCTTCGGCCGGAAGTCGAGCGTCTGGCTGCCATCCCACCACCACGCTCCGACCACCGACTTGGATGCACGCAGCTCGAGTGCCCTTTCCACCGCGGCCTTGTTCGTGATCGGCTGGCTGAAACTGAGCTTGACCGGCATGCCGACGCCGTAGGACTGGCCGCTGCCTTCGAATATCTGGGTCTGGAAGCTCTCCTTGGGCGAGAGGGTGTGGAAGGCGCTCGTGGCCGTGACGGCCTTTCCGTCGGTGCCGTGCGCGCTGGCGGTCACCACGAAGTGCTGCGACGTCCCCAGCGTCCAGTTGCTTCGCCACACCCTGCCGCCCTGGCTGTACCCACCGGAAACCTGCGTGCCCTTGGTTTTCACCGAGACGTCCGTTAGCTTCCCGCGCGCGACAGTGACCGTGATGCCCGTGCGTGGTTTGACGCCGGACCTGCCGTTCGCCGGCGTGATGGTCACCTGGGTCGTCGGGGTAGCTTTGGTGGCCTTCGCCTTCGGTGAGGTGAGCACACCCCCGCCTGAGCACGCTGCGGTTACCAGCAGTGCGACCGCGGTCAGCAGAGCCGCTGCGACCCCGATCCCAGTGGCTGGGCGTGGTGCCTGCTGGCTGGGGCGCCCCCCGGGCGCACCGTCGCTGCCCCGCACGCTGTACCTCCCCTTGCCGACCCTGAGGCTGAGGCTCTCTACGCTATCTCCCGCCAAAGCTGCATCTGCCGATGGCGTTGGGTTTGCCGGCCTGCTAGCGCCTGGCTTAGAACGGCGCCCCGGCATCGTCGGGCGCCGCGTTCTCGCTGGTCTCGGCGGCCATTGCGGTGGCGAGGCGCGCTCGGGCCCCCTCCAGCCACTCGGTGCAAATCGTAGCGAGCCGCTCACCGCGCTCCCAGAGGGTGAGCGACTCCTCGAGCGTGAGACCACCGACCTCCAGGCGCTTGACGACATCAACGAGCTCGTCTCGTGCCTGTTCATAGGACAGAGCCTCAGCCTGTTCGTCCGCCACTAGCTCACCCTATGTGGCCGGCCGCGGTCGGGGTCGTCGGTCGCGGTCAGGTGGTCGGCCGCCGTCGGGTCGCTGGCCGCCGTCGGGGTCGGGTCGCTGGCCGGGGTCCGGGTCAGGTGGTGGGTCGCGGTCGGGGTCGCTGGCCGCGGTCACTGCGAGCTGATCTTCCGCAAACCTGATGAACAGGTTGTCACCGGTGGCCACGTGGGCAGCCGCGCGCACGATCGTGCCATCCGGCCGCTGCACGATCGCGTACCCGCGACGAAGCGTCGCGGCGGGCGAGAGAGCTAGCAATCGTGCCCGGGTGTGACCTACATCGTCCTGCGCGCGTGCGAGCGTGGCGGCGACGCAGCGACGCGCCCTGCCGGTGAGTTCGTCCACCTGCTGCGCGCGTCTTTCGATCTCCCGCACCGGGCTGGCCAAAGCGGGACGGGACTTGACAGCGCTAAGCCAGGACATTTCCCTGTCGACGCGGCCGCCGATGCAGCGGCGAGCACGGTCCCGCAGGTCATTGATGATCGCCATCTGCTCGCCGACGTCGGGGACCACTCTCTTCGCCGCGTCGGTGGGCGTCGCCGCGCGCAGGTCGGCGACGTGGTCGAGAATCGGCACGTCTTGTTCATGGCCGATAGCGCTGACGACAGGCGTCTGGCATGCGGCCACCGCCCGGACCAGCGTCTGGTCCGAGAAGGGAAGCAGGTCTTCAACGCTCCCCCCGCCCCGTGCGATGATGATCACGTCCACGCCTGGGTCCGCGTCAAGCCGCTGCAGGGCTTCGATGATCTCCGTGACCGCGTATGGACCTTGCACAGCCACTTCGGCGACCGCGAATGCGGTGGCGGGCCAGCGCCGGTACGCGACCTCCTGCACATCACGGCGTGCGGCGGATTCGCGACCACAGATTAGCCCGATCTTTCGCGGCAGGAACGGCAGGGGACGTTTGCGCTCGCGGGCGAACAGGCCCTCCGCGGCAAGCTCTCGGCGGAGCCGTTCCATCCTGGCCAGCAGCTCGCCGATGCCGACCGCGCGAATTTCCAGCGCGGTAAGCGCGAACGCGCCGCGATTGGCGTTGAAGTCGGGCCGGGCCCATACGACAATGCGGTCGCCCTCGCGCGGTGCGGGATCGGCCGCGTCGAAAACTATCCGGGTGCAGATCACGCGAACCGATACCGCGGCGATGGGGTCGCGAAGAGTCAGGAACACCGCACCCCGCGCTCCGCGCAGGGTAAGTTCGGCGATCTGCCCCTCGACCCAAACCCGGCCCAGGCGCGCGATCCAGCCACCGACCAGTTGCAGGACCGTGCGGACGGGCGCCGGTGACTCTGGCGATGTCTCCAGCGGCATGGCAGCTAATATGGCAGCTAATGCCGGGCGACGCTCGCGCGCGTCAGCCGCCCGTCTCCTCCAGCTTGGCGATCCGGCGTTCGTACATCGTTATGACATCAGACCGTCCGCCGTGCGCCTTCTCGTAGGCAAGCAGTTCGCGCACGCGCGCGACGTCAAGGCCGCGCAGCCGCGCCCGCAGCGACGCAATGGAATGCTCGTCGTAGTTCGGTATCGGCAACTGACGCGCTGCATCGGGGGCGGCCTTCGCAGTTGTACCGGTTTTGCTGGTTGCCGTGCCCGTCGGTGCCTTTCCGGCGGGCTTTGTCGCGGCGGGCTTCGTGGCGGTGGCGGGCGGTTTCGTTTTGGCGGGTAGCTCTTCGGCGGCGGGTAGCTCTTCGGCGGCGGGTGGCTTGGTGGCGGCGGGCTTGGCGGCGGCGGGCTTCGTGGCGGCGGACGGCGCCGCGGCTGTCGGTTTGGCCTCGTCGGTTGCGGGTTTGCCGACGGGCGCCTCGGTTGCTGGTCTGGCGACCGGCACTTCGCTGGCTGGTCTGGCCTCAGTTGGCTTGGTCACAGGTACCTTGACCGCAGGTGGACCGGGCTCGGACGCGTGCTGGCCCTTGAGTCTGCGGCGCATCTTGTCAGAAACGAGCAGCGCTTGACCGATCCCGGCGAAAACAGCACGAAGTGCCTGCGCCGGCGCCTCCTTCATGCGCTCGGAAAGGTTGGGGATGCGCATAATGGCTCTCTCCCTTCGGCTTGGAGCATGACATCCAAGCCTGGCGGACGCCGGGTTTAGCGGCAATGCTGCCCTAACTGTGCGTAAAGCACACTCGTACCCAGGAAATCCGAACAGGTCACACCCGCGGTTCATGATGGCCTTGGTGGCCGAGGTCGGCCATGGTGGGGCGGGCCGTACGATGGGGACATGCCTGGACGTGTCTTGCTCGCCAAGCCTCGCGGTTACTGCGCGGGTGTCGACCGCGCAGTCCAGACAGTCGAGAAGGCCCTGCAGCGTTATGGTGCCCCGGTGTATGTGCGCAAGCAGATTGTGCACAACACCCACGTCGTCCGGTCCCTCGAGCAGCGCGGCGCAATCTTTGTGGACGAGACGGCGGAGATTCCGGACGGTGCGGTCGTAGTGTTTTCCGCCCACGGCGTGGCTCCGGAGGTATACGAGGATGCGGAGCGGCGCAGGCTGCATGCCATCGACGCCACGTGCCCGCTGGTCTCCAAGGTTCACAAGGAGGCACGGCGGTTTGCCGCCCAGGATTACGACATCCTCCTGATCGGGCACGAGGGCCACGAGGAGGTGGTCGGCACGACAGGTGAGGCACCGGCACATATCCGTCTGGTGGCAGGCCCGGACGAGGTGGACAGCATCGGCGTGCGCGATCCGGCCAAGGTGGCATGGCTGTCGCAGACCACCCTGTCGGTAGATGAGACCAATGAGACGGTGGACGCACTCCGCGCGCGGTTCCCCCTGCTGATCGATCCGCCGAGCGATGACATCTGTTACGCGACGCAGAACCGTCAATCGGCGGTGAAGCTGATCGCGCGGCGTGCGGGCCGGGTCATCGTGGTGGGGTCGCGGAACTCGTCTAACTCCGTGCGGCTCGTCGAGGTAGCGCTGGACGCGGGCGCCACGGCCGCCTACCTCGTCGATGATGCGGCCGCGATCGAGTGGCGGTGGCTTGCGGACACCGATGTGGTTGGAGTGACCAGCGGGGCTTCGGTACCGGACGACCTCGTCAGCGGTGTGCTCGACGAGCTCGCGGCGCGCGGCTTCACCGAGGTCGAAGAGGTCGAAGCCGTTGAGGAGGACCTCGTCTTCGCGCTGCCGCGTGAACTGCGCCGGTGAGCGCAACGCGTCGGGCCACGTTGCGCTGACCACCAAGAATTATCCCGAACGGCGGCGCTGGCCACACGCACCGCATCAAGACCGCACCGGGCGGACAAGGTGATTCGCCGTTCCGGTCCCGCGTGTGGCGCGGCCTCCCGGGTCCGCCGGCCCGTGTTTCATGATCGCGGTGGCCACGCCACTGACCGCGTCGATGAATCCACCCGGTCCTGCGGTTGCCGCCTACCTGACTTTCGTTGCGTAGACCACGACATTGCTCAGGTAGGACCTCACGCGCTGATCGAAAACCCCACCACATGTGACCAGGCGCAGTTCCGCGTCGGGCGTCGGACCGTATACCGCGGCGGTTGGGAAATGGTCCTTGTCGTAGGCCTGCACCAGGACCACGCGGAATACCGTGCGGCTGCCGTCGGTCCGCCGGATGAGGATTCGTTCACCTGGCCGCAAGCGGCCAAGGTGGTAGAAGACCGCAGGGCCGGAGCGTGAGTCGAAATGGCCAAGGATTATTGAGGAACCTATTGCCCCAGGCTTAGGGCTGCGCGTATACCAGCCCGGAACCGCCGGATCGGTAGGCACCTCGATGGCGCCGGCCGTGGTGATGCCCAGACGGGTCAGCCGTGCGTTAACAGCGATCGACGGAATGCTCAGTGCTGCGGGCGGCGGCGTCCAGTAGCCGGCGGGCGAGCGGGCCAGCCTGGAGATGGTGGGGGCCCGGATTGCCCCTGCTCGCCGTGGCGGCGCCAGGCGCTGCGGCACCTGTGCCGTCAGCATGCTCGGGGCCGCGGCTGGGATTGCCGGGGTGGGGAGCGTCGTCCGGTCGGAACCGCCGCCCGCGAGGTTGAGGCCAGCCGCGCCGGCTCCGACTGCGGCCACCCCCGCGACGACAGCCGCTACGGCCGCCCGCCTCCCGGCCAGCATTCTTACCGCGCCGGACCGACCGACCCGCATCCTTACCTCCCCCCGGCCTCCTGGCCAGCATCCTTACCGCGCCGAGCCGCCCGGCCCGCATGCTAACCGGGCCAGGCTGCCCGGCCCGGATTCTGATCACGGCAGGTGGCTGGCGCCGCTCCGGATCCGGTGCAGCCTGATCGCGCCCGCCGCCACGAGCATGACGCCGCCCGCCAGGCTCAACAGCCACGGAGCGGGAGAGGAATGCGGCGCGCTCGGCGCAGCCCCACCAAGCCCGGTGCCTGCCGACCCGACCGGCATGACGTGGCTGCCCGCCGCGTCCTCGAGGCTGTCCACGGCCAGGCCGCTCGACTGGTCGAGCACGACTAGCGTATGGATGGTGTCGGCCGACAGGCGCACGCGCTGAGAAGCCTTAGCGCTCGTACCCGCGACCCGGACGGTACGCGAGCCCGGTGGCACACTGCGGTATCCGGTAACCCTCGAGAACGGAAGGTGCCGGGCGAGCACCAGGGAACCGTCGGTCACGGTAACCCGGTGCTCATGCAGGGACGCCTGGATCACGCGCACAAGCGCCCGCCCCGGTGGCGCCGTCGTCCTGTCCATCAGGACCTGCAGCCGCAGACCGGAGTGGGGTCCGAGGCCCGCAACCGTGTACGCACCTCCCGGCGCCACGTCGAGGCTCGTGGACAGAACCGGCGGCGAGCCGGGCGCCATTCCCGCCATTCGCATGGCCACCGTGTACTGACCGCTTGCGATGGCCATATACGACGAGACGTCCCCGTAGCGGACGTGGTTGAGCACCATCTCCGCATTGGGGTTGCCGAAAGAGTAGAGGTAGACATCGACGGCGGGAGTGTTGGGCGACAGGTGGGCGCACCGGATCCATCCGGTGCCTGCCGCCGATGCGGCGGGCGATGCGCCGGCCAGTAAGGCCGAAGCGGCTGCGAATGTGGCCAACGGTAGGGCCAAACGCAGGCCCATATGCGGCAGTTTCATTTCCCCTCTTTTCTCAGGACCACCGGTCTCCCCGGCCGGTTCTTGAGCACGTCCTGTTAGGCCATTGCTTTGATCACTGGCGTCCGCGTGTGCCCAGCAACCCGAGTGGACTGGGCGCACCAAATTCGACGCGGAGCGTCGTCCTGCTGCCGACCCGCCGCAGCAGCTGTACTCGCGCAGGAAGATACGGAGCACGCTGCGCGAGCAGGAAGGCACGAATGGCCACGAGCTCGGCGGCTCTGCGAGCTGTGTTGCCGGATCCCGACACGTCCATAACCCGCAGCGGTACACCGTCGGCAGCGCCAGGAGCGGAGCCGTCGAATGCCACAACCCTCAACGAATGCTCGGTCGTCAGAGCGGCGAGCGTGATCAGAAGCCGGGCATCGACCCGTCCCGCGGTGAGCTGTCGCCTGGCGACGGCAGTGGCGTGGATCCGGGGATTACCCACGAGCTCGGCGCCAGCTCTGCGCCGAGCCGCGCGGTCGGCCGTGAGTGCGGCCCGGTACGCGCTCGCGCCGTCGGGCGCCACGGCGAGGACGTCGAGCCGCGCGACGCCAGATCCGAAGCTCGCTATGACCGTTGGCGCATATACCTGCCTGAGTCGGCTGCCGATCCGGCTGCGAACTGCGGCCGTCGCCACGATCACGTCGGAGCCGAGCGGATCGGCCGCCCCCGACCGCAATATCAGCAGGTTCTCCGGAGGAAACCCCGCTGCCTTGAGGATGGGGCACATGCCAGGATCACAGGCCACGATGGCATCGTGGCTAACCTGCTGCGCGACCCAGACAGCCGTCTCGCGGCCGCCAGGGGTGGCGCCGAACGCACCCAGGCTCCCCACTGCGGGAGCGCCTGAATCGCCCGGACGCCCGGTGGCGGGCGCCGTGGTCACGGCGTGTAGCGACAGGGCAAAGATCAGCCCGCCCGCCGAAATTACCGCAAGAGCCAGCGCGACAAGGATCACTGTCCCGCGGCGGTTCGGGTGTGCACCATGCCTCAAGCTGAGATGCCGTCGCAGCGCCAGCCGCAGCGTGGTGGCGATGACCCGCAGCCAGGGTGGCTCGGCTTGTTCATGGTTATGAGGGCGTCTTGCGATCTGTTGCCGTCCTTCATGCTCTTCATGAGCGATGCCTTGACTGATGCCCTGGCCACCACGGCGCATGCGAAGCAGCGCCGCCAGCGTCGACGGCGGCACCTGCTGACCGGGCGCCTGCCGACTCGGCAGCGTGCGGTTGCTCTGCTCGCCCATGCGCCCGCACCCCCATGGGGCCGCGCCACGGCCGAGACTTCGGCCCCAGAGAACAGACGAGCACAATCTGGCAAGCCATTCAACCGTTATGACTAGTTGCTACTAAATAACTACGTATGGAAGTCAGGTCAGGTAGGGGCATATGTGTTATACCGGACGTTTGGCGACGAGCCCATCGCGCCCGCGGCGGGCATCTGACCCCCGCGTGGCGTCAGGGCTTAGGTGATCGGGCTCCGGGCGGCAGAGTGTCGTCGGCGGGATCGTCGCGCAGCCCGTCGCGCAGCCCGTCGCGCGGAGTGCCGTCGGCGGGATCGCCGCGCAGCCCGTCGCGCAGAGCGCGGACGTTCGCTGTCAGCCCGCGTGCGAGCGCCGCCACGAGGCCGAGCGCGGTGCCTGCGAAAAGCCATGGTGCGGCGTTCCCCAGGCTGACCACGGTCCCCTCGGCAATGGCCAGCACACCCCCGCGGGCCGTGATGAGCTGAACGCAGATCAGTGCGCCGCCGAAGAGCATGGGCGGCGTCACAGTCACAGGAAGCAGCTGGTTGCGTCGCACTGCGCAGGCCACAAGCACGCAGACACCCACGTAACACAGGCCGGCGAGCGCGGCCACGTGAGACTCCTCAGCAGCCAACACGCCCACGAATGAGGCGGTAAACACAACGCCCATGCCGCCGCGGCCCGTCAGCCGCGCCCCCAGCCGGGCGGTGGGCCGGTGATGTGCGCCACCGGTCACCTTGTCAGCGCGCGCCGCGACGCGGGGCGCCTCATCGCGCCGCCATTGCCCAGGCTGGCTCCCCGCTACCGTCCGCCCTCGCAAGGCACTCCTTTCTCGCCGGGCGCCGATCGTACCGTTCCAGGACTCAGGCATCCGTATCGCGGGCAAGCGTTTCCTCCCCGTACCGAGCATTCCAGCTTCGTCGCACTTGCCGCTACGCCGTCAGCCGGTATCGAACCGTATTTGCGGCGTGTCACGCCGTGACACCTTCCCCGGACCGCGCACTCATCCAGCCGCGCCCGCACGCCGCGATGGGGCGAGAAGCCCGGCCGGCGTGGCTGTGACCAGTTCTGGTCCGGATTCCGTGACGAGCTCGGCCGCCGAAATCGCCCGGATTGTCTCCTCGACCGGCTTGGGCGGCTCGAGCTCCGCCTCCACAATTCCCAGCTGGTTCAGCTTGCGTGCGCTGACCAGGACCCGGCTTTCCAGCGACCCGACCGCCTGGTTATAGGTGGAAACCGCGTTGGTCAGCGCACGGCCAAGCCTGTCCACGTGCCGTCCCATGCCGCTGATCCGCTCGTAGAGCTCCTTGCCGAGATCGAAGACCGCGCGGGCATTATCCGACAGCGCCGCCTGCTGCCAGGCGTAATGCGCCGTCCGCAACATCGTCACCAAGGTGGTTGGCGTGGCGATGTGCACCCTGCGTGCCATGGCGTATTCGAGCAGGCTGGGGTCGTGTTCCAGCGCGGGGGCAAGAAACGCCTCGCCGGGAATGAACAGCACAACGAACTCGGGCGCCGGGCTCAGGGCGGTCCAGTACGCCTTGCCGGCCAGCCGGTCCACATGCTCCTTGAGATGGCGGGCATGCGCGGCCAGCCTCGCGCCTCGCACCTGCTCGTCTTTGGCTTCGGCGGCCTCGAGATACGCCGCGAGCGACACCTTGGAGTCGACGACGACGTTCTTTCCCCCCGCTAGCCGGACCACCATGTCGGGGCGCTGCGCGGCGCCGGCCGCGGTAGACACGCCGACCTGCTCGTCGAAGTCGCAGCGCGCTGTCATGCCCGCGAGCTCTACCACCCGGCGCAGCTGCAGCTCACCCCACCGCCCCCGGGCCTCGGGTCGGCGCAGCGCCGTGACCAGAGCCTGGGTCTGGTCACGCAGCTGGTCGGAGCTGGCCCGGACGAATTCCACGTGCTTGGCCAGCTCGGCGTGTGAGGCACGGCGTGCCGCATCTGACTCGCGCAGCTGCGTCTCGACCCGGGCGAGGGTGTCCTTGAGCGGGCCAACGAGATGCTCCACCGCCGCTCGGCGGTTCTCGAGTTCGCCCGTGGCCTTGACGCCGAACGCCTGCATCCGCATCTCGGCGAGCTCGAGGAACCGGCGGCTGTTGGCGTCCAGTGCTTCTGCGGACACCACGCGTATCCGCTCCGCGAGCTGGCCGTCGATGAGGTCGGCCTTCTCCTGTGCCGCCCGCTCGACCAGGGTCACCTTTTCCTCGGCGGCACGAGCCTGGGCGGTAAGGCCCGCGACGTCGGCGGCCAGGCGGCTGCGTGCGATCAGGTAACCGATCACGGCGCCGACGAGGGCGCCAAGTACGAGCCCGGCAAAAAGCGAGATCGGGTTCATGTGACGCAATGGTCGCAGCCTCAGGTGACAGTGGGCCGCGTGACACGCCAGGGGCGCAAGGATTGCTCTGCTCGCGGATTGGCGCCAAGGCAGTCCTGCCGCTTACGTAGACTCCCGCGGGTGAGCTTGTCCATCGGGATAGCCGGCCTGCCAAATGTCGGCAAGTCAACGGTTTTCAACGCCCTGACCCGGGCTGAAGCATTGGCCTCAAACTACCCATTTGCGACCATCGAACCGAACGTCGGTGTGGTAGGCGTCCCCGATCCGCGCCTTCCTGAGCTGGCGCGACTGTACAACTCGGCACGCATTGTGCCCGCTACCGTGCGGTTCGTTGATATAGCCGGCCTCGTCCGCGGCGCGTCGCGCGGTCAGGGTCTTGGCAACCAATTTCTCGCGCACATCAGGGAGAGCGATGCGATCTGCCAGGTCGTGCGGGTGTTCGCCGGCAGCGATGTCACTCATGTGGATGGCCACGTCAGCCCGGAGCGCGACGTTGAGACGATCAACACCGAACTGATCCTCGCCGACCTCCAGACGCTGGAGAAAGCGGTCCCGCGGCTGGCCAAGGAAGCGAGAACCCACAAAGATGCCGAACGGCTGCGCCGGGCGGACGCCGCAGCACGCGCCACCGAGCTCCTGGACAAAGGCCAACCACTGCACGCGCGATCGCTGGCAGGCGATATCAGCCTTGCGGATCTCGCTGACCTGAATCTGCTCACCGCCAAGCCGTTCTTGTACGTGTTCAACGTCGATGACGCGGAGGTCGGTGACGGCGAGTTGCGGGGCCGTCTCACCCGGCTGGTGGCGCCGTCGCAGGCGGTGTTCCTCGACGCGAGGACCGAGGCCGAGCTCGCCGAGCTGCCGCATGAGGAAGCGGCGGAACTGCTGGCGGAAATTGGTCAGGAGGAACCTGGTCTCGCTCTGCTCACCCGCGCGGGCTTCGCGGCGCTAGGCTTGCAGACCTTCCTTACCGCTGGGCCCAAAGAGGCGCGTGCCTGGACCATCAGGGCAGGTGCCACCGCTTGGGAGGCGGCGGGTGTGATCCATAGTGATTTCCAGCGGGGTTTCATCAAGGCCGAGGTGGTCTCCTACACCGACCTGGTGGCAGCGGGTTCGGTCCCATCGGCTCGCGCGGCGGGCAAGGCCCGCATTGAGGGCAAGGACTACATGATGCGTGAGGGTGACGTTGTGGAGTTCCGGTTCAACGTATGACCTACTCTGTGCAGGACCGGAATGACCTTACGCACTCGTCAGGACACGAAGCAGTGGCGTTCCGGTTAGCTCGGAACCTGCGCTGTGCGCTGGGACAATGGATCGCTGCCAGAATGAGCGTCCATTACAGGGCTGTTTGCCGCACAATGGACCACGAGACCGGCACGGTTGACCTCGGGCTGTAGCTGCTGTGTCAGGATAGCAGGCTGAGACGTCAGAGGTGCCGCGAAAGGGTCCGACACGACTCGGAGGTGGGATGGCTCGCAGGTCGACGCTCGAACGCGGTCCGCAGCCAACCAAGCACGGCGGCAGGGCGCCAGTGGGCGCGCCCGATGACTCCGTGACCGTTCGCAGCGGCCGCACGCGAAGCTGGCGTGGCGGTGGAGGGCGCTGGTGGGTGTGGGTCGGACGCGCCATTGTCTGGGCCGTGCTGATCGTAGTAGCGGTGAACGGCGTGCGCGCCATCGTCCAGCGGGAAACGGGCTCACGTGGCACAACAACCGGGTCAGCGCACCACCCGAGCCCGTCCAGCCGTTTCCCCTCGACTCTGGCCGAGGCTTTTGCCATCCAGTTCGGTCAGGTGTACCTGAACTTCGATCAGGCCCATGCGGGGCAGCGGGCCCGGCAGCTCGCGGCATTCATTCCCGATGGCGCCGGGCAGCAGTTCGGCTGGAACGGCGTGGGCAGGATGCAGCTGCAGGCCGAGCAGGTCGCGGACATCAAGGTGCGGGACGAGCACAATGCCCTGGTCCAGCTGCTTGTCACGGTGAACGGCAAGCTGCTGGAGTTCTCCGTGCCGATCTATGCGACGCAGGACGGAATGGTCGTCTCCGGTGAGCCCGCACTCCTGCCACCACCGGCCCGGATCAGCCCGCCTGCCAGCCGGGCAACCGGCAACCCTGATCAAGTGACGCAGAATGCCTTCCAGGGCTTGCTGCCGTCATTCTTTCAGGCCTACGCCGGCAATGACGCGGCGACTCTTGACAGGTTCATTACCAAGGGCTTTTCGATCACCGGGCTCGGCGGCACGGTGACCTATGACTCGATCCAAAGCCTTTACGTCCCACAAGGAGGCTCGGCGCGAAATATTACCGTGACAGTCCGCTGGCAGCTTTCTAATGAGGGGGGTACTGCCCCCGCCACACTCGACGTGACATATGACATGACGTGGATCTATCAGGGCGGGAATTGGTCCGTCGAGAGCATCAGGGGTTCGACACAGCAGGCAGGGCAGCAGCAGTGACAGCCAGGCATAGCTCGCAGCAGCGGCACCCACGGTGTACGCGAAAAACCCGCATGTCCCCGGAAGCCTCACCTGCCCGGAAAGAGTGACTCGATGTTGTGGCACCATCTCATCACGGCATATCCATTGGCGGCCAACCTGAACTCGAAGGGCCTCGTTACCTACCTTCAGCAGCTCTTCGGTCCGCTTTTTCTCGGGATCGTTGGTATTGTTGCGCTCTTCTTCCTGTTTACCCGGGAAATCACCAGATTCGTTCAGTTCCTTGTTCTTGCGATCGGGATTGCCGTAATCTTCTACACACCTAGCATCGTGCAAACTCTCGCCACCGGCATCGCCAACGCACTCGGCGTTCGCTGACGCTGCCAACCCCCCGGCGGAAGGAGAGCACTCGCGTGGACCTGCCCACGTACACCAACATCTGGCGCATCGAGAAGCGGCTCTACAAGATCTACGATTTCCGCTTGCCTATCCCGCTGCCAATTGGCCAGATCGCCGTGTTCGTGGCCGTCACCGTTCCATACGTCATGACGCTGGTCACTGTTGGCCTGCCGCTCGATCATCGCCTGTTCTGGCTGTACATTCTTCCACCGGTGGTGGTGACCTGGCTCGCGACCCGTCCCGTCCTTGAGAACAAGCGGCTGCCCGAGTTGCTTGCCTCGCAGGTCCGATACCTCGCCGAACCACGGACATGGTGTCGGCTAAGCCCAGTGCGCGAGGCCGACGAGATCATCATCGTCGGCCGGGTCTGGCACCGCGCAGTCGCACGGACGGGTCCTGCGGCGTCATCGGATCCTGCCACGCGAGCCACAAGGTCATTGGTGCCGGTCTCGGCTGGGGCGGAACCCGCTGCCGCCGTATCCGCCGCCCCAACCGGGGCGGCTGCCATGTCGGCCACCAAATCGGTGACCGAATCGGCGGTGGTCGCGGTTCCTGCCGCGGCGCCTTCCGCCGTGTCCGGGATCGCGGCGCCCGGGGTGGCGGCGCCCGGGGTGGCGGTGCCCGGGATCGCGGCGCCCGGGGTGGCGGCGCCCGGGGTGGCGGTGCCCGGGGTGGCGGCGCCCGGGGATGCGGCGCCCGCGCGGCGAGACATCTCACCGAAGATTCCGTGGCGGACCAACCGTAGGCGGCGGGCTGTCCCGTCAGCCAGAGGCTCGAAGGGCGCGCGCGATGACCAGGTGGCCGCGCCTGCGAGAGATCAAGATGGACCGGCGCGGCGACCGGGGCCACAGCGCGAGCGCGGCCGCGCCGGCGGGACCAGGGAAAATCCTTCGCTGGCGCTGCGCCGTGCGGCTGCCGGCCAGCCGTTCCTTAAGCGCGGCGCGCTTGAGGTATCGCACGCCGACGAGTCGGACGAGATCAGCTACGGGCGTCCGCCCGCCGCCGACGGATTCCACCCGGTGAGCGCCTGGGAGACACAGCGCGGTGAGCGTGCCCAAGCGGGTGAGCGGGCTCAGCGGGCTCAGGCGAATGAGCGGGCTCAGCAGGCTCAGGCGGGTGAGCGGGCTCAGGCGGGTGAGCGGGCTCAGGCGGGTGAGCGGGCGGCGTGGGCGGCCAGTGAGCGGGCCGAGCGGGCCCAAGCCGGTGAGCGGGCGCAGGCGAGTGAGCGGGCCGAGGCCAGTGAGCGGGCCCAGGCGGATGAGCGGGCCCAGACCGGTGAGCGGGCCCAGGCGGATGAGCGGGCCCAGACCGGTGAGCGGGCGCCGTGGGCGGCCAGTGAGCGGGCCGAGCGGGCCCAAGCCGGTGAGCGGGCGCAGGCGAGTGAGCGGGCCGAAGCGGGTGAGCGGGCGCCGTATGCGGCCAGTGAGCGGGTGCAGTGGGCCCAGGCTCGTGAGCGGGCCCAAGCTGGTGAGCGGGCCCGAACGGGTGAGTGGGCCCAAGCTGGTGAGCGGGCGCCGTGGGCGGCCAGTGAGCGGGTGCAGTGGGCCCAGGCTGGTGAGCGGGCCCAGGCTGGTGAGCGGGCGCAGCGGGACCAGGCCGGCGAGCGGGCGCAGCGGGCCCAGGCTGGTGAGCGGGCCCAGGCGGGTGGGCGACCGGCTGGTGCAACACAAAACCCGCAAATGTCACAATCAGACCGGCGGCCACAATGGGCACAACAGCCACAGCGGGGGGGTGAAGTCGCCGCACCGTCGGCGGTGCCGCACCCTGCGAAACCTGGGCCGATGGCACCATCCTTTCCTCCGCGCATCGCTCCGCGCTCGGAACCGCCTGCCGCAGCCAGTCCGGCGTTCACCCAGGCAGCGGCACCGCCGGTTGCGCCGCGCTCCGCTGAGCCACCGTCGGACTCCGCAACACCGCCCACTGACCCTGTGGATCAGCCTGATGCTCCCAAACCTCCCTGGCTCCGCGGGGGGTGGGTCGCTAGACACGCCTCGAGGCCGCCAGGCGCGGTGGCGCCCGGGGCAGCGCCGTCCGGCCCAGTGGCGTCCGGGGCCCTGGCCCCTTGGACCGTGCCGCCTGGGGCCGTGCCGCCTGGGGCCGTGCCGACCGGGGCAGTGCCGCCTGGGACCGTGCCGACCGGGACCGGGTCGGCCGAAACAGTTGTGCCTGGGAACATGCCGCCCGGAACCGTGCCGCCCGGAACCGTGCCGCCCGGGGAAGTGCCGCCCGGGGAAGTGCTGCCCGGGGCAGTGGTGGGGTCGGTACAAGAAACACCCGAGATCCATGATTCTGTGAGTCCCGAGGGCCAGGAAGCGGCGGTCGGGCGCGAGGCGCCACAGCAGCTCGCGGAATCTTCGGCCCCCAACGGGTCGCCCGCACGGCAGAGCAGAACGCCGGCCCCAGGCGTCCGCGGCGCCAGGCCCGCGCCGGCCAAGGACTCCCCGCGGTCCGTTGAGCGGGTTGTCCGCCGGGCGCGCGCCGATCGTGGCACCGGCTGGCACCGGCGAGCCAAGGTGATGGTGGGCGGGCTGAGTTCCGGCCGTGGCGACCCAGAGGAACGCGCGAAGGCGCGTTGCCGGCTGCCGCTGCCGGGGCCATGCCGGATTGTCGTCCTCGGCTGCACAAGCGGCGCTGGCCAGACCGCAACCGCGCTCATGCTCGGCCAATTGCTCGCCAGCTTGCGCGCGGAGCCCGTGGCCGCGTTGGATCTCAACCCGGGCGACCGATCTCTCACCCGCCAGCTGGGCGCTGTGCCGGTTGCCACAGTGGGCGGATTGCTCGCCGATGCGATGGCCGGCGGTATGGCGTCCTATGGCATCCCGGCATCGTCGGAGCCACGGCTCGAGGTCATCGCGTCCGGCGAGGATCGGGTCGCTGTGCAAGGCCTGGATGAGAATGACCATCTGCAGCTTGCCGACATGCTCGCTGGGCGTTATGACCTCACTCTTGTGGACCCGGCCGCGTCTACCGTTGCGCGGGTACTGCATATCGCTGACCAGCTCGTGCTCGTCGCACCGGCCAGCGCCGACGCGCCGCGTGCGGTCGCGATGACCCACGAATGGCTGGACAGCCACGGCCATGCGGAGCTCGCCGCCCGAGCGGTCACTGTGATCAATGGTGTGAGCAAGCGCAGTATGGCCGATGTGGTACATGCGGAGAACGTGGCCAGGGGCCGCAGCCGCGCGATCGTCCGGGTGCCGTGGGACGACCAGCTGGACGGAGATCGCGGCCCGGCGTCCGGGGCCCGAACGCTCCGCCCGCACACCCGCCATGCCTATACCGCGCTCGCGGGTGTCAGTCTCGCCGGGCTTGCCGTTTCGCCAGACGGTGCGGAGGTTTCCCGATGACCTGGGGGTTCCGCCGAGCAGGGAGGCATTGAGGTTGAGCAGCCGCACCAAGGAACGCCGGAGGCTCTCAATCCGGTATTTCGACGACCGGATCGTCCTCACAGACACTCACGCGTGGGCCTACTACCGCGTCCCTACGGTGCCGTATGAGTTCACCACCCCTGAGGAGCGTGAGGCGCTCGCCACCAACATAACGATCGCGCTCGCGGCGATCCGGATGTCCGACGCTGAGGTTCACCTGCGCATCGTGCACCGCTCGTATCCTGCGGCCGAATGGGCGCGCCAGCTCGACGCGACATCGGACGGGGGCCCCGGCTGGCTCGACTACCTGGACGAAATGTACCGGCATGTCTGGGCCAAGGATTTCTGGGCGAAAGAGGTGTATCTCGGTGTGCGGCTCGGCCAGCGCGGCATGCGGATGCAGCTGTCTGCGGGAGTGTTCGCCCAGTTCATTTCGCTGTACCAGCGCAGTGAAAAGGCACTCGGCATCGAGGACGAGGCCATCGACGCTGGCGAGATCGCGAAATGGACCGAGCAGGCGGAGCGCCTTGGCCGTGCGCTTTCGAGCAGCGCTCTTGTGGCGCGGCACGCGACGTCGGACGAGATCGCCTGGCTCTTTCGCCACACCTTGCTCGGGCCGATAGGCGATCCACCCCCGTCCGCCACGCCGCGCCGGACGTGGGGCGCCGGCGAAATGGAAGGCCTGTTCGAGGGGCAGGTGCACAATGGGCGGACGTTGCTGTGCATGGAGCATCCGGCCGGTGAGTCCTTCGCCGCCTTTCTTTCCTTCTCCCGGTTCCCCGATGTGATGGCCTTCCCCGAGGGCGAGCCGTGGCTGCACTTTGCCGACTCGCTGCCATTTCCTGTCGAGGTCAGTTCGCGGATGAAGCTGATCCCGCCTGCCCGAGCGAGCAAGGATGTCAGCCGCAAGCTGGCACATGCGCGTGACATGGACATCCATATCCGTGAAGCGGGCGCGGAAGCGCCCATAGCACTCGCGGAACAGCTCGAAGCGGCCCGGATGCTGGAGCACGGCATTACCAAGGAGCGGCTGCCGTTCGTCTACGGCTGGCATCGGCTGCTGGTCACCGCACCAACGCGGCAGATGTGCATCCGGCGGGTCGAGGCGGTAATCGAGCACTATCGCGATATCGGGATTGACATCGTTAATTCCACAGGCGACCAATTCTCGCTGCTGTGCGAGTCTCTTCCCGGAGACCGGATCAGGCTCAACGCCTATGTGCAGCGCCAGCCGCTCTACACGATCGCCGGCGGCGTGCCCACCGCAACAGTTGATCTCGGTGATCGAGCGGGGGACAGTGGGTGGGTCGGCCCGTATATCGGCGAGACGCTGGGTCGGGCGCGGTCCATTGTGCACTTTGATCCCCTCGCCGCCGCCGCGCGTAACCGGCCTACGGCGATCGCCGTGACCGGGGAGCCTGGTGGCGGCAAGACGACCCTCGCCCTGTTGCTCATCTACCAGCTCGCCCTGCGCGGCGTGACCACCGCCGTGATCGACCCCAAGGGGGAGACGGAGTCGCTGGTGCGGCTGCTGCAAATGCGTGGGCGGCGGGCACGGGTCCTTCCATTGGGATCGGCAGCGCCTGGCCTGCTCGACCCGTTCTCCTTCGGAGACGATCCGGCGGCCAAGCGCACGATGGCCACGGAGACGCTCCGGCTGCTGCTGCCACGGATGAGCGAAGAACGCGAGAGCGCGATGATCCAGGCGATCGGGGCGATCGCCGCGCAGGAGCGGCCAAGCCTCGGCAAGGTCGTTGATCACCTGGAACGGTCCAGCGACCCGGCCTCAAGGAACCTTGGCGCGGTGCTGCGGTCGATGTCGGAGATGCGGCTGGCCCTGCTGTGCTTTCACCCCTCGGGAGGTGAGCAGATAGACGCGGCCGGGTGGACGACCGTTTTCACGCTGAGCGGCTTGAGCCTGCCCGACGCCGCGGTGGGGCGCGATGATTACTCCTACGAGCAGCGTCTGTCGGTGGCCCTGCTCTACTTGGTATCGCAGTTCGCCCGGCGGCTGCTGAACGGCTTGGACCGGCGGCTGCCGAAAGCCATTTTCCTCGACGAAGCCTGGGCGATCACCTCGACCCCCGAGGGCGCCAAACTCGTGCCCGAGGTGTCACGGATGGGCCGGTCACGCAACACAGCCCTGATCCTGGTGTCACAGAACGCCGGTGATCTGCTCAACGAGCAGGTCACCAACTGTATCTCCGGCGTCTTCGCGTTCCGCTCAACCGAGCGTGTCGAGGTCGAACATGTGCTGGCATTGATCGGTGTCGAGACATCGGATGAGCACAAGGCAGTGCTGCGCAGCCTGGGCAATGGCGAGTGTGTCTTCCGTGACCTGGACGGGCGCGTCGGCCGCATAGGGGTCGACCTGATCTCGGAGGACCTGCTGCGCTGGCTCGACACCAACCCCACACGCGCCAGGCCGGACGAGCTTGCCGTCACACCGGCCCGTCCCGAGGGGCCGACACAACCGGACACCGATCCCCAGGAGTCCTCATGGCGAGAGTGACACGGGCCGTCCGCCGGGCCGCTTGCCTCGCGCCCCGCGTGGCTGCTTGCGTCGCCGCGGGCGTGCTCGCGGTCATCGCCGCCGTGCTTGGCTTTCCATCTGCCGCGCAGGCCAGTAGCGTCGCCAGTCCCGCGTCCCATCAGGTGCGTACCGGGCTCTTCGCGCCAAGCGGCACAACCAGGTCGGCGGCGAACACGGCTCAGCAGCGAGCACGGGTGGTGGACCCGGGCGAACCGGCGGCCATTCCTGGCGGGCCAGGGGTATCGGTCACCCCGGCCACGGCGCCGCAGGGTGCGATCTGCAGCGGGCTGACCATCGTCGGGCTTGGCGGGCTCTGCGAGGCCGGATCGGCCGTCGTCGGGTCACTCAACGACCTGTGCTCGCCGGGACCTCCTTCACCTGAGCCGGCCGGCGGTGGCATTGACGCGATGATCCGGCCGCCGCAGACGGGGGCAGCGAACGCGCCGAAGAAGCTGACCCTCTACCAGAGTTACGGCATGGCGGGCCAGTCCTGGGCACCTTACAACCTCAAGTGCTCAGACATGACGTCCATGATCGGAAACAGCGTCGCGAACACCGTCTTCGACGGGGCCAAGGCCATCGACCGGATCACGATCACCACATACCAGTCCGCCGCGGGCGAGGGTTTGCTTGGCTGGCTAAAGCAGCGTGTTGACCAGCTCATCTCGCAGATCGGGCACGCAGTCTACTTCCCCTACCTGGCACCGGTCGTGCTGCTCGGTGCGATCTGGATGGCTTGGCAGGGCCTGATCCGTAAGCGCGCGACGCGCACCATCGAGGGCACCATCTGGATGGTCGTCGCCTGTGTCGCGGCCATCTGGCTGATCGGCCGCCCGGCGGACTTCACCGGTGTCGGCCAGAAGGTCTCCGACGGCATCAGCCAAGTGCTCAACGCGGCCTTCAGCAGGCTGCCGGTGGCCGGCGGTACGGATTGCGTTCCTGTTGGCCAGGGGGACCCGCAGAGCACTGGCGAGAACTACGCCTACACAAGCGGAAACGAGGTGGTCAACCAGAACGCGGATGAACTATGGGCGGTTCTTGTGTGCAAGCCGTGGCTCGCGGGCGAATTTGGCACGATGTCTGCGACAGGCAATGCCGGTAACGTCGTGCACCAGTACGGCCGCGCTCTGCTCTGGTCACAGGCATTCGCTGTCAACGAGCGGCCGACACTCCAGCTGGCGACGCAGAAGCAGAATGTCTACCAGGGAATCGCTAAGAAACTGGAGCAGGATCCAGCGGTCTATCCGGTGTTCCAGGGCAAGCAGTGGGCGACGCGCCTGGAGATCGCGTTCGCGGGGCTGTTCGCCGCCCTGGTCGCGGGTGCATTAGTGCTGCTGATCGCCATCACCCTCATTGTCCTCAAGCTCGGGTTCCTGCTGCTGCTTGTGGCCGGGCCGTTCTTCCTCATCCTTGGAACCCATCCTGGTTTCGGCCGTGTCATCGCGATCCGATGGTTTGAGATGCTGGTCGGTGTCTTGATGAAACAGGGCGCGGTCGCGCTGACCCTGAGCGTGCTGTTGTACTGCTACGCGCTCGTGATGGGGGCCAGCGACAACGCACTGCCGTGGGTCTTCAAGATCATGATGATCGCATTGCTCACCGTCGCGGTGTTCATCTACCGGCGGCCATTCCAGCATCTGTTCACATCGGTCGGTTACGACATGCTCGGCGCTCGGGAACGTGCGGAGGCATACCGCGAGCAGGCCCGGTACGGCTTCCGCGGACAGACCGAGCGCGCGGCGACGGCCACCATACCCGGTTACTCCGCCTACCGGGTGGCTCGCTGGGCCAGGCGCAACCCGGACCAAGCCGACCAGGCAGCCTTTATCGCACAGAGCCTCGCAGGCGCCGCTGCCACCGGCGGCGTCGGTGCCGCTGTCGCTGCGGGGCTGGCGGGACGCAGGAGCGGAAAGGGACCGCCGAACGGTCAGGGCCCGCCAGATTTCGCCGAGGGCGATGGTGGGCCGGATCCAGCCGGACCATCCTCGGGGGGATCCAGGCCTGGTGGTGCCGGCGTTCGGCCGGACCTGAGCGGCGAGGGCGGCAATGGCAGGCGCGAGCCCCCACCGCTCGACCTGCCGCGGCGCCCGCGTGGGTCACTGCCCCGTTGGCAGCCAGGCCCGCGCCCGCCGCGCCGCGAAGGGGTTCCACCGCTCACGCTGAGTGGTACGGCAGCCGCACCGCAGGCACCGGCGAAGCACCGGCCTGCGCAATCACCTCAGGCGCCATCACCTCAGGCGCAATCACGCCGGGCGCAATCACAGCGGGCACAGTCACCGCAGGCCCAGCCCTGGCAGGCACAGGTTCAGTCGCGCCCGGCTCCCGCTTCTTCAACCGGATCGGTGTCGCCCGGGTCCGCATCTCGTCCAACTGCTCGGCCGTCGGCTCCGGCGAGCCGAGGAGCCAGCGAACGCAAGCTGTTCAACAGGAGTTGGGTCAGGCCTATCAGGCGTGACAGGTAGCGGGAGCCGTTATGGACCTAAACCCGCGTCAGCAGAAGCTGGCATTCGCGATCATTGTCGTAATGCTTGCGGGCCTGGGCGTCTACCTGCTTCTGCCGCAGGCGACAGGCGGGCCGCACGCCGCGACATCGCCGACGCCGACCGCCACCGCGTCGGCAACACCGGTGCCGCCGACGACCGCACCGCCTCAGGCCACCGCGGTGCCGAGCCCGTCTGGCCGCGGGGACATCTTCCAATGGCTTCCATTCTCCTCGGCCGACCTCGGCCAGGCGGCTTCGGTGGCCACGCGGGCCGCGGCGTACTACGACACGTTCCGCTACGACGAGTCCGCCTCCGCTTACGTGAGCCGGATGTCCGGTCTGGTTACCAGCCAGTACCTGAATGTCCTCGAGCAGGACTACAGCACGTACGGGGTCGCGAAACAGCGCACCAAAGACAAGGAGATCTCCAACGCGAGCGCAGTCATCAACTCACTGCGCGCGTTCGACGCGTCAAGCATCACCTTTGTGGTGACGATCAGTCAGCACATCAGGGACACGCGCGGGACCAGCTCGCCAAGCAGCCAGTTTGCGATCACTGTGGTCTCGACCGGCGGCACGTGGCAAGTGGACCAGATCCAGCCCGCGTCTGCGGGCAACCGGTGAGCTCGCGGCGATGAGGCGCGAATTCGGCTACCTGATCCGGCCGGGCCACCGCGGCCGGGCCGGCGGAACCGGCGGTGGCGCGTTTGGCGGTGGCGCGTTTGGCGGTGGCGCGTTCGGCGGTGGCGCGGGTCACGGACTTCTGCTCTTCGTCGTCGGCATCGGTGCGGTGGCGCTCGCGATCGGCATGACCTTGGTGCCAATTGCGATGTCAGGAAGTCTCGCTTCGCTGCCCGCGTTCAGCCCGCAATCCTGCACCCGCCCGTCGGCACAGCTGGTTGCCAGCAGGCAGGCGAAGGACTCGATTCCCGCGAATTACCTGACCATTTATCGCAAGGCGGGCGCACGGTTTGGGATTCCCTGGGAAGTGCTCGCGGGTATCGGCGAGGTGGAATCGGACCATGGCCGGGTGAATATGCCGGGGGTGCGCAGCGGGCAGAACGGGTTCGGTGCCGCCGGGCCGATGCAAATTGGCATCGGCGGCGCGGCTGGAGATACGTGGGGCGGCCCAGCCGTTCACTCCGCGAGCCAGCATTTCGGGGGCGTGGCGATGGACGGGAATTCCAATGACATCGCCGATGTGTACGATCCGGCCGATGCGATACCCGGAGCGGCGAAATATCTTGTCGCCCATGGCGCCCCCGGCGACCTGCGTGTCGCAATCTTCGCGTACAACCACTTGACGTCGTACGTGCAGGACGTCCTGTCGTGGGCCGGCATGTACACCAAAGGCGGATTCACGGTGGGCGCGGTAAACCAGGATAACGGAGCGTCCTGCGTGGGCAGCCTCACGGCCGACGTCGCGAATAATGTGGTTCAGGGTTCGATCTCGTACGCTCAGCAACAGCTTGGTAAGCCCTACGTCTGGGGCGGCACGGGCCCCGGGGGTTTCGACTGCTCGGGTCTGGTGATGATGGCCTACCGTGCCGCCGGGATCAACATTCCCCGAACGTCGCAGGCGCAATGGGCATGGGGACCGAAGATCGACCGTGGCCATGAACAGCCGGGTGACCTGGTGTTCTTCGCCGGATCTGACGGAACGCCGACGTCACCGGGCCACGTCGGCATGGTGCTAGGCAAAGGCATGATGATCGAGGCCGAGCAAACTGGCGTGCCGATCCACGTCGTCAGCTACAAGGACCGCGGTGCGATCGGGTTCACCCGCCCCTGGGCGCACGCCGGCGTGGTCGCACACGGGTGATGTCGAATCATTTGCCTTAACGGCTGCGCGTGCGTGTCACATGCGCGGCCGGTGTCATGAAACGTGATCACAGGGCAGTGCGGAGCCACACTGCCGTGTCCGGTGGCAGCAGGGCGCCATCGAGGGGACCGCTCGCCAGCAGCACGTCGCGGTGGCGCGGCAGTTCGGCAGGCTTCCGTGAAAGATTGATGACGCAGGCGAGTCCACCGGGGCGGGTGAAGGCCAGCGCACCGGGCTCGGTGGGCAGCCAGGTCAGCGGCCCGTCGGAATGGCTCAGCTCACGGCCGCGGATCCGCAGCGCGTGGCGATAGAGGCTGAGGGTCGAGCTTGCCTCGGCCGCCTGGGCCGCGACGGTAAGGCTGCGCCACTGCGCGGGTTGTGGCAGCCAGGGCTGAGCGGCGGCCGCTGGCGGAGCCGACCGCCCGGGTTGACTGGACGGCGCGGATTGGTCACTGAACCCGAACGGCGGAGCATTTCCTGACCACGGGAGGGGTACGCGACAGCCGTCGCGGCCGCGATCGGTGTGACCCGAGTTCTCCCATTTGGGGTCCTGGATCAACTCCGGTGGGATGTCTTCCACCTCCCAAATACCAAGCTCGTCGCCCTGGTAGATATAAACACCCCCTGGCAGCGCCATGATCAACAGCGCGGCGGCGCGAGCACGCCGGGTCCCGAGAGCATGGTCAGAATCGCCGGAAGCCGTGCCGGCCGCCTGCGCCACGTCGGGCACGAACCGTGTGTCTGCGCGACCGTAACGCGTCACAACACGGGTCACGTCGTGATTGCCGAGCACCCACGTGGCTGGTGCACCGGTGGCCGCGCTTGACTCGAGGTTGGCGTCGATCACGCGCCGCACGGCGCCGGCGTCCCAGCGAGTGCGCAGCAGGTCGAGGCTGAAGGATGTATGCAGCTCGCCTGGCGCATGGTAGGCGGCCCGATGCCGCAGGTCCAGCCAGATCTCGCCGACGAGAACACGATCGCCAGGATAGGCGTCGACCACGCGCCGCCAGTCCCGGTAGATATCGTGCGCGGCCGGCTGACCGCGATCCGGGCGCGGCGAGCCCGCCTGCAGGGCCGCCATGTCCGGCAGCGCCGGATCCTTGGCCAGCCTGTCCGCGGCGTCGATCCGGAATCCGTCGACACCCCGATCCAGCCAGAACCGCAGGATGTCAAGGAACTCGGATCGCACCTCGGGGTTGTCCCAGTTAAAGTCGGGCTGCTCGGGGGCGTACAAGTGCAGATACCACTCGCCCGGCACCCCGTCTGGCTCGGTGACACGGCTCCAGGCGGGGCCGCCGAATCCTGACGTCCAATCGTTCGGTGGCAGCTCTCCATGCGTGCCCTTACCCGGCCGGAAGTAGAACCGTTGGCGTTCCGCTGACCCCGGGTCGGCAGAGAGTGCGGCACGAAACCATGGGTGGGCTGCCGAGCAGTGGTTTGGGACCATGTCGACGATCACGCGAAGGCCATGGTGGTGGGCAGCGTCGATAAAGGCCTCGGCGTTCCGCAGCGTACCGAAGGTCGGATCGATGTCGCGGTAGTCCGTGACGTCGTAACCGGCGTCCACCATCGGGGAGACATACCACGGACTGATCCAGACCGCATCGACGCCCAGGTCGGACAGGTAGCCGAGGCGGCTGTGCAAGCCAGGGATGTCGCCGATGCCGTCGGCGTTCCCGTCGGCGAAACTGCGGATGTACACCTGATAAACGGCAGCGCCGCGCCACCAAGGATCACTCATTACTGCGGCCTACTCCTATAGGGGTGCCGTGTAGCCGGAGATCCATTGCTGCATCGAGCCAACCGCGTCGGCCCAGGCGCCAGTCACCTGCAACGCTCCGACCACCACCAGCATGGCGCCACCTGCCTGCATGATGAGCCGCGCGTGCCGCCGGGCAAAGCCGAACGCGCGCATTCCGCGTTGCATTGCGAATGCCGCCACCAGGAAGGGAATCCCGAGGCCGAGCGCATAGACGAAGGCGAGAAACGCGCCACGGGCGGCGGTGCCTGTCGTGGCCGACATGCTCAGCACGGCGGTCAACGTGGGGCCGATGCACGGGGTCCAGCCAAGCCCAAAAAGCACACCAAGCACGGGGGCACCGACGAGCCCGGCGCGGGGGCGGAAGCTCGGCCGCAGCGTCCGGCCGGTAAGCGAGAAGCGCTCAAAGAGTCCCATGAACAGCAGGCCGAGCAGGATGGTAACGGCTCCAAGCAGTTGCGCGAGGCCCCTTTGGTGGGCGGCGAGCGTCGCGCCCAACCCGCCGAACAGGGCGCCATAGGTGGCGAACAGCGCCGCGAACCCGAGCACAAAGAGCGACGCGCCCGCGAAGGTCCGCGCGCCCGCGAGCGTTGTGCCGCTGGCGACGGTGCGCGCAGGCGCGAGGAATCTGGTCTGAACCACCGGGCCGGCCGTGGCCAACGGCGTGCCTGTGCCCTGGTCAGCCGCTGGCGCGTTTGGGCCCTTGCCGGCCGCCCGCTGCTGCAGGTCGGCGCCTGACATGCCGGTGACGTAGGAAACGTACCCGGGGACTAGCGGCAGGCAGCACGGTGACAGGAAGGACACCGCGCCCGCGGCGACTGCGACTGGAACCGCGAGTATCAGCGGCCCGGAGAAGACCAGGTGCCCTACACCACCCATTGGCTGGTCACGACCTCCGCTATCGACCGTTCCGCCGATCCAACATATAACCCCCGGCCGGTGGCTGGCTGGTGGGGTGTGGCCGGGTCGGCGAGGTGCGGGGTGAGGTATCGGTGACTAAATGGCAGGCACAGCGCCGGGAAATGTACCGTACGTAACGTGGGGCGTGCTGAGACTGCCAGCCGGATCGTCAAGAACCGGCCGGTCATCGTGATCGCGATCCTGGCGGCGGTGCTGGTTGCGGCCGTGGCGGTGCCCACCGTGTATCTGGTTCACCGCAGCCAAACGCACGTCTCCGGTCAGCTGCTACGCCCCGCAGGTCTCCCGCCGGGCATTTCCGCGAGCCTGGCCGACCTTATGGCGCTCTCGCCAGTCCCCGCCACATCCGCGCCGGACTTCACCCTCACTGACCAGAACGGCCGTGTGCTGTCACTGTCTGCTTTCCGCGGGAAGGCTGTTGTGCTCGAGTTCATGGATCCGCACTGCGTCGACATATGCCCGATCGTCTCCGACGAGTTCATCCACGCCTACCGGGACCTGGGATCGGCCGCGGGCAAGGTGGTGTTCGCCGCGGTTAACGTGAACAAGTACCACTCAGCCATCCGTGAGGTGGCCCAATTCTCGCGTGCGCACCAGCTGTCGACCATTCCGGGCTGGCATTTCTTCACCGGCCCAGTACCGCGGCTGCAGGCCACCTGGCGTGCCTACAACATCCTCGTCCAGGCCAGGGGACCGAACGCGGACATTGTGCACAGCTCGGACATCTATTTCATCGACCCGCAGGGGAGGCAGAGGTACATGTCCGCCCCAGAAGTGGATTACACCAAATCTGGTGATGCCTACCTTCCCCCGCGCACGCTGGCCGAGTGGGGCCGCGGGATCGCCCTTGTCGCGCGCAATCTAGTCCGCTGAGCCTGGGCCTGCGAGCAACCGCGTTACCCCCGGGCGCCGTCCTAGCTAGTGGACCGTCCCACCCGATGGTTGGGGGCCATCGGCGGGGCGTGTCGCATCGAACGGGATTGCGATCGCGGGCCCGTGAGCGGCGCCCACTCGAACGGGGGGAGCGGAAAGTGAGATTGCTCGTCGGGAAGACGCGTGCGGCAGTCCTGGCCGCAGCGACACGCGGCGACATCAGCGTCACCCCACTCAAGAGTGGCACCACCTGCCCATAGGCAGGCACGCCTGGCGCGCACATCGCATCCGGATCTGGCGTGCCATCCCACCCAGCCGCGCTGTCCATGATCCGCTACGGTGGAGACTTTTCAGCAATATGTGCTGAAAAGTCTCCACCACGAGGGATCACGGCTAGCCGCGCGCCCGTTCCGGCGCACGAGCGCCACGTACTTCCGCATCCCGTGCTCACACTGTCGCCGTAGAGCGCCACAGCACCCCTTGCGTTACCCAACGAATTGCCTTATTGACCACCCGTCACATCAGGTTCATCATGCAATTACTTCTCGGTAACCCCCCACCGAACGGAGTCCCCAGCATGCGCCATGTCCCCCTGCCCGGAAGATCCAAGACGAGGAATTCGAGGCCAGCGAACGTGATCCGCCGACGTGCCTACCTTGTCTCAGGGATTGCCGCGGTCGCGCTGGTCGCAACGGTGCTGATCCCATCCGCGGGATCGGCCAGCGTCGGCCGTTACGTCGCGTTAGGTGACTCTTACACCTCCGGGCCGCTCATTCCGGACCAGGTCGGCTCCCCGGCCGGCTGCCTGCGGTCCGACCACAACTACCCGTCCCTGGTCAAGGCCGCACTCGCGCCTTCTTCATTCCAGGACATCAGCTGCCAAGGCGCGGACACGACGGACATGCTGGGCTCGGAGTCGGTCCCGCTCGGCACCAACCCGCCGCAGTTCAGCGCCCTCACCACGGGGACGTCGCTGGTGACCGTGCAGATCGGCGGCAACGACATTGGCTTCGCCGACATCGTCACGACATGTGCCGAGCTCAGTGTCCTCAATCCGTTCAGCTCACCGTGCAAGGACCAGTACACCTCGGGCGGCACGGACCAACTGGCCACGGCGATCGCGCGGACCGGGCCGAAGGTAGCCGCGGTTCTGCAGGGCATCCACCAGCGGTCGCCGGGAGCACGCGTGTTCCTCGTTGGATATCCAGTGATCCTGCCGAACAGCGGCAGCGGATGCTGGCCGCTTGTCCCCATTGCCTACGGTGACGTACCGTACCTTCGCGGCGTTGAGCTGAAGCTCAATCAGATGCTCGCCAGCGAGGCCGCCGGGAACGCGGCCACCTTTGTGGACACCTACACCTCAAGCATCGGGCACGACGTATGCCAGACTCCGTGGACCAAGTGGGTGGAGGGCCTCGTTCCCACGTCACCCGCGGCCCCCTTCCATCCGAACGCAGCGGGTGAGAGGAACATGGCCACGCGGGCTGAAGTCGCCGTGGGCTAAGTTCGTGGCGGCTACGTCATTTCGTGTCACCTGCGTGAGGGGCGCCAGGCTAGCGCAGCCGTAACGGAGGTAAAACGGAGCTAGCCTCAGCAGCAACCGTTCGCAGGGGGCAGGCCATGGACTTCACGCTCTCAGCTGAGCAGCGGCTCTTCCGTGACACGGTGCGGGCCTTTACCGACGATGAAATCCGCCCCGTGGCACGGGACATGGAAGCCTCGGGCGCCTACCCGGAGCAGATCGTCGGCAAGATGCGGCAGATGGGACTGTTCGGGCTGACGATCCCGGAGGAGTTCGGCGGGATGGCCGCGGACCTGGTGTCGTACGCGATCGCCTTCGAGGAGATCTCGCGCGGCTGGATGGGTGTGGCGGGCATTCTCGGCAGCCACACCCTGTCGTGCTGGATGATTGCGGCATACGGCACGGCCGGGCAGAAGCGGGATCACCTGCCGGATCTCGCGACGGGCGCACGGCGTACCGGGATCGCGCTGACCGAGCCCGCGGCTGGCACCGACCTGCAGGGCATCGAGACGGTGGCCCGCGCGGCCGGCGGTGATTACGTGATCAACGGCAGGAAGATGTGGATCACCAATGCCCGGCACGCCGATCCGCTGCCGGTGCTGGCGAAGACCGAGCCCGGGGCGCGGCCCGTGCACCGTGGGATGTCGGTCCTGCTCGTCCCGGCCGGCACGCCTGGCCTGCACGTCGTCCGTGACCTGCCGAAACTCGGCTACCACGGACCGGAGACCTGCGAGGTTGTACTCGACGACGCCCGGGTGCCGAGATCAGCGTTGCTGGGCGGCGAACAGGGCCGCGGCCTGCAGCAGGTCCTCTCGGCACTGGAGATCGGCCGCATCAACATCGCGGCGCGCGCCGTGGGAGTCGCCGCGGCCGCGTACACCGAAGCGCTGCGGTATGCCGGGCAACGGGAGGCGTTCGGGGAGCCGATCGGCAATTTCCAGGCGATCCAGCTGAAGCTCGCCGACATGGCCACGAAGATCCAATCGGCACGCCTGCTGACCTACTGGGCCGCCGATCAGCGCAACGGCAAGGAGCGCGCCGACATGGAGACCGGGATGGCGAAGGTCTTCGCGTCCGACGTGGCCGTGGAGTGCGCGCTCTCCTCGATGCAGGTACACGGTGCCTACGGCTATTCGCCCGAGTTCGGCGTGGAGCGGTTGTACCGTGACGCCCCGTTGATGGCGATTGGCGAGGGCACGAACGACATCTTGCGCATCGTAATCGCGCGGGCACTCATCAGTGGGCGGGGAAAGATCGATTAGTTCCTTAGAGCCTGTTTGAGAACCCCGGTTCGATCAGCGAGCGGGTCATCCGCGCCCGGCTGGCAAGGCCGCAGCCCGAAGGCGTGCCTGGAAGGCACGTCGAGGGCGAGAACGCAGCCAGCCGGGATGCGGGGGCACGCGAGCCGGATCTAACGGCTGCCGCTGCGTGTCACCCGGCCTGTGAGTGATTCCACGGTGTCGCCCCGATCCCGGTGAGCAGTGCCTGGACCGGGCCGAGCTTCTCGTAGAGCAGCAAGATCGGATCGCCGGGAGTGGCCAGCGCGAGTGCCGCGGACACGGCAGCGGCCAGCCCCGCCACGGCGCGGCACCGGATGCCCGGGCGTGCACGCTTCATCGCGGCTGTGATCAGCGCGGTCATGGCGCCAGGCTCGCGACCGCGCTTGTCTTCGTCTTCGTAGACGACGACATGGTGGAACGCGCTCGCGATCGCCGCTGCGGTTGCCGCGACAAGGTCGTCGCGGCGGTCGCCGGGGAGAGTTATCGCGGCGACCGCGCCAGCCGCCCGCGTGGCTCCCCAGACGTCCCTGACCAACTGGCCGATGGCCGTGACCGCGGCCGGGTTGTGCGCGTAGTCCACGATGACTGGGGTCCGGCCGAGCCGGTAGATGTTGCCGCGGCCCGGGTTGTGCTCGTCCGGCACGAACGTGGCGAGGCCGTGGCGGACATCTTTGACGGTGACGCCGAGAGCGCGGCATGCCGCGGCCGCGGCAAGCGCGTTCGCTAGCACATGTGACGCGCGCCCACCGAACGCGCCGGGGATTTCCTCGGCCGTGAGCAGTATGGTCTCGTTTTTGGCGCTGGTCTCGACCAGAGTCTGGCCGCGCAGTTCATAGCCGAGGCCACCGTCCGCCAGGTGCTGGCGTACCACCTCGCTGGCGGGCTGCAGCGTGAAGTACCTGACAACCGGGTTGCGCTCGCGCACCCTCCGGCGCCCGGCCAGGCCCACGACCAGCGGATCGTCGGCGTTGAGGATCAGGTTGCCGCCGTCGTGGATCTCTTCGGCGACAAGTGATTTCACGTCGGCGAGATCTTCAAGCGAATGGATCCCGTCGCAGCCCAGATGGTCTGCCGTGATGTTGGTCAGGACGGCGACGTCCGCGCGGTCGTAGCCGAGCCCGCGGCGGACGATGCCGCCTCTGGCCGTTTCGAGCACCGCTGCCTCGGTGGCGTGGCTGGCGAGAACCATGTCGGCAGAACGTGGTCCGGACGCATCAGCCTCGTACACGAGGTACCCATCGTGGTAGACACCGTCGGTGGTGGCCATGCCGACGTGCAGGCCGGATTGCCGGAGGACGTGGCCAATCATCCGCACGGTGGTGGTCTTGCCGTTGGTCCCGGTCACGCTGACAATCGGGATCCGTCCCGCTGTTCCTGGGACGCCGGGTGGGTAGAGATGGTCGATGATCGCGCCCGCGACGTCGCGCGGTGTTCCCTCCGTGGGCGCGAGATGCATCCGCAGCCCAGGTGACGCGTTGACCTCGATGACCGCGCCCGCCGAACGTGGCGCGGCGATGTCGCCGAGCCTTATGTCGACGCCGCAGACGTCGAGCCCGACCGCCGCCGCGGCGCGGCGGCATATCTCAGCGACCCGTGGATGAACGTGGCAGGTGACGTCGCGGCTGGTGCCTCCGGTTGACAAGTTGGCGTTGCGGCACAGCCACACGAGTTCGCCATCACGGGGCACGGAGCGCGAGTGGTGACCCTGCTCCGCGAGGTAGCCGTGGGCGAGGTAATCCAGAGCCAGCCGGGTGAGCGGCCGGCTGTGGCCCTCTCCGCGCCGGGGGTCCGCGTTGACGCGCTCGACCAACGTGGCGATGTCGTGTCGGCCGTCGCCCGCCACGTGTGCGGGCTTGAGTTCGGCTGCCGCCACGAGCTGACCGTCCACCATGAGCACCCGGTAGTCGGTGCCCGCGACGTAGGGCTCGATGATGACCTCGGGCCGCTCCGCGGCGGCCCGGCCGTAGGCAACACAGGCGTCCGCCTCGGTCGTGATGTGAATCGAGACGTGCTCGCCGTGGTTGCCGCAACGCGGCTTGATGACGACTGGTGGGCCGATGGCCCGGAATGCCGCCACGGCCTCGGTCACGCTCGAGACCACGGTTCCCTTGGGGACCGGTACCCCGGCCTCGGCGAGCAGCCGCTTGGTCAGGACCTTGTCGGAGGCGATGTCCGCGCCGACCACGGACGTCTGATCGGTCAGCGCCGCCCAGATGAGGTGCCGGTGACCGCCGTGGCCGAGCCGCAGCAAGTTCTGCCCGCCGACCCGGGTAACCGGGATGCCGCGGGAGCGCGCTGCTGCGGCGAGCGCGGCCGTGCTGACGCCGAGCCGTTCTTCTTCCGCGGCGGTCGCCACGCCCGCAAGCTCTGCGGTTACGTCGATGGTGTTTCCCCGTAGCGTTTCGATGACCAGGCGGATGGCGAGCTCAATCAATTGGGCTGGCAGCTGCGATTCCGCCGGCTCGTCACGGGGGCATTCGGCGATCACCTCGTATGCGCCGTCGGCGCCTGCCCAGACGGTCCTGCCGAAGTTGATCGTGCGCCCGCCAAGCTGGGACAGCTCGAGCATGACGTGTTCGGTGACGTGCCCGAAGTACGTTCCCCGGCGGAGGGCGGCGAGGAATCCGCCTGGCTGCCCAGCCGAACAGTGGTGTCCGTTGAGCCCAGGAAGGAGGTTGGTCAGCCTGTCGGCAAAACGGGGATGAGCGGTCGTCTCTTGGCCGGTGAGCTGGCCCAGGTCGAGCCGGGCGACGATAACAGGGCGGGACAGGTAAAGGTTTGGCCCATTGAGGCGCCGCAGGCTGGTAATTCGCACGGTTGTGCCCCTTCGCGGGGCCAGGCCGCGCCGCTGCCGCTGGCGCTGGCGTCGGCGCTGGCGCGTCCGACCGAGCATCTTTACTTTGCGTGAATTACCCACTACAGAGAGCGCATGAACCAGTCACGATGTGTTACGTCATGTTACGCAGATTGTCTGCCCCGTCCCAGGCTATGACCGGCGGCCTTCGAGGCTGGCAACGGTCATCGCGCGGTCCGTGGATATTGAACTTCCTGGCCATTTCTGTTGTGGATATCAGCATTCTGTGAGCCGAATTCGCTAAAATGTTCGTATGTCTCCGTTATCCGCTGCCATCCAGCTCGGCCCCTCTGTGCCGGGCGAGGACGCCGTTCTGGCCGTGGTCGCCGGTGCGGCGTGGCCGCGCGACGGCCGTGGTGAGGCCGCCTGGCAGGCGGCGGTGCTGGCGGCTGAGGTGGCCGCGCTGGGTGTCGCTGAGCCGCCGGCCGAGGCGGAGCTGTGGGATCTGGCGCCAGACCCGGATAGCGGTCCGGGCGGCCTCGGGGAGGATCTGCCGGCGGAGCTGCTGATCGCCGATGCGCAGGCGGCAGCAGCGGCGGCGGTGCCTGAGGTGCTGCCCGCCGGGCTGCGGTGTGAGGCTGCTGATGAGGGCCCAGGGTTCGCGGCGGGTGGGGTGCTGGATGCAGCCGGGCCGGGGCCGGTGCTGGCGGGGTTGGCGGCCGAGGCGTGGGCGGGGCTGGGTGGGGTGGATGACGATCAGCTGATCGGGGTGGTGCGCGCGTGGCGGCGGCTGTCGTCGTGGGTGGCGGCTGGTGAGCTTGCTGCTGCGGGGGAGTTGCTGGCCCGCCGCGAACGCGGTGGTGCGGCCGGAGCAGGCGCGGATGGGTTTGACTGCGCGGCGGCGGAGCTTGGATGTGCGCTGACGCTGACCCAGCGTGGCGCGGAGCGGCTGACGGATACGGCGCTGGCGCTGCGGGATCTGCCCGCTACAGCGGCGGCGCTGGCCGCGGGGCGGATCGACATGGCGAAGGCGTTGGTGGTGCTGGACGGCGTCACCGGCTTGGATCGAGGGTTACGGCCGGTTGTGGAGGCCCACGTGCTGGGCCAGGCGCCGGGACAGACCACAGGGGAGCTGCGCGCGGCGGTGCGCCGCGCGGTGCTGGCCGTGGACCCGGCTGCCGCGCAGCGGCGGCGGGAGCAGGCGCAAAAGGACGCCCGGGTCGAGGTATGGGACGAGCCGGCCGGGACCAAGACACTGGCCGGGCGGGACCTGCCACCCGCCGAGGTGCTGGCCGCGGACCGGCGGATCACCGCGCTGGCCCGATGGCTGAAGAAACACGGCGCGCCGGGCGGCATGGACCAGTTGCGCGCCCAGGTGTATCTGGCGCTGCTGGCCGACCAGCCCGTGGAAGAGCTGCTCCCCCAGCGCCAACAGGCGGCCGGCGACCGCGCTGCCGGTGAGTGCGCTGCCGGTGAGTGCGCTGCCGGTGAGTGCGCTGCCGGTGAGTGCGCTGCCGGTGAGTGCGCTGCGGTTGACTGCGCCGCGGGTGCCTGCGCTGCCCGTGACAGGACTGCCGGTGACAGCACTGCCCGTGACAGCACTGCCATGCCGGACGAGGCCGCTGGTCACCGGCCTGATGACGGCGCGGCGGCTGAGCGCGCACGCGGCGAAGCCGGGAACAGTGGCATCGGGTACACGGGGACTTCCGGCGCCGGTGCCCGTGCCGGCGCCCGTGCCGGTGCCGGTTTCGGTGCCGTGGCTGAGACATCACAGCTCCCGGCGGCGTTCTCCAGGTCCCCGTCCGGGCCGTCCCTGCTGTCCGGAGCCGCCTCGCTTCCTGCCGCAGGGCTGTCCGGAGCGCTGGCTGGGATCAGCGGGACCGTGAACCTGACCGTCCCGCTGCAGACCCTGATCGGCCTGACCGACGCTCCCGCCCTCGCACCCGGATTCGGCCCCCTGGACGCCGCCACCGCCCGTGACCTGGCCGCCGCGGTCGCCGACCATTCGGCCAGCCGGTGGTGCGTCACGGTGACCGACCAGGCCGGCCGCCCGGTCGGGCACGGCTGCGGTCGGCGGGCCCAGCGCGGCAGCGGCGCAGACCGGGCGGAAGCCACAGAGAGCGTGCCCGCGGACTGGAATTTGATCATCAGCGTGGGGTGGCTCACCGCAGCGAAATGCGCGCACCAGTGGGAAACCCCGGCCTACGAACCGACCCGGCGGTTGCGGCACCTAGTCGAGGTCCGCAACCCCAGGTGCTCGTTCCCCGGCTGCCGTCGACCCGCCGTGCAATGTGACTGCGATCACACGATCGCCTACGAGCGGGGCGGGCGCACCTGCGCCTGTAACCTCGGGCCGCTGTGTCGCAGGCATCACAAGATCAAACAGACCGAAGGCTGGCGGCTGCAACAACACACGCCCGGCTACTTCGAATGGACCACGCCATCCGGGCGGAAATATCTCGTCGAGCCGCAGGAACCGCTCTAGCCGCAGGTCGCCCCCGCACAACTCAGACACCAGGCAGGGCAGGTGCTGGTTCCACCGGGTCGCCGGGTTCTGCGACCATCCACTCCGCACCGTCGAGCCGGAGAACGCAGCGGCAGCCGTTCTGTGCTGGCCCGGGGGAACGCCGCGCCAGCCGCGCGCTGACGAACTCGCCCGGTCCGGGTGTGGGCAGGCCGAGAGAAACGGCAGCTTCCCTGTGGCTGGCATAGCCGCCGAAGATCACGATGCCCTCGGTGCGTAGCTGGTCGCGGGCACCGCCGCCGGCCCGGACGCGTTTCATGTAGTCGTCTTGCTGCGCCACCGTTGCGATCACGGCCCGGCTGATCCGCCTTCCCTGCGCCCGGCGGAACAACTCGTTCACGCGTTGCTGTCCCGATTGCAGGGCGAGGATCTCGTTGACCGTCCGTTCGGGAAGCCGCAGCAGGGCGTTCTCGGCCAGCGGCGCGCGCCGGTGCAGCCATGCGATCGCGCCGACTCCGGTGTCGTTGAGGCTGCGCTTAAGATCCCGGTTGGCCGCCGGGCGAAGGTGGCGCTCGCGCGCTCGTACCAGGCCTGCGTACCAGCGGCCCTGGTCGTCGCTCGCCGATACTAGGAGCAGCAGCATCCCGAACGCCTCCGGTGGGATCATCCAGCCCCCCAGGCGCTGCGAGAACTTGCAGTCGACCTCAACACCCACGATTGAGTAGTCGAGTGCCGCCCCGTCGGCGAAACCGAACTCACGCTGCAGGTTGATCTCCACCAAGGTGCCCGCGTGCGTCTTCTCGGTTTTGTGTAGTTGATCCCAGCGGTATCTGCCGGTATGCCCTCCGTCGAGCAGCAGGTCGATGGTGCGGCGCAGGCGGCCCGCGATCCGCTGTCCGCGTGGATCGAGGGCGAGCAGGTGGCGCGCGACCCTGTCTAGTTCGGGATCTTCATCGGCGGGCGCTTCCATGCCGGGAAGCGGGGCCTGAACGGCATCCCACATCACCCGGCTGAGCGTAGCGGAGGTTGGCAGCCAGCGGCTTCGGCGCTGGCCCACGCGGTCGCTACGCCGGGCTGCTCCCATCCGAGTCCCGCGAGGCCGAGTTCGCGGTAATGGCGGAGCGCTTGCCGGCACCCAGCGCACCACTCCTGCTCGCGCGCGGGTCCCGGTTCGCGGTTGCGGAGCCGTTCAGCATAGCTGAGCAGCACATCGAAGGTGTGCGCGTCGGCATCGAGCGCGGGCGCCGCGGCCAGCCACTCCGGTGTCCGCCCCCGGCAGCGGGAGCACCGGCATGCCCAGACCGTGCCGTCTTCGCTCGCGGCATATGCCCTGACGACCGTGTCGAGGCTGCCGAAGGACAGGACAGGAGCCGCCACGACCTCCCGCGGGGCTGGGCGCCAGCGGCGCTTCCGATGCTCGGTTCCGTCGTCACTGGGGGTGGGGGGAAACAGCCGCAGACTGCCCCGCACGCCCACCGCGGTCCACTGCGCGCCAAAAGCCAGCGCGGCGAGCCCGGCGATGCCTGTGCCAAGCACCGCGACTGACGGAGCTGCGCGCAGCAGCTCGATCAGCCCAGCCACACCCTCCGGTGTGCCCAGCGGGTCGTCGCGATGCTCGAGCACAAGTGCGACGGGGACGCCATACGCGGCAATGTCGGCAATCAGGGTTGCGCGATCCTCGTGCAGCCAGCGTTCGTGCAGCGGGAGCACCGCCGTAACGTCGGCACCGGCCGCGGCGGCCTGGCTCAAAACGGAACGCAGCGCCGCCACGTCGCCCTCGCCGATGTAGCCGGAGTCGGTGAGGACGGGGCTGATACCCGCGTCTCGCTGGCCCGCAAGCCACGACGGTACGAAGCTGGCCGTTCCGGGGACCCGCGTGGTTCCCGCATACCTGCGCCGGTCGGCCAGCATCGGACGTCTCCAACCGTGCCGGCGCATTGCCTCCATGGCTTCTATCGCACCGGCTCCGGTGAAAACCAGGCCGCTCCCTGCCCGGTCGGCCAGCCCGAGCACCTCGAATGGCTCCCTCGCAGCGACCTGGATCAGCAGGCATCCCGTGACCGGCTCCGCTGCCGGGGCCTGCGGAGTGCTGCTCGGCAGCCGGGCGTCCCGTGGCTTGGCGTTCCGCCGCTGGGTCGTCCGCCGCCGGGTGCTCCGCGGCTGGCTGGCCCGCTGAGTGCGCCGCCGGCTGCTCCGCGGCTGGCTGGCCCGCTCCGTGCTCTGCGGCTTGTCGCCCTGCGGCCGTCCCGGCGCCGACCCCATCGCGTGCCTCCGGCTGACCACGATTTGCGTTTACCCTCGCTATGTACCCAGCAGTCGCCCGATGTCCCAGCGCGCGAAAGTTACAACGGGCCTGCCCGCACGTAGCCGCAACCTGAGAGAAACCGAAAAACCTATGCGGATCAATAGCAAACTGTCGGTATCGGGGCGATGTCTGGCATGCTCTAGCGCATTGTGACGTACACGATGATCGTAACCTTGCTGCTCGCTGCGGGTTTTGGGCTCTGTGTACTCGCCCAACGCCGCAGCTGGGCGCCGTCGATGGGAGCTGCGCTCGCCACCGGCGTGGCACTGCGGGGCGCGGTGTGGGGTATCGCCGCGGCTCAGTCATGGCAGCCCTACGACTTCAAATACGACTTCCCCGCAGCCGCGGTGGCGGTCCTGCACCATCATGATCCGATGTTGTTCGGGCGAGCGCGGGGATGGCCCTTCCTGCCCACCATGGCCTATGTCCTGGCGGGGGAGTTCAAACTCGGACAGCTCACGCATCTGCCGTGGGCACTGACCGGGCGGCTAACCCCGGTGCTGGCCGACGTGGCGCTGATCGTGCTGGTAGGTCGGCTCGCGGGTAAGCGAGCACCGCTGCGCCGGTTTCAGTATGCGTGCAACCCGCTTGCGATCCTGGTGTGCGCAATCCACGGGCAGCTGGAGCCTGAGGTGCTTGCGCTGGGGGCCGCGGCCCTGGTTGTGGCCCGCTCGTCGCGCCGTGGCGCCGGGGCGGGAGCACTTCTGGGGCTGTCGGTCGCCATCGGGAGCTGGTCCGTTCTGCTCGCGCCCGGCGTCCTCGTCTCGCTCCCTGACTGGCGGCAACGGCTGCGCGCGGTGGGCGCGACAATCGCTGTGCCGATGGCGTTTTTGCTGACCGCGCCACTAGGGGTCGGTACGCCTATCGGGCGGCTTCCCGACGTCGTGCGCGGTCTCCTCGGCGTGCGCCCTGTCGTAGGTACGTGGGGATGGACGTCGACTGTCACACACGGCACGCTCGAACTGCTGCCGACCGTTGGCCGGATCGGCACGGTCCTCCTAATCGTGGCGCTGCTCATGGCCGGTTACCTCTGGCGGCGCGCCGATCCCATCGACCTGACTGGCGCTTTGTTGCTCACCTTCCTCCTGGTCAGCCCCCGTGTCGGCGCGCAGTACCTAACCTGGCCGATTCCCTTCCTCATCGCTCGTCCCACCCGCTACACGACGCCTGCCCTCGGGGTGGCGGCCGCCTGGGCCACGTTCGGCTATCTGTATCTGGGGCGGCACTTCACCTGGGTACACGACGGCGGCTGGTATCTAGCATCCTGGTGCGTAATACCGATGCTCGTGCTCGCCCTGCCGTGGGCATCTAGGGGCAGTGTGGCCGAAGGCGTTCAACCGTCCGAGGCTACCGATGTGATGAAAGTCACTCATGACGATGAAGGTAGTTCTGTCGCCGAAGATGGCCGTCAGACTGACAGTTCTGCGGCGGAGGCGACCGAGGGTCAAGGGGACCAAACCGTAGCCGAGCCAGCCCACGGACCGGGTTAACCAGCAGGTCCGCGCCAGGCGGGACCACTCACCGGAAATGTCAGACCCATATGACAGGGTTTGCGAGCGTAGGCGCCGAACCCGAGTGGGGGTCATTACGTGGTCATGGCAGGGTGGGATGTTGGCGTCCCGCGAGCCAGGTCTGATTCGTTGTTCGGGCCCGTGACAGTGACACGAAGGAGTGGCCCCGTGATCCGTGCCGACCACAGTGACTGCCATGAGGGACCGCACTCGGCTGACGTTGATCGCCAGCCGCTAACTGAGCAGGACGCGGTGGCCCATGTTCATTGCATCTGCTTCAAGACCGGCCCACCGCAGCGAGTCGGTGTCGAGCTGGAGTGGCTCGTCCACGACGCCCGCGACCCCTGCCTGCCAGTGGAACAAGCGCGGACGTCAGCGGCGCTGGCCGGTCTCGACGCTCCCGGGGCGCTGCCCGCCGGGAGCTGTCTGACCACCGAACCTGGTGGTCAGCTCGAACTCAGCTCGCAGCCGGCCGCCGGCATCGCAGATTGCGTGACGGCCGTAAAGCAAGACATGGCAGCCGTGACGGAGGCCATGCAGGCGGCAGGCCTGCGGCTCTCGGGTTACGGCCTCGATCCCTTTCGCCCGCCCCTCCGAGTGGTCAACGCGCCGCGCTACGTGGCCATGGAGGAGTTCTTCGACCGGTCAGGTCCCGCCGGGCGGATCATGATGTGCAATACGGCCTCAGTCCAGGTGTGCCTGGACGCGGGTGAGGACGGCTCTGGTACACAAAGTCACAGCTGGCGCTGGCGGGTGCTGCACGCCATCGGGCCCGTGCTTGTGGCGGCGTTCGCCAACTCACCGTTGCGGGAGGGCCGCCCGACCGGCTGGCGGTCGACCAGGCAGGCGGTATGGGCGCAGCTAGATCCCGGGCGCACCCGCCCACCGCCGGGTACACGTGTCCCGAGCACGAGCACGGATCTGCGAGCGCGATGGGCCCAGTACGCGCTGGATGCGGAACTGCTGTGCATTCGCCGCCGGGGATCGGGCTCCTGGACCGCCCCGCCGGACCTGACCTTCCGCGCTTGGCTGCGCGGAACTGACAGCGGGCTTAGCCTGCCTGGCGACGGCGGGCAGCGGCGTCCGACCCTGGATGACCTCGAGTATCACCTCTCGACCCTGTTCCCTCCCGTACGCCCGCGCGGCCATCTCGAGCTGCGGGTAATCGACGCGCAGCCAGGCGACGGATGGGTTGTTCCCGCCGCCGTGGCCTGGGCCCTGCTCAGAGATCCACAGGCGGGCGACGCGGCTCTCGCGGCAACGGAACCGTTGTGGTCCGGGCGCGGCGATGCGTCATGGTCCGGGCGCGGCGATGCGTCATGGTCCGGGCGCGGCGATGCGTCATGGTCCGGGTTTCGCAGCCCGTGGCTGCGAGGCGCGCGAAACGGCCTCGCGGACCCCGATATCGCGCGGGCCGCACGCGCCTGTTTCGCAGCGGCTGAAAGCGCATTGCGGCGCAGCGCGGCGGCTGACCACCTGCTGCGTGCCGTCGCCGATTTCACGGAACGTTATGTACAGCGCGACCGCTGCCCCGCCGACGACCTGCTTGAGGAGATCGCATGACGTCGCCCGACAACAGCCCGACCGGGACGGAAGCCTTGCGTGAGCGGATCGCGGCCGCGCTGCAAAGCGCCCGTGATCGCACCTGCGGGCTCACCGACTGCGTCGACGATGTCGACCTTGTCCGCCAGCATTCCCGGCTGATGTCGCCGCTGGTCTGGGACCTGGCGCACGTGGGCAACCAGGAAGAACTGTGGCTGCTTCGCGCCGTTGGGGGCCGCGAACCGATGCATCCCGAGATCGATCCGTTGTATGACGCGTTCGAGCACCCTCGGGCGCAGCGGCCGAGCCTGCCGCTGCTTCCCCCGGCGCAAGCGCGCTCGTACGTGAGCGAGGTGCGCGGCCGGGTGCTCGACCTGCTTGAGCACGCTCCGCTGGCGGGAAGGCCGCTGGTCGCGGACGGGTTTGCGTTTGGCATGATCGCGCAGCACGAACAGCAGCACGACGAGACGATGCTCATCACGCATCAACTGCGCGGGGGTGCGCCAGTGCTGCAGGCGCCACCGCCACCGGAGGCGGTCGAGGCGGCGCTGGCGCTGCCTACCGAGTTGTTCGTGCCGGGTGGGCCGTTCACGATGGGTACATCGACCGAGCCCTGGGCCCTCGACAACGAGCGGCCCGCACACACCGTCGACGTGGACTCGTTCTTCATCGACACCGCCCCGGTCACCAATGCCGCTTATACCGAGTTCATGGCCGACGGTGGCTACGACGACCCTCGATGGTGGACCACCGCGGGCTGGGAGCATCGGCAAACTGCGCGCATAACTGCGCCGCTGTCGTGGCGACGGGATGGCGGCGAGTGGGTGCGGCGGCGTTTCGGCGTCCTCGAGCCGGTCCCAGCGGCCGAGCCGGTCCTGCATGTCTGCTGGTACGAGGCTGAGGCGTACGCCCGCTGGGCGGGACGTCGGCTGCCCACCGAGGCCGAGTGGGAGAAGGCCGCGAGGTTCGATCCGGCTTCCGGCCGCTCGCGTCGCTATCCATGGGGCGATGACGAGCCGACCGCCGAGCACGCGAATCTCGGTCAGCGGCACCTGCAGCCGGCGCACGTCGGCGCGTATCCCGCTGGCCAGGCGCCGTCCGGCGCCCGCCAGCTTATCGGCGACGTGTGGGAATGGACCGCCAGTGACTTCCTCCGATACCCCGGGTTCACCGCCTGGCCGTACCGTGAGTACTCGGAGGTCTTCTTTGGCAGCACCTACAAGGTGCTGCGCGGTGGCTCCTTCGCCGTTGATCCCGTGGTGTGCCGGGCGACCTTCCGGAACTGGGACTATCCAATCCGCCGCCAAATCTTCGCCGGATTCAGGACCGCGCGAAACGCTGGCCTTGCGGAGTCAGCCTGATGTGCCGGCACATCGCTTACCTCGGCCCACCCGCCACCTTGCACGAGCTGATCATTGAGCCGCCGCACGGACTTTACCGGCAGGCATGGGCACCACGGCGGCAGCGATACGGCACGGTAAACGCGGATGGATTCGGCGTGGGTTGGTACGCGGACGGTGATCCGTTGCCGGCACGGTACCGCCGTGACCGGCCCATCTGGGCAGATCCGTCATTCGCCGACGTCGCACGTGTCACCCGGACGACGGCGCTGGTTGCCGCAGTCCGGTGCGCGACGGTGGGAACCGAGGCGGGCGAGGCCGCTGCGGCCCCGTACGCCACGGGTCCCTGGCTGTTCAGCCACAACGGCGCCCTCGACGGGTGGCCCGACGTCGCCGCGGCGCTGGCTGCCACCTTGCCCGCCGGTGAGCTGCTCACGTTGCAGGCCCGCTCCGACTCGGCGCTGCTGTGGGCCATCGTGCTGCACCGGCTGCGTGCCGGGGCTGGCCTTGACATCGCGCTTGCGGCCGCGATGACCTTGCTTGATACCGAACGGGCGGCCGGCCGGTTCAACTTCCTTCTCACTGACGGCAGCGCGATCGCGGCGACCGCCGCCGGGGACACGTTGTGTTACCGCCGCAGTGACGATCACGTGGTAGTCGCGTCCGAGCCATGTGATGACGAACCGGGGTGGACATGGGTTCCAGATCGTTCGGTGCTCACCGTCACCGTAGGCGGCACCCGTATAAGCCCGCTTGCCCCGCCCGGGACGACCTCGACCGGGACGACCCCGACCGGGACGACCCCGACCGGAAGGACTGCCGACGGGAAGGATCCTGACCGGAAGGACCCTGACCGGAAGGACCTGACCGGAAGGACCGCGAGCGGAAGGACCGCGAGCGGATGACCGGATTCGAGATCGTGCGATGCCTGCCCACCGGCTTTCTCGACGAGTCGCTGCGCGCCGACGCGCTCGCCGGGCTGACCAGGTCACCAAAGCAGCTGCCGCCCAAATGGTTCTACGACGAACGCGGCACCGAACTATTCGAGCGGATCACCCAGCTCCCTGAGTACTACCCGACCCGGGCCGAGCGGGAGATACTCCGGGCGCGGGCCACCGACATCGCCGCTGTTGCCGGGACCCACACGTTGGTCGAGCTGGGCTCGGGCTCGGCAGACAAGACCAGACTGTTGCTCGATGCGTTGCGTGAGCGGGGAACGCTTCGCCGTTATGTACCGGTCGACGTGAGTGAAGCTGCGCTGCAGGCCGCGGGTCGCCGGGTATTGTCCGCGTACCCTGGCCTCGACGTCCACGCGGTGGTGTCGGACTTCGAGGAGCATCTCGGCTTGTCGATCGCGCCATCTCCGCAGACGGGTCCGCGCATGGTCGCATTCCTCGGCAGCACCATCGGGAATTTGCTGCCCGCGGAGCGGGCCGAATTCCTCGCCTCGCTGCGCTCTGGTCTCGCTCCGGCAGATGCGCTGCTGCTTGGCACCGATTTGGTGAAGGACCCAGCGGTTCTCGTCGCCGCCTATGACGACGACGCCGGGGTGACTGCTGCCTTCAACAAGAACGTGCTGACCGTGCTCAACAGGGAACTGGACGCCGGGTTTGACCTGGACGCTTTCGACCATGTCGCCGTGTGGGACAGCCGCGCCGAGTGGATCGAGATGCGGCTGCGCTCGCGTATCGAGCAGATCGTCAAGGTCCCCGCCCTCGACCTGGCGGTGCCGTTCGTAGCGGGAGAAGAGATGCGTACTGAGGTGTCGGCCAAGTTCCGGCGCGAAGGCGTGCGTGCAGAACTGGCGGCGGCGGGCTTCGGCATGCGCTGCTGGTGGACCGATGCGGAACAGCGATTCGCCCTTTCGCTGTCGGTTCCGGTCTAACGCCGGTCCAACGCGCCGGTCCAACGCGCCGGTCCAACGCGCCGGTCCAACGCGCCGGTCCAACGCGCTAACGTCCTAGGTAACATTTCGGTCTAATGGTCCGTCCATTGCGACTCATGTTCAAAATCACTCGCCGTCACGTGAACCGATCGCGCTCGACATTCGTGACATTACTGAATGCAAGGGCGCACGCGAGGGGGCCCACAACGGTGTTCAAGGTGATCGACGTAGCTGTGGTGTGGGACGACCCGCGGCTATTCGAATGCATCTGGGCCTACGCGGCGCGTGTTCCCGACCTTGAGGTGCGCGAGACCTCCGTCGCGACGCTGTTGGGGACGCTGTTGGGCACGACGGTGGCACGGCCGGACGTGGTGCTCGTTGAGGTGGCGAGGCGCGACACGGATCCGGTTGCCGACATTCGCAGGCTGTGCCGAGCGGGGTACCGGGTGCTGGCGCTCTCCACCAGCACCGATCCGTATCTCAGTGCCTCCTTGCTCGGGACGGGCGCGTGCCTGCTGCTCGGCAGGAACCAGCCAATCACCGCAATCGCAGCGGCTATCCGCGCCGCAGGACCCGGTCGGGGGCGGCGGGCCCGGTTTCCCGTGAACGGCAATTCAGCGGCGTCCAACGTCACGCCCCTGCGCCCGCGGTTGTCGCAGCGCGAGAGGTCCGTGCTGATGGCGTATACGTCAGGGATGACCCTGGCGGCCGTTGCCCAGCGCGTGGGGATCAGGCCAAGCACCGCGAAAACCTACCTCGAGCGGGTCAAGGCGAAATACCGGGAGATCGGCCGCCCCGCTTATACCAAGCTCGAACTGGCCCAACGGGCGCATGAGGACGGTTCATACGCCCACGTGCGCTAGCTCCCCTGCGGGTATTGTCCGCGGCGTGACGAACTCTCAGCCGCACCCGGTCCTGCTCGTCATGGGGGTGTCGGGCAGCGGCAAAACCACGGTCGGCGCGATGCTCGCGGGGAAGCTGAACTGGGCCTACGCGGAGGCCGACGACTTCCACCCACCCGCGAACGTCGCCAAGATGCGCGCGGGCATGCCGCTAAGCGATGAGGACCGCCGACCCTGGCTGCAGTCGATCGGGGCGTGGATAGACGTGCGCGCAGCCGCGGGCGAGCCAGCGGTCGTCACATGCTCAGCGCTCAAGCGGGGGTATCGCGACGTGCTTCGCGGGGGACGGCCGCAGGTGCGGCTGATCTACCTGGCTGCCGACAAGGAACTCATCGCACGGCGGCTGGCCGCCAGGCATGGCCACTTCTTCCCAGCCAGCTTGCTGGAAAGCCAGTTCCGTGACCTTGAGCCGCCACAGCCAGACGAACATCCGCTGACGGTGGACGCGGACGCCGCGCCTGCGAAGATCGCCACGACGATCGTCGCGCGGCTGGGTATCACTCCAACGGCTCGAGCGTTAGGGCGATCGAGTTGATGCAGTACCTGTCGTCGGTAGGTGTCGGATACCCCTCGCCATGGAACACGTGGCCGAGGTGGGAACCACAGGTTGCGCACCGAACCTCGGTGCGGACCCGGCCGAGAGAGCGGTCTTCGAGCAGCGTCACGTTGTCGGTGCCGGACGGGGCATAGAAGCTCGGCCAACCGCAGTGCGACTCGAACTTCGTCGCCGACCTGAACAGCTCCGCACCGCAGGCACGGCACCGGTAGACACCGACCGTGGTGGAATCGGTGTACTCGCCGGTGAAGGGCTGCTCAGTGCCGGCCTCGCGAAGCACCTGGTACTCCTCAGGGCTCAACTGCTCGCGCCACTCCTGCTCGGTCTTTCCCGAAACGCCAGTTTTTCCCGAAGAACCTGCGTTGGACGCCATGATGGCAGTCTGCCACGCGGCCGTTGGCCGGGTGCAAACGCGAACTGCTCAGGTCGTCAGCTCCGGCTCGCGAGCCTCCGGCTCCGTCGCCGCGGGGGGAAGCTCGCGCCCGCGCAGCGGAACCTCCTTGATGAACCAGCCGAGCACGAACACCGCGGCGACCGGCGGAGCCGCCCATATGAACACGCCGTGAACAGCGTTCGCGATGGCAACCAAGACGTCGTGGCGCACGGATGGCGGCATCCGCAGGATCGCCTGGGGGTCGAACTCGCCGCCGCGAGCGTTGACATGAACGCCGGGGAGCCGTGCCCGCAAGACGTCCTGCAGTCGGCTGGCGAATATCGCGCCGAACATCGCCACGCCGAATGACCCGCCGACCATCTGGAAGAACATCCGCGAACTGCTTGCCACCCCCATGTCGCGCGGCGGCACGCTGTTCTGCGCGATGAGCGTGGTGACCTGCATAAGCAGGCCCATGCCGACCCCCAGCACGACCATGTAGACCGCGGAGATGGTACGGGTGGTTCCCACGCCGAGCAGCGACAGCAGGAACATGCCGCCGGCCATGGTGGCACCGCCGAGGATGGGAAACACCTTGTACCGGCCGGTGCGGCTGGTCACCTGCCCAGAGGCGACCGAGGTGACGACGGCGCCCGCCATCATCGGCAGCAGCAACAGGCCGCTGCCCGTCGCGGACGCGCCCTGCACCGTCTGCTGATACAGCGGTAGGAAGGTGAGCGCGCCGAGCATCGCGACACCGGACACGAAGCTGATCACGCAGATGATCGAGAAATTTCTGTTGCGGAACAAGTGCAGCGGCAATAGCGGTTCACTCGCGCGCGTCTCGACGGCGATGAAGGCGACCAGGGCGACGGCCGCCACGACGGCGAGCGAGATGATCTCCGGCGATGCCCACAGATATTGCGTGCCGCCCCAGCTGGTCAGCAGGACCAAGGCGGTCGCTGCCACCGCGAGCAGTGCCGCGCCCAGATAGTCGATGTTGTGTTTCACCCGGTTGCGCGGCGTGTGCAGGACCGCGGCGAGGTAGAACAGCGCCGCGCCGCCGACCGGCAGGTTGATGTAGAAAATCCAGCGCCAGGAGAAGTGGTCGGTGATCGTTCCGCCGACGAGCGGGCCGGCGATCATGGCGACCATCATCACGCCCATCATGTAGCCGACGTAGCGGCCTCGCTCCCGCGGTGACACCAGGTCACCGATGGCGGCGATCACGCCGACCATCAAACCGCCCGCTCCGAGTCCCTGGAGGGCACGGAAGGCGATAAGCTCCGCCATCGTTTGTGACAAACCCGCGAGAGCCGAACCCGCCAGAAAGATCACGATGGCCGTCATCAAGAACGTCTTGCGGCCGTAAAGATCGCCCAGCTTGCCGTACAGCGGTGTGGTGATCGTTGACGCGAGAACGTAGGCGGTCACGACCCACGACAAGTGCGCGACGCCGCCCAGGTCGCCCACGATCCGCGGCAGCGCCGTGCCCACGATCACCTGGTCGAGCATGGCCAGCACCAGGGCGAGCATGAGCCCGGGGAGGACGATGAGAATCTCTCGGTGTTCTGCCGGTGCTGCCGGTTCTGCCGTCCCCGCGCTGGTGAGGGATCGCGTGTCTGCCACCTGAAAGGCTCCCGGGCTTGGTTTACTTACTTGCCGTACGGTAAGCTATGCTCCTGACGGCAGTCAAGGGGAATGCGCGAGGCCATGGGAGAGGACAGACACGGCACACGGGCCCGGATTCAGGGGGTCGCCCTGGACTTGTTCGGGGAGCAGGGCTACGAGAAGACCTCCCTCAGGGAGATCGCCGAGCGACTGGGCGTGACCAAGGCCGCCCTGTATTACCACTTCAAGTCCAAGGAAGACATCATCCGCAGCCTTGTCGAGGATTACGCCGCGGACGTCGACCGGCTCATGACGTGGGCGAAGAGCCAGCCCCGTACCGTCGAGAACCGGCGTGAGCTGCTGGACCGCTACGTGGACATCGTGGTATCGCGCACCAGGATCTTCCAGTGCCTCGAACGCAACCAGGCGGCGATGGGCAACCTCAAGTACCACGGCGCGCGGGAGTTCCGCGAGCGAATCCACTCGCTGGCCGAATTGGTGCAGGAGCCGGGGGCGTCGCTGCCGGAGCGGGTGCGCGCGAGCATGGCATTCATGGCCATCCACGTTGGCTGGCTCTTCTTCCAGGACGAGCCGGTCGGTAAGGAAGAGCTGCGCACGGTCGTGCACGATATCGCCTGGGACCTGGCGACCGCACGGCAGGCCGAACCGGCCCACGGTGCGCTCACCCAATCGGGGTGAGGATCGCACGAGTGCTGAGCACGGCCGCCGTTGTGACCAGTGCGATGTGGCATCCCGCCAGTGGGAAATTTCCCGCCAGCCGCCGGTGCAACGGGTCGTACTGTTCCGCGAGCAGGCCGACATCGTTGCGGAGCTCCAGCAGGCTGCCGAAGAGCTCCCTGGCCTGGCGGTCGCGGCCCATCCGGCCGAGGCATTCTGCCATCCAGAACGAGCACGGCAGGTAGGCGCCCTCCCCGGAGGTGAGGCCATCGACGCAGTCGAGCACATCAGGCACATGACGGATGAGCAGGCCACTGTCGCTCAGCTCCCGTGCGATCGCCGCCACCGTCCCCGCGATGCGCTCATCATTGGGCGGCAGGAACCCGGCCAGCAGCAGCCACAAAAGGCTCGCGTCGAGGTCAAGCGCGTCGTAACGCTGCACAAAGGCGCCACGCTTCGCGTCATAGCCGTGATCGGCTATCTCGGCCGCGGCCGCGTCGCGCAGCCGCCGCCAGCGGTCCGCCGGGCCAGGATCACCGAAGCGCTCGATCATCTTTACCGCCGAGTCCGCCGCTGCCCACACCATCGCCGTGGAGTGCACGAAGTGCCGCGGTGCACCGCGCACCTGCCAGATCCCGGCGTCAGGATCCCGCCAGCGCGCCTCGAGGAGCCGGAGGACCGCGCCGGGATCCCACGGATCGCTGGCTGACAGCCCGGCCACCCGGGCCAGGAGGCGGGCCCTCGCCACGTCACCGAAGACGGTGAGCTGGAATTGCTGTGCTGCCGCGTTGCCGATTCGGACGGGCCAGGCACCATCGTGGCCGCTCAGCCAATCGAGCACCAGCTCAGGTAGCCGCCGTTCGCCCGCCACGCCATAGACCGGCTGCACTCGGGCTGGCGAACCGGAAACTGCCCGCATCATCCAGCTCAGCACCGCTGCGGCCTCGCTCATCGCCCCGGTCCGGATCAGCGCATCGAGCGCGGCTGCGGCGTCGCGTAGCCAGCAGTACCTGTAATCCCAGTTGCGCGTGCCCGCGGCCTGCTGCGGCAGCGAGGTCGTCGGCGCCGAAATAAGCCCGCCGGTAGGCGCATACGTCAGCGCCTTCAGCGTGATAAGCGAGCGGATGACCGCATCGCGCCACTCGCCCTCGTAGGTCAGGCCAGCGACCCAATCGCGCCACCAGCGTCCGGTCTGCTTGATGAGCGCCTGGACCAGCGGCGGAACGGGGGGACCCGTGTGCGAGGGTCGCCAGATCAGCGCGAACGGTACCCGGTCGCCCGGCCGCACCGACCACTCGGCGACGGCGACGCCCTGCCTGAGCCGCAGATGCACGGGGCTGAACAGCCATAGCGCCTCGGACCCTGCGACAACACAACACGACTCGCCGTGGCGCAGGATCCGGGGCTGCGCGGAGCCGTATTCGAATCCTGCGCGCAGCGTCATGCGGAGATCAGCGCGCCCGTGGATGCCTTCCACCATGCGCACCATCGTCGGCTCCGCGCTGGCGCCGGCCATGCCGCGCGGGGGCATGCAATCGATCAGCCGGGCCGTGCCGGACCCGGTGGTGAACTCCGTCTCGACGATCAGTGTGTCCGGACGGTATCTGCGCTTGATCTCCACCGCGCCATCGACCGGGGAGATCTGCCAGTACCCGTCGCGGGCCCCACCGACCAGTGCGGCGAAACACGCCGGCGAGTCGAACCGCGGCAGGCACAGCCAATCGAGCGACCCGTCACGGCTCACCAAAGCCGCGGAGTGCAGGTCGCCGATGAGCGCGTACTCGTCGATCGGCCGGGACATCGGTGGAACACTTCCACCAGTTCAAGCTCGCAGTCGTCATCCCGCACAGGTGAACGCGCACGTCACACGACCAGCCCGCGCCGGCGCGCAAGCGCGATCGCTTCCCGCCGCGACCGCACGCCGAGCTTTCTGTAGGCGGAGCGCAGGTGCGTCTTGACCGTGTTAACCGACAGGAACAAGGCCTCCCCGATCTCCTCGTTCGTCAGATGTGACGGCAGGAAACGCAGAACGGCGAGCTCGCTTTCCGACAGCGGCAGTGCGTCCTTCTCAGCCGCGAATGCCCCGGCGCTGGCCCCGGCGGGCAGCTGGGAGTCCAGCCGCTGCAAAATCTTGCCCGCGAAGCCGGCGCTGCGGCTCGTCGGCGGGACGAGGACGGTCAGCACCGAGCGCACGGCCGCCCCGCCGTCGATGAAGACGCGGTACGCGCCCTCGGGCTCGGCCAGGAGCAGCGCCTGCTCAAGCAGGGCCGCGGCGCGTTGCGGCGCCTTGAGTCGGCGATGCGCGACCGCGGCAACAAGCAGCGCGCCGACGTGCTCGTGAAGTTTCGTATCCTCGCCAGGCTCGGTGATATACGGCTCGATCTCCCGCAGCGCCGCCTGTGGATCGGCCGATGCCAGCAGCAGCCACGCGAGCAGCAGCCGTTGACCGGGCCGGCTCGGTCCGCTCGTGTCGTTGCTCAGCTGTGCCGAGGCCTTGCGCCCGAGGTCACTGTCGCCGGTCCGAAGTGCGATCTCACCTTCAAGGAGCGCGATCACGCCCGCGAGAGCGGTGTCGGCCGCGCCGTACTTCGCCTGGAGCTGGCCGAGAATGACGCTGGCGCGGCAGGTGTCCCCCTGGGCGACAAGGGTTCGCGCACGGATGAGGTCCGCGGCCACGATGAGCGACGGCTCGCCCGGCATCGGCGCATGGTCCTGGTAGTCGAGCTGGTCGAGGAGCCTGTGTGCGACCGGTAGCTCGTCTCGCATCAGGCTGACCAGTGCCAGGGCGAGGCGCCCGATGTGACGGGTTGCTACCGCAGGCGGTGGTTCCGCGTTGAGCACACCGACGGCGGACGCCTCCGCTGCCGCGAGGTTTCCCTGCCACGCTTCGGCGAGCGCCCACCACATGCGCGCCCGCAGTTGCAGATCGGTAAAGTCTCCCGCGCCGAGTTCCCGGTCTGCCATCCGCAACGCCTGACGCGCCGCGGGCAATTCGGATCTGCCCAGATGCGCCATACCGAGGGCACACCACAGGATGCCGAGCGCCCGGTGCCCGTTCTGGACTCCGGTGCCGTTGGTCGGCTCTTCGGCACGCGACCACGCCTGGGCCAGCAGGCCCTTGGCCGGGGGCGTCTGGCGGCTGACTTGCATCACCCGCAGCGCCAGCAGCTTTGGCTCCATGACCTGCCGCATCGGCGTGGCGGCACGCTCAAGCGCGGCGCCTGCCGCGTCCAGATGCACCTCCGCGCCTTCTGGGTCGTCTCGCCACAGGCGGGCCGACGCGAAAGCCGCACTGACGCCGGCATCGTCGAGTGCCAGTTCAGCCGGGATCTGGGCGAGTCTGCGCTCCAGCTCCGCCGGCCCGTGTGACATCAGGATGCCGAGATCGCTTGCGGCCAGAACCTGGGCCGCAAAATCCCAGTCCTGAGCCTCGACGCAGCTGCGCAGCGCGTCCACCGGCTTGCCATGCCTGGCGTACCAGCGCGCGGCACGGCGCTGGAGTACCGGGATCTCGTGCGGCATTTCCCTGCGCAACTCGGCGAGCAGCAACTCACGCAACAGCCGGTGGTAGCGATACCAGGTGCGTTCGCTGTCGAGCACCTGGACGAAACCGTTCTCCCGGCTGAGGTGGTCGAGGCACCGGGCGCCGCCGACGGTGCTTGTCAACGCGTCCGCTAGCTTGCCCGTCAAGTGCTTGACGATGCTGGTCCGCAGCAGGAAAGCACGTGTCTGCGGATCCTGGCGCGCGAGCACCTCGTCGCGGAGGTAGTCGGTGACGATCGGGTCGTCACCGGTGATGTCGGCGATGTTGACGCGGCCGGGATGCGCCTGGCTGCGCAGGGCGGCGAGCCGGATTCCGGCCATCCAGCCTTCGGTATGCCGGAGCAGCTCTCTCCGGTCGGGCGGCGCGACGTCCAGGCCAAGCATCGCGAAGTAGGCTTCCGCCTCCTTGGGCGTGCAGGCGAGGTCGCCCGCGTCGATGTCCGCGAGGTCTCCCGACACGCGCAGCCTGGCCAGCGGCAACGCTGGTACCCGGCGACAGGAGATGATCACGCGCAGCATGGGCGGTGCGTACCTGACGAGCTGATCCAGCCAGCCCAGAACGGTCCGGTCGGCAAGCTCGTGCACATCGTCCAAGATCAGCACCAACGGTTCTGGCATCCGTTCGGCGGCCTTTATCAGCTGCAGCATGAAGTCATCGGGTGCGGACCGATCTACCCGCCCCGCGGGTTCCCCGAGCGAGGGCTGTGCTCGCCGCAGCGCCGTGAGCAGATAGGGCCGGAATCGCGCCGGATCGTTGTCGGCGGCGTCAAGGCCAAGCCACGCGACTCTCGTTGGCTGTGGCGCGCGGGCGCGCTCGGCAACCCACGAGGCACAGGTGGTTGTCTTCCCCGATCCGGCAGGCGCCGCCACCAGCGTCACGCGGTGCTGGGTCGTGCGGTCGAGCAGGCTCATCAAGCGTGTCCGGCGCAGGACACGAAAAACAGCCTGCGGCACTGCGAGCTTGCCTTCGATCAGTCGCACGCTGTAAGGCTCGCCGTTCACCCGCTCGGGCGCGGCTCGCTTCGTCGATACGGTTGCCATCGGTCCCCCCCAAGGCCCAGACAGCCCCACCCACAAGCAATAACCGGAAAATTCCTCACCCTCTGCGAGTTAATCCGCCGGTAGCTCATGTTACGGAACGTACTATATGTTGGCGTGCGCTGGTGGGACAGGCCGCGCGGCCCAGCATTTCATTCGAGCCTGTCTCCGTCACTGCTACATGCAGCCCCACTCACCCGATAGGGCCGAAAGTCCTGAAAGCGGCGAAACTGCACTTCAGCGGACCTCTAACCCGTTGGGGGTGAGGACCGGCGGCGCGTACCTACTGCTGCGTACCGCATGCGGGCAAACACGTTTTTGTTATAGGCCAATGCGAACGATTGCAGCCGCGGGATAACCAGCGCAACGCGGATTCCGGGATGCCCCGTGAGGGCGGAAATTCGACCGGGAGGTTCAATTGCAGTGCGCCTGCCGCCGCTCCAGCCGGTAACGAGCGCGAGGAATTCCCATTCGTGCTATGTCATTTTTATTCGCTTGTCGGCGAGAGGACGCGCGCTTGGCCTCCTGGGCGGGGCGCAAGGTGCCGTTGCTGCTGAGGTGCGCAACGCCCCGTTTCACCCTGTGCGGTGCGCAACGGCCCGTTGCGCCCCTGCGCGGTGGGCAACAAGAACGGTGTGCTCACTCGTCGTGCTCCTCGCGCCGTTCGCGGATGGGCAGATTGAGCAGCCACCCGACCACGCCGACGATGATCGCGCCCCAGAACGCCGCCCAGAACCCGCTCACATGGAACGGCAGGCTGAGCTGACCAGCCACCCAGCTGGTGAGCCACAGCAGCAGCCCGTTGACGACCAGCCCGATCAGGCCGAGCGTGAGGATGTACAGCAGGCAGCCGATGGTCTTCACGATCGGCTTAAGAACCGCGTTCACGACACCGAAGATCAGCGCGACGACGACGAGTGTGCCCGCCCTTGAGGCCGTGCTTCCCGCGGTCAACGAGATTCCTGACACCACGGCCGTCGCCATCGCGAGCGCGGCTGCCGTGATCAGTACGCGGATGACGACCCGCATAGACCAGCTCCTCAGAACCTGCGGCGGACGGCAAGTGCCGTGGCAAGCCGAGCTTCGGCCATCCGCTCGGCCGCCGCTCGCGGAGTCAGCATGCCGTGCCGGATGAGATCAAGCAATTCTGCCGTAGCTTTCCGGACCTTCTCCTCGACTTCGGTGAATGCCTCGCCCCGGCCCGCGCCGTGATACTCGGCAGCAGCGCAGATGACGCCAGCCCACACACCGCGTTCTTCACCGTCATGGCACGAGCGAGGCGTGCTACCTCATGGGCCGTGACATCGGGCCTCATCCGCACGCCCCCGATCGCCGGGCCGAGAGCGACGTTGTCGATGACGACCACTGCCTCGACCCCGGCGCACGGGCGCAGAAACACCACCTTCGCCGGGCCCAGGTCGTCCACTTCCCAGCTGGCCGACACCTCCGCCATCACTGCCACCTGCCTTGCCGGTCATGGCGTGCCGCGTCGGCCCGCCGTCCATCCTCAGGGTCCGACGTATGGTCATCGCCCCACAGGGCCCTTGGTCCCAAAGCCGGCCGGCGTAACGACGTGGTGCGCAATTAGTTTTGGGGTGTCCTCGCCTGGGTGGTGGGGTGATCGGCTGGTAGCGGCGTGTTACCAGGCGGCGGCGCGGTCGGACACCAGCGAGCCGATGGCACGGACCGTCTCGGGCAGGTCCCGTGGCGAGGACGCAGCGCCGTGCGGTGGTGCAGGGACGGGGCCATCCACTAATTCGGGTCAGCCACGCCAAGACGCTAGAGTTCACCGGCGAGCCAGACGTGTCCGCCAGAGCCACCTGCGTGGCCGGGGTCGCCGCGGCGCTGGACCCGCAGGCCCTTGCCCTGCTGCGGGGACGGGTCCGGCTGACGGTGGCGGCGGCTGGACATGAGGTGTCCGGCGAAGCGGTGATCAACCCCGCGCATGAAGTACGCGACCGGCTCGTCATCCGGCGTAGCTATCACGCGGATCCTGACACCCTCGCCGTGGGTTCCACTCTCGTGGCGGAAGATCTCAGCCCCGCCCTGGCCGCCACGCTCACCGATACGGGCACGGTCGTCACCCTTACCGTTGCCGAGGCGGAGCCTCCAGCGCCGCTCGTGCTCATTTGCCCCGATGCCCAGCGCGCGCCCGCCGGGCGGCTCGGCGTGCTGTGGCAGCACGCCGATGCCGCGGTTGACCTCGCCATCGCGCGTGGACGCGCGCGCGAGAGCGCCTTGCTGGCCCTTGGCCGGGGCGGCACGGTCGCTGTGACGCTACCGGAGTGGCCTGGCGCGATCGCGCGCGCGGCATCGGAATGGCTCGCCGCCGCGGCGGGCCGGGGTGCCAGGTTCGCGGCGCCAGGCTCGGGCGCCGAGCTGGCGGAGACAATGTTGGCCGCCGGACTGCCGGTGGCCCCGGCGCTATGGCTCGGACGGGTGGACGGGCCGGCCGCACGCCGGCCGGAGATCGCGGGCCTGTTGCGCTCTGCCCCGGTGCCTGCCGTTCTGATCGCGCCGCCCGGCGAGGCCGCCGGCGTACTCGATCTTGTCGCGGCGGCAGCGCACGAGCGCCGGGTCGCGGTGCCGCGTGGTGAACTTGATGTTGGGTCAGCGATGGGCTGGACCACTGCCGCGGGTGCGGCGGCGCAGGTACGCCAGTGCCGGGCGGCAACCGATGTAGTGGTCGTACTCGGTGCCGACCCGGCCGTGGGTGGCTGGGTTGACCTGGTCGCCGTGGCCTCGGCGCTGGCCGACGCGGGGGTGGCGCCACGGACGGTGAGCGACGCCCTGGCGCAGTTTGGCCTCAGCAGGCGGCGACTCTACGGCCTGTAAACACACAGAATGGCTGCATGCAGGTTGTCCAGGGAAAGCGGCTCGCCGAGCTGCCCGCGTGGACGCTGGGAGAGCTGCGCCGCCGCGCCGTGCGCGTGGTTGTCGACGTCGGTACCGGGGATGCCCGGGCCGCGTACCGGCTCGCCAAGGCCCACCCGGACTGGCTGGTCATCGGCATCGATCCCGCCTGGCAGCGGATGGCACCGACCAGCGTGCGCGGCAGCCGCAAACCAGCCCGGGGCGGCACGCCCAATCTTGTGCTCGTCAACGCCTCGATCGAAGCCGTGCCAGCCGATCTGCACAACCTCGCCGACGAGGTGCTTGTCCTCCTGCCGTGGGGCAAACTGCTGCGTGGCATCGCCCATGGCGAGCGGGACGTCTGCGCGGGCCTGCGAGCTGTGGCCACGCCAGGCGCCAGCCTCCACGTCATCGTGGGCACCAGCATCTGGCGGGACCCGGTACCGCTGGAGATCCGCGGTCTGCCCGAGCTCACCTCCTGCTACGTGGACCGCGTGCTCGCTGGCCGGCTGGCCGCTGTCGGCTGGCAGGTCACCATGAGCGAGCTGATCACCGGCGCGGACACCCCCGGGCTCAGCTCGTCGTGGGCCCGCCGGCTGGGGTCGGCCACGCCCGAGACCATGATCCACATTGCGGCGGTGGCCACCACTCTCAGGCCTGGCGAATGCGCCGACCGGTGATACGGGTGGGGATGATGCGAAGGAAGAGTTCTCTTTCTCCGCCCGCCCATGGTTCCACGCCCGCCTCTATCATCGACGCCCGTTCGGTCGCCGAGTCGACATGGTGCGCGGCGCCCTGGATGAGAACGCTCCACCCTTCGCGTGCCGCCGCTTCGAAGTCGTCGATCTCAAAGGCGACCTGGTACTCGGCGTCGGCTATCCCGGTGCGGAGGTCCTCGCCCATCGGGCTGTCTCGCGAAGTGCGGAACACGATGGTGCCGTCGTGAAACACGTAGTTGACCGGCAGCACCGTCGGGCCGAACCGGCCGGAGTACGCGATCCGGCCGATGCCACCCGGCGAGATCAGGCGCAGGCACTCGGCCTCATCCAGTGGCTCAGGTCGGGGGCTGTCGATCGCTGGCTCTCGGTCCGGCTCGGTGCTGGCGGAGCTGGCGTGTGCGTCGCCGCGCGTGTGATTGGACATCAGAGCCAATGTTACTCAGGCTCTACAGCCGGCGTCGGCCAGCGCCGCTCAGCCGCCTGGACGGGAGATACATAGAGATCGTCGCGGCCGAGCTGGTCCGGCGTGTTGTGCCCGGACAAGGCCAGGGTCAGCTCGAACTCGGCGAGGATGCACCGGATCACATGCTCGACGCCGGCCTGACCGTCCAGACCCAGCCCGTACGCGTAGGGCCGCCCGAGCAACACTGCCTTGGCACCGAGCGCCAGCACCTTGGCGATGTCGTCGCCCGTGCGGATCCCGCTGTCGAAGAGAACCTCAAGACGGCCCCCCACCGCGTCGACCACGCCCGGCAGCGCATCGGCTGAGCCGATCGCTCCGTTGACCTGCCGACCGCCGTGGTTGGATACCACGATGCCGGTCATGCCGGTGTCTATCGCGCGCCGTGCGTCGTCAGGATGTTGAATCCCCTTGAGCACGATGGGGCCGTCCCAGTGTTCTCGGAGGAAGGCGAGGTCGTCCCAGGTCCTGGTGGGATCGGCGAACAGCTCGACGAAGTGCAGCACCGCGCCGGCCGGGTCTTCCTCCACGGGCTTGGCCAGGCCGGCCTGAAACGCCGGGTCGGTGAAGTAGTTGGCGGTGCCGACACCGTGCAAGAAGGGAAGGTACGCCTGGTCCAGGTCACGCGGCCGCCAGCCAAGCACGAAGGTGTCCAAAGTGACGACCAGCACGCTGTACCCGGCCTGGCCGGCCCTGGTCAGGAAGCTCTTGGTGACGTCACGGGCCTTGGGCCAGTAGAGCTGGAACCAGCGTTCTGCCTGCCCCATGGCGTCCGCGACCCTCTCCATCGGGGTGCTGGACGCGCAGGAGAGGACGAACGGGACCCCCATCGCGGCCGCGGCCCGGGCCGAAGCTGCTTCGGCGTCCGGATGCATGATCGACTGCACGCCGATTGGAGCCAGCGCCAGGGGAGTGGGAAACCGCCGACCGAACAGCTCGATCGACAGGTCGCGCGCGTGCACGTCCCGGAGCATCCTCGGCACGATCTTGTACTGGTCCAGCGCAGAGCGGTTGGCCTCCGCGGTGCGGCCATTGCCTGCCGACCCTGTGACATAACCGACCGGCCCGGGGGGCAGCCGGTTCGTGGCGAGCTCTTCCAGCCGGGTGAGGTCGGTCGGCAGTCGCGGCACCGTGCCGCTGACCAGGCCCACGCCGTAGATCTCGTTCTGAAACGCCGCCCAGTCAGGGGCACGGTCCGATTCGGGACTCATTGAAACTCGGTTCCTCGGTGCGCGCACGGGTAGTGGGGCCCATAGTCGCAGACGGGCGCGTGATCTGCGGTCCACCACCCGTACGGTCTTGCCCCCGCTTCGCGGGATGCTTCCCAGGCGTTATCCGAGATCCGCGGATCAGATGCCGCGCCCGCGCGCATGCCAGTGCACCTCCAGGTTGCGGACGAGTGCCGGGCTCAGGTGGCAGCGCGCCTGCTCGCGCGCAAAGCTCGCCATGTACTCGCGAAACACGTCAAGGGGTTCCTGGCCGGCCCGCAGCACTCGCCGATTGGCGGTCGCATTCACGAGCCCGGAGTTGGTGAGCGCCTCGATCCGCGCCTCGATGGCTCGGTCCATTTCTCCGGGTTCCACCACCTCGTCGCACAGCAGCGCCGCGTCGGGGTTACCGGCGATCCACTCCCGTCCTGAGAAGATCGCCTGACGGGCAGCACGATCTCCGACGAACCGGGGCAAGCGCAGATTGGACGCCCCTGGGATGATGCCTTCCTGGCGGGCGGGCAAGTAGAGGCGCGACCCGCGCGTGGCGAGCACGTGGTCTACCACGTGGAGGAGCTGGCAGCCGCCGCCGATCGCGAAGCGCTCGACCGCGGCGACCCAGAGCTTCTCGATCGTGGCATCGTCGCCGCTTGAGGTGCGCGCCGGGGTGGCCATCTCCTGGGGTGCGTGGGCTATGCCGCGGTAGATCTTGTTGACATAGCCGAGGTCGCGCAGCAGGTAGAAGAGAAAATCGATGCGCCCCTGATAGAGGTGAGTGAGGTTGATGCCAGATCCGAAGACGCGGACGCCCGGGTAGCGAGGGTGGTTCACCACACCGCCGCGCAGCACACCGATCTCGATGGCCGGGTCGAGCAGGATCAGGTCGACGGCACACTCGGCGGGGCCGAGCGTCCCGTCGTCCTCGGCGTTGAGATGGGCTGGGTTGCTCAGCTCGAGAACGCCGGCCTGGCCGCGACGGACCACCCGGACGGGGCCCAGGTCGACCGTGCCGGTCGCGGTCAGCTCCCCGAGACGCTCGACCGCCTGGGATGTGGGCTGGAGCATCGCGCCAATAAGGTGCCGGCCCGCCCGCGGCACGGCTAGGACATGCGCGACCAGCAGGCCCTGGGCCAGCTCGATGCCTTCCTTGTCGGCCAGCGGCCGCGCCCGCTCAGCGTCCATCTCAGCCGGGGACGGCACGAGGCCGGGGACGTGCGCCGCTGCCTCGTAGACAAGGTCGTCGACGCGAAGCGATCTCGCGCACCGGTCGGTGAGCGCGTCGTAGAGATCGGCTGCGTGCGAACGCAGGAAGCTGTCGCGGGCGCCGTTCGTTGCCTCGGCGATGGCCGCGCGAGCCGCGGACTCGGCCGCCGTGCAGTCCCTTGGGGCAGGCAGGCGCCGACTGAGCGCCATGCCCCAGGTGAGAAAATTGCTCACCGCCCGCGCCGTGGCCTCAAGCGAGCCGTGCCCACTCGGCGCCGACGCCGCCCATGCTGCGGCCTCGGCTGGCGACAGCCCGGCACGCTCCAGGGTCTGGCCTGGCCCGTCATCCATCAGCACAGTAATCCCATGGTGGCCTGAAACGTTCATCACGGTAGTTCCACGACCGTGTTCTTGTCATAACGTCAGTCTCCGGTTTGGCCGCCAGCCGGTTGGCAGACGATGCCGTGACCGAGGCGACATCACTCAGACCGGGTGGTGCGCACGTAACCCACACGCACGACAGTGGATGGGCGACGTGCGTGCGCGCACCGATCCGAGAGCCACCGGCCACGATCCGCGTGCTTGCCAGGGGAGCACGTAGTGGGCGGAGCCGGAGGAAGATCCCATGACCCACGCCAAGACAGCGAGGCGGCCCACGGCGGCGGAACGTAGGGTCTCAGAACGTATAGCCGCCGTGATGGCGCTGATCACCTTGGCCGCGGCGGTCGTGCTGCTGCTCGTGGGAACGGTTCGCAACTGGGCCGGGATCCTAATGGCGCTCGCGGGGATCCTGGTGGCGGTGATGGCGGGCTGGTACGTGGTCTCGCGGCGTGGCGCCGTCCGCGGGGTCGCGCTTGCCTTTGCCGCTGGGTCGGTGGCCTTGCTGGTCTGGGGCTTCGTTCTTGCCGATGTGCGTCCGGTCCGTGTCGTCGGCACGGTGGTCATCGCCGTGGCCTCGGTCGCTTTCGCCCGGGTGGCGCTGCACCGCATCAAGACCGAGCGTCGGACCGCGGTTCGGGCGGCCTCCGAGGGCGCGCGGGCGGCGCATCCAGTCCTGATCATGAACCCCAAGTCCGGCGGGGGCAAGGCCGAGCGATTCCACCTGGTGGACGAGTGCCAGGCACGCGGAATCGAGCCGATCGTTCTGCGGCCGGGCGATGATCTCGTGCAGCTGGCCGAAGACGCGATCGCGCGCGGCGCGGACGTGATCGGTATGGCCGGCGGGGACGGTTCGCAAGCCCTGGTCGCGACGGTGGCCGCCCGGTATAAGGTCCCGCACGTGGTGGTCCCGGCCGGGACGCGTAACCACTTCGCCCTTGATCTCGGCCTAGACCGCGACGACGTCGTCGGCGCCCTCGACGCGTTCGCCGATGGAATCGAGATGCACGTCGACCTGGCCGAGGTGAACGGTCGGGTGTTCGTGAACAACGCCTCGCTCGGGCTCTACGCCAAGATCGTACAGTCTCCTGAGTACCGGAACGCGAAGCTCAGGACGGCGGCTGACCTGCTACCGGACCTGCTGGGGCCGGATGCCGAGCCGCTCGATCTCCGCTTCGCAGGGCCCGGCGGGACCCAATATCCCACTGCCCATCTGATCCTCGTGTCGAACGACCCGTACCAGCTCGACCACATCGGTGGGCGGGGCACGCGCGAACGGATGAACCTGGGCATCCTGGGCGTCGTCGCGGTGCGGATAGCGGGCCCCGCCGCGGCCCGCCAATTCGTCGCGCTGGAGGCCGTCGGCAAGGTGCGGCGGTTCGAGGGCTGGCTGGAATGGGAGACCCAAATGTTCCAGGTCCGCTCGGACGGCCCGGTGGAAATCGGGATCGACGGCGAGGCGCTGCTTATGGATTCGCCGTTGATTTTCTCGTCCCGGCCGGGCGCGCTGCGCGTCCGGCTATCCCGCCACGCGTCGGCCGGATCGCCGGCCGCCGTGGCTATCCAGCTCACGTCTCGGTCGACGGTCGGCGAGCTGGTGGGGATCGCGGCCGGGCGCCTGCGCTGACCTCCGCGACCAACGGGGGCAGCGGTGCCGTGCCGGGCGTCCGGCAATTCCTTCTCACCCTCCTCGGCACCTTTCGGGCCAGCGCCTCACCCGGACTGAGCGATCCGGCCGCTGTGGCCCATGAGCCACACTTGGCCTTGCTACCTGGACGCTCAGCCTGGCTACCCCAGGTTGGGCCTGGCTACCCCCCCAGTAAGGTGCGGATGTCGGCGGATGGGCGAAAGAGCCGAGATTCACGAAGGAGACGACAGCCGGGCATGTGGATCTCCCACCGCCGCAAGCGCGGTTTCGCCGGCGCACGCGGGATTCCGCGTACTGCTCGAAACCAAACTTCATCCCCCGGGCCCGCGGCCGGAGTGGGTCGAGCGGCGGGAACTGCTTCGCTTCCTGTCCGGTACGTCGGCAAAGCTCATCCTGGTTGACGCTCCCGCAGGTTTCGGAAAAACCACCCTGGTGGCCCAGTGGTGCGCGAGTTCGGGCGCGCGCCGGCCGTCCGCATGGATCACACTCGACCGTGGCGACAACGACCCCGTCCGGCTGTGGCGGCACGTCGTCACCGCGCTGCAGCGGGCCTGCCCCGAACTCGCTACCGAGGACATCCTGCCGCCGCGGCGGCTCCAGCCACCGGATCTGCTGAGCAGGCTCCTCCCGGTCGTGGTCAACGAACTGGCCGCGCTGCGCGCTCCGGTCGTGCTCGTGCTCGACGATTATCACGTGATCAAGGAACGCGGCTGCCACGAGCAGATCGAGTTCCTGCTGCTGCATCTGCCGCCGCCAGTTCAGCTCGTGCTCATCACCCGGGCCGACCCGCCGCTGCCGCTGGCGCGGCTGCGGGCCGCGGGGGACATGGCCGAGATCCGCATGGGGGAGCTGCGTTTTATCCCAGCGGAAGCCGCCGCGGTCATGCGAGCGGTCGCGGCTGTAGAGCTCAGTGAGCCAGACCTTGCCGATCTCATCGAACGGACCGAGGGCTGGCCGGCCGGCATACACCTCACGGCGCTCTCTGTTCGCGGCAGTCCGTCCCCAGGCGCCTTCATCCGCGAGTTCTCCGGCAAGAACCGGTTCATCGTGGACTTCCTGAGCGAAGAGGTCATGAATCGCCAGCCTTCCCGAGTCCGGCAGTTCATGTTGCGGACATCCATTCTTGACCGGTTCACCGCGCCGCTTTGTGACGCTGTCGTCGGGATCTCGAACGCGGCCGACGTCATCGACGTCCTCGAGCGCGAGAATCTCTTCCTGGTATCGCTGGACGACAACCGGGTGTGGTTTCGCTACCACCATCTCTTCGCCGAGATGCTTCGCAGTCAGCTGGCGCAGACCGAGCCAGGGATCGTGCCCGAATTGCACGAGCGTGCGAGCGCCTGGCATCGGCTGCGGGGGTCGGTGGAGGAGGCGATCGGCCATGCGTTCTCCGCCGGCGGCGCTGCTGTCGATCTCATCGCGCGTCACTGGTACGGATTTGTCGATGCCGGCCGACTGGCGACGGTTCGCGCGTGGATCCGGTCGATCGGTGACGACCGGATCCACGACGACCCCGTGGCGGCGCACACCGCGGCCTGGGTCGCTGCGCTCAGCGGGGACCGGGATTCCGTGCGCCGCTGGCTTGCGGTCATGGCGGCCGGACACCATGAGGGTCCGCTTCCTGACGGCATGCGGTCGCTGAAATCCTCGGCGGCACTTCTTCGCGGCACCTTTGGCTTCGACGGCATCCGGGTGATGCGCAAGTCGGCCGCCGCGGCCGCCGAGCTGGAAACCGACCCGGCCTCGCCCTGGTATGCGCTGGCGCGGGCGGCACTCAGCTTCAGCGCATATCTATCGGGAATGCCCGAGGCGGCAGCGACCCTAGAGCAGGCAGTGCCGAGCGAGACCACCTTCCTGCTGGTGCGGATGGTTGCGCTCGCCATCGCATCGATGGTGGCGGCCGATGGCGGCAGGCTCTCGCAGGCGGAGGAGCTTGCGAGTGCGGCTCGCCAGGTCGCCGCCGAATGTGGCGCCAGCGAATCTCCCCAGGGCGCCATGGTCCACATGGCCATCGGCGCCGTCCGTGCCCAGCAGGGGAGACTCGAGGAAGCCCGCGGCGAGTTGGAGCGCGCGCTGCGGTCACGGCGGCCATGGTTCGGCATGAGTCCCTGGCCCACCCTCGATACCCTGCTCAGGCTCGCTCCGGTGCTTGTCGACATGGGCGACCGTGCCGGGGCGGCGGTGCTCTTGGCCGAGGCAAGGGACGTGCTGAGCTCTTTGCCGGATGGGGCCGGGGCCCAACTCGCCCGCCTGAAGCGGATTGAACGACGCCTCGCGAGCCCGTCACGGATTACACCGCTCTCTGAGCCGCTCACCGAACGTGAGGAAGCCGTGCTGCGCCTGCTGCGGGGTCCGCTTCCCGTCCGCGGGATCGGTCAGGAGCTGTACCTGTCGTCGAACACGATCAAGACCCACACCCGCGCGATCTACCGGAAGCTCGGCGTGAGCACCCGAAACGAAGCCGTTGATCGGGCGCGCGAGCTCGGCATCCTTTGATGGCCGACCGATGACAAGCCGATGCTGACAAACCGGTGATGACGGAGCGATTCGCAAGCGGCTCGGCTCACCTGGGTGACCCGAGCCGTTGGGTGAGGCAGTCTCACCCGGTTGTACGCGATGAAGAGTGCAAGGAACCCAGGGCCACGGCGCCCACGTAGCGGACGAGGCGTTTCCAACGAGCCGGGGTCCCGCCCATACCGCCCGCCCACCGGAGGATGCCCGCCGTGACCATACAGAGCGACCGCCACCTCAGGTACCGGATCATCGTGCAGGGCGAGTGCGGGACGATGCTGGCGGGTGCCATCGACCAGATCGAGATCGAGTCCTGCCAGGGCGGCGGGACGTGCGTCGTGGTATCGGTGCGTGATGAGTCCGAGTTCTACGGGCTGCTGGACCGCTTCCAGGATTTCGCGCTGCACATCGTCAGCCTCAACGAGGTTGGCGGCGACGCGACGCGCCCAGGCTCGATTTGAGAACCCGCGCGGAGCACGAGGTCAGATCAGCTTGAGCTGTCGCGCGCGGCGGACGGCCTTGCGCCGGTCAGCCGCACCCAGCTTGCGGAAGATGCTCTTGAGATGGGTCTTCACCGTGTTGACCGAGATGTACATCTCGGCGGCGATCTCAGCGGTGCTCAGCATTTCCGCGACGCGGCGCAGCACGTCGCGCTCACGGTCGGTGAGCTGCTCAACGACCATTGGGGCCGCCTGGTCGGTGCTCGGCGGCTGCGCCGGGAAAAAGGCCGGGCCGACCAGCCCGGGCCCGAGCAGCTGGCGGTGGGCGCGGGCCAGGTCAGGATGACGCCGCAGCGCCGGCCGGATCCAGCTCCGCTCCATGGCAAACGGAAGCCGGAGCCGCTCCGGCTCACCGAGCCGCAGCGCGCGCTGCAGTGATCGGCGGGCTCGCGCTTGATCACCGCTGCGGAAGCCTAGGAGTGCGTCGGCCAGCCACGCCTCGAGCTGGGTCCGGTCTGGCGCCTCATCGGGCGGGGCTTCCGTCGCGCCCCCGAGCGCCTGGCTGGCTGCCCCCAGATTCCCTGCTGCCAAAAGGGCGCGCGCCAGCGCGACCGCCGCGGCGAGCGCGGACTCGGGCCCGGCGCGGCGCGCCGCATTGACAGCTGTTTCGATATCCCCGGCTGCGGCATAAGCCTGCGACTCCGCCACGGTCAGCATGCCGTCAAGCCACGGCGGAGGCGACCAGCCGTTTCGTGCCCGCCCAACCATCTCCGCGGCCGTTTGTGCGCGACCTTCGGCGAGACTCCCGCGGGCCGCGACCAGGCCAGCAACCGCGCTGAGCAGCTTGTCGGGATGCGCCCGCAGGGCGGTGTCGACCGACTTCAGCCGCCTACGCGAGTCGTTCAGCTCGTTGCGCTCCAGGTGGACAAGGGCGAGTGCGACCGCTGCGGAGGCGCTGGGTGGCCCAGAACCGCTGTCCCCGGGCGCAACGATCCCAGCGGCGGCCAGCTCGGCGGCGTGGCTCAGTCGGCCTCGCAGGGCCTCAAGCAGCGCTAGATATCCGTAACACGTCGCGCGTTCGTCATCGTTGCCCGGCGCGGCGGCGGCGTCAAGGAGAGATGCGGCCCGGTCGAGGAGCAAGGCCGCTCGGCCGAGGTTGCCCGACCAGAGTTCCACCACGCCGCGGCCGGACAACACGTGGGCGTGCGCCTCGGGGTGTCGCACGAGCAGGCTTTCCGGGATCCTCGCGAGCAGATTCTCCGCCCTGGCGGCCGCGACTGCGGCGGCGTGGAGGTCGCCGCGGCGGCGCGCCAGGGCGAGATGGATCACGGCCGCGGCCAGCCGCGACGGGACTTCCTGATCATCTGGAAGTCGCTCAAGGAGTCTTTCCCCAACGGAGAGATAGGCCTCGCCCACGTTGTCCCTTGCGTCCGACAGCGCGGTCGCCGCGGCGGCGAGCAAGGACTGCGGCTGGGCCGGGATGTCCGACCCAGGCGGGAAGCCGTCCGTGAGTAGCCCGTTGTCACGGGGTCCCATGAGCTGGCCCAGGGCCAGCTCATCGATGAGGATTCGCGCCGCGAGCTGCTGGTCGTCGGCGTAGCTGGCATGCCGGACCGCATCGGCGAGGTTCCCGTTTTGCTGATGCCACCGGGCGGCCCGCCGATGCAGGTCGGCCACCTTACCTGGCTGCTCGCGCCGAAGCTTCAGGCGCAAGACATCCTTGAACAACGAGTGAAAGCGATACCATCCGCGCCCGACGGGCTGGACGAAGGCATTCGCCCCGGCCAGCGCCGGGAGGGCGCTCGCCGCGTGTTCATCGGCGACGAGCTCGCCGGCGATATCGGCGTTGACCTGGTCGAGGATGCTCGTGGCGAGCAGGAGGTTGCGCAGGTCGGCGGGCTGGGTGTTGAGCACCTCTTCTACCAGGTAGCCCGCGACAGCGCTGTCTTCGGCAACGAAGTTCTTCACGAACTGCTCGGGGTCGGGATGCCCGTCCATCGACATGGCGGCCATGCGCAGGCCCGCTGCCCAGCCCTCGTCGCGCTTGGTGACATATTCCAGTGACTCCGCGGGCAGGGTGATGCCGTGCTGGGCCATGAGCAGGGCCGCTTCGGGGACGCTGAACGCGAGGTCGCTGGCGCGGATTTCGGTCAGGTCCCCGGTCAGCCGGTAATGATGAAGTGGCAGCAGCGGGTCTATCCGCGACGCGACCACGAGGTGGAAGCCCGACCTCGCGTTCCTCAGCACATAGGCCAGCCCACCCAGCGTCGCGGGTTCGGACAGTAAATGGAGATCGTCGAGGACGAGAATCGTCGGCGGGTCGTTCGCCGCCAGGGCAGACGCGAGCCGTAGGAGGAACACGTATCCCGTTGCTTCCCCTTGCGTCAGGGTCGCCTCGGCGCCGGAAACCGCGACGCCAGCCTGGTGCAAGGCCTCCACAACGTAGGACCAGAAGATCCTCGGCTCGTTGTCGTAGTCGTCGAGCGTCACCCACGCGACGGGTCGAGGCCCGCAGTTGGCCGCCCACGACGCGATGGCCATCGTTTTGCCGGCGCCGGGGTGGCCGCTGACCACGGTGAGAGGGCCCTGCACGCCTTGCGCTATCCGTTTCTCGATGCGCGAGCGCGAGACCAGCCAATCCGGCAGACTAGGCTTGGTGATCTTCGACCTTAGGAGAGGATCCTGGGCCCGCCGCTGCCTCGGACGCGTCACTACGCCCACTGCCGTCTCGGTCATGTCGGTGTGCCCCCCGTCCGGTTACTGACCCGCTCGCTATGGCCGCCCGATGCACCGTTTAGGCCGTGCCTATAAGTGATTTCGCTCCGGTCCGGGTGACCGGTCAATCACCCTGTCCGAATCTCACCCGGGTGACGAATTCACCCGCCGTGAGTGGGGCGTGCCTGGTGGGCAGCCAGAAAGGTGGAGTCCGTAACGTGCGTTCTGACCTATCGGGGGCTGCGGTGATGGCGCTCCACTATGAGATTCGGATAGCCGGGACTCTTCCGCCCGAGGCCTTGCTTGACTTCGAATCCCTGACTGCGGTGGCGCCGGTCGAGACTGTCCTGTGCGGCTCCCTGCCTGACCAGGCCGCCCTCTACGGGCTTCTCGCCAGGCTGGAAACGGTCGGCGCACAGGTGCTAGAGGTACGCCGCCTCAGGGAGCACCGAACCTAGGGGCGGATAACGCAGCGGAAACCCAGGTGGCACGCCGCACTGTCGATTTCCTGGCCCTGCCGCGCGGCCGGCCGGTACCGCAGGCAATGGCTTGGCGCGCACAGGTGTGAGCCGCCCTTGATCACCCGACGTGGGACGGGTGTGCCGGGCGCGGCGCCGATCTCGCTCCGCCGTGGCGTGTTGGCCCGGGGATTGCGCGGCACGCAGCTGGCCTCCGAGTCCTCAGCAGGATGCCGCGGGGGGAAGAAATCGCTCGTCCATTCCCAGACGTTGCCGGTCATGTCGTAGAGCCCGTGGCCGTTGGCGGGGAACGCTCCCATGGGAGAGGTGCCCTCGTAGCCGTCGGTGAGCAGGTTCTGCCACGGGAACGCACCTTGCCAGGTATTGGCCATCATCACCCCACCCGGCGCGAACTCGTCTCCCCACGCGTACACCGCGCCTTGCAGACCGCCACGCGCCGCGTATTCCCACTCCGCCTCCGTCGGCAGCTCCTTGCGTGCCCACGTGGCGTAGGCTTTCGCGTCCTCGTAGGCGACGTGGGTAACCGGGTGGCGCTCGCGGTCGTGGTCGTCGCTACCCGGCCCGTATGGGCAGCGCCAGCTGGCGCCGGGAACAAATGCCCACCAGTCGCTGTGCTCGCGCGAATCGACCGCGCCCCGGGTGCGACGGAAAACCAGCGACCCGGGCACAAGCAGCGCTGGATCGGCATCAGGGTAGTCGGCCCGGTTCAGTGGCCGTTCCGCTACGGTCAGATACCCCGTGGCCTTCGCGAAGCGGCGGAATTCCGCGACCGTCACCGGATGCTCGTCGATCCAGAAACCGTCCACAGCGATCCGGTGCGCTGGGCGCTCTTCCGGGTAAAAGTCGGCCGAGCCCATCAGGAACGTGCCAGCGGGGATCCACGCCATGTTCCTGGCACGGATCCCTAGCGCGTTTGGTTTGGCGTTCGGCGCGGGCCCGGGAGGTCCGCTGCCTGGGCCATTCTCGGCGGCCTGGGCCGGAAAACTCGTGGTGGACATGCTGTCTTCGGTCAGAGCCGCTACCGACGTCGGGGTGAAACCCGGCGGGCGGTCCGCCGCCCGGTCCGCCGGGCCACTCTGCGGGATCCGAACATCTTCTGTCTCCAAATCTGTGCCGTAAATCTGTGCCGTATTTGTGCCGCTGTCCCGCGGTCACCCTGCGGTCGCGGCGGACGTCTCCATCGCGTGCAATTTCTTCGCCTCATCGGCCGACATCAACCCGATGTCGATAAGGTCAAGCGGGCTGATGAAGCCATCGCTGATGCGGAAGCCCCCGGCGCGGGCGATCGCGTCGCGCAGCGGCACCGCCCAGTGATGCTCCAGCAGGATGAGCGCCGCGGCGGAGTCGTTTGGGATGTCTTCGAGCACATCCCATTCCTCAACCCCGCCGAACACGTTGACGCCCTCGGCGGCTGCCTCTTCCGCGCCCGCGGCCGCCCCGGCTTGCGCCCCTGCCTCGCCCTCGATGCCCAGGCCGATCAAGGCGCCGATCTTGCTGCCCAGCTCGATAGCCTCCTGCTCGGACAGGTTGCTGAGGTGCTCCACCTCCAACTCACCGTCCGCGTCCTTGTAGACCACCAGCGAGTCGATCACGCGCACCGTGTCGCTCGCCCGCAGCCGCTCAAGCTCGGCGATGATCTCACCGTGGAAATCCGGGTGGTTGAATCCCAGCACGATAAGCTGCACAGGCCCTATTGCCACGTCATGCCTCTTTCATCCGTTCGACTGGCCGGGTCCGGGCCTGCCCAGGAACCAATGGAAGCGCGATGACCCGGTTCCGGCTCTACGCTCCCGAAGTTCCTGCAAGACGTGCGCAAACGCATCACCCATCGGGGGCGAGACGTGCCGACGGGCGGTAGCGCGAGGTCCCTTGCAGGTCGGCGACGGTGCGCGGCAGCCGTTATGAAAAATGATCCCGAACGGCTGCCGCGCGTGTGTGACCACCCTGGCCTGCTCACTCTCCACGGGTGAGGACGGGGCCAGCAGCGCGGGCCACGCTGGGACTAAGCGCCGGCCCGCCCTGGTGCCGGGCGCCAGCAAGAGGTGATCCGATGAGCCAGAGCACCAGTCTCGGCAAGGGCTCGCATTCCCCGCTTCGCGAGCTTGGGGAGCAAATCAGCCACCTTTGGTGGGTACCGCTGGGCACCGGCCTCATCTCGATCGGGCTTGGGCTCGCGATCCTGGCCACGGACTGGACCGTGCACGCCCTGGTCGTCGTCACCGGCCTGGTATTCATCATCCGAGGGATCGCGCTCGCCTTCAGCCCGGCCTACGCCCTGCGGACGCACGGCGAACAGATCGTCGCGGGCATCGTCGGCGTGATCGCGGGGATCGTCCTCGTCGCCTGGCCCGGCCCGTCCCTGCTTGTCCTGGCGTTTTTCGTCGGCGCCTGGCTCGCCGTGTCCGGTTGCTTCCACATCATCACGTCCATCGCCCGACGCCGCGAGCTACCGCACTGGGGTCTTACGCTCGCGCTCGGCGTGATCGAGTTGCTGCTCGGTGTCTGGGCGATGCGCAGGCCGGAGGCCACGCTCGCCCTGCTGGTCACAATCATCGGCCTCTGGGCGGTGATCACGGGTGTCATGTACTGTGTGCTCGCGTTCGAGATCCGCAGCGGCGGCCGGTGGCTCGCGCGGGCGGCGGATCTCAGTGCGGCCGATCCGGGCGAGGTCACCGACCGGCTGGACCGCCTCGCGCGGCTCCGTGCGGACGGCATGCTGTCCGCAGAGGAGTATGCCCGGCTGAAGGACTCACTGCTCGCGGCCCATACGCCGCCACCCGACGGCCACGAGCCATGGGACGCGGCGAGCGCCCGCCCCTGAGATCCTGTCTCCAAGGCTCTCGCTCACAGCGCCTGGCGCCGCTGCAGATAGTTGAAAGCAATCAAGCCGAGCGGCACCGGGAGCCAGAACGTCAAGAGCCGGAACAGCAGCACGGAGCTGAGCGCCGTAGCGTTGTCCAGGCCGGCGGCGGTGAGCCCGGCCGAAAGCGCGACCTCAACGGCGCCGAGGCCGCCGGGCGTCGGGGCGGCCGACCCGAGCGCGCTGCCAGTGAGGTACACCACGGCCACGCTCGCGATCGGCACGGTGCCGCCGAGCGCGCGTACGCAGGCGGCGAGACACAGCACGTATGCCCCGGTCAGCAGGAGCGCCCCGCCAACGCCTTCGGCCAGCTTGCGCGGGCTCTGCGCGACGTCGAGCAGCCGCGGCAGCACCTGCCCGAGCGTCGGCACCAGGCGGGCACGTAGCAGCCGCCGCCCGGGCGGGACGGCGATCGCCACCAGCACCAGCAGCACCAGCCCCGCAAGGACGAAGTACACCCACCTCGGAGGCTGCAGTGAGTGGATCTGCCCGGCGCCAGTAATCGCTGCGAAGATGACGAGCAGCAGCATATGCAGAGCGAACGCCACCACCTGCGCCGCGCCGACGCTCGCGGTCGCTCGGGCGGGAGAAACGCCGCTGCGCTGAAGATAGCGAATATTGAGCGCTGCGCCGCCCACCGCAACCGGCGTGACCAAAGTGACGAACGAGGCAGCGAGTTGAGCAAGGCAAGTGCGCGCGAAGCTCAGCCGCTCGAGCACGAAGCCCGACAGCGATGACGCCGCAGCCGCATACGTCAGCGCTGACACGCCGAGCGCTGCGGTGGTCCAGCGCAGGTCCGCGTGCCGTATGAGGCTGGCGATGTTGACCCTGGCCAGCTGCCCGGCGAGGACATACGCGGCGGCAACCCCGGCGACGAGGCTCACGATCGTTCGGGGCCGCACTCGCTCGAGCCGTACTGGCGTGACGTCGCCATCAGGGGCCGCGGCCAGCAGGCGCGCGCGCAGATCGGGCAGGACATCGCGCCGCCGTCGCAGCGCGGTTCTGGTGCTGCGGTAGAGCGCCACCGGCTGAAGCAGCGGCAGCACGGCGACCAGCTTCGCGGCGCCGACCTCGGCGAGCGCGGCGTCGGCCGCCCTTTCCGGGCCAACGAGCAGCGCCAGCTCGGCCAGCAGCTGGGCCAGATCGAGGCGGAGTTGGAGGTCGCTCGCGGCCACCTCACCATTACCGGGTTCGAGCAGCACTATGGCGCCATCGTGGGCAATGAGGATGCGGTCGGTGGTGAGCGCCCGGTGCGTGATGCCGTGGGCGTGCAGCCGCAGCAGGGTCTGCCAGACCCGGCGAAGCTCAGCGTCGCTCGGCTGCGCGCCGCCCTGCGCCAGCGCGGTACCCGCGCAGTGGTCGTAGGCGAGCACGGCGGCGTCTGGGCCGGCCCGGACGGCGGCGCGCAGGCGTGGTGTCCGGACGCCGGCGTCTGCTGTCGCGTAGGACAGCAGTGCTCGGCGTTCCACCGCGTGCTCCAGCGACAGCGGCAGGCCACGCGATACCTGCCGGCCCAGCCGCGCCACCCGGTAAAAGCGGTAGAGGGCACCCGCGGCTTCCTGGTCCCGATCGAAAACTGCCACCTCGAGGCGGTCGCCACCGTGCATGGTGGCCGCGTAGCGGCGGCTCATCGCTCGTGCGTCGGTTTTGCGCCGTATCATCTCGACCCGCAGGCCCGCTGCGATCAGCGCCCCGGCTATCTCCGCGGCCGGTGGACGCTGCGACGGCAGACCCGCCGCGTATCGCACGCCGACCCCCACCGTGCGGCCAACAAGCACGCTGATCGCAAGCGACAGCGCTGTGGTGTCCACCGCCACCAGATTCGTGATCGCATAGATGCCGCCAGCCAGCCACACGCCATAGCGCCAGCCCGGCCGGCCGCCGAGGTCGATGACCGTGACGTACGCCGCGAAGGCGGCCAGGTAGCCGTCGAGCGGTACGGTGTCGGCCGCACCGTGGCGCGGCACCGTGAGAGCCGTGTGAAGGTGGGCCGCCGCGGGCAGCTGCAGCAGCGCGTTGGCGGCCACGACGACGGCGACCGTGAGGGCGCTTGTCCCCGCTGCCTCGCCAAGTCGGCGAGGCTGGCCGCGGACGAACTGCCGCACCGCTAGGGCTACCGGCAAGATCAGCAGCGCGAGTTCGGCCGCAATCCTGGCCAGGCTGAGCAGCGCGGCTGGCAGGTGCCGCCCCGCCGCGGCGATGTCCGTCTCGGTGCCTGTCGCGGTGGCCTGTGCTACCAGGCCCGCCCCGGCGAGCAGAGCGAGCCCGACGCCGCCGATGAGCAGGCGCAGGAGATCTGCCGGTTTGCGGATTCTGCGCTCAAGATGATCTTCGACGATCACGGCGGCCGAGGCGGTGGAACCCGCAGTGCGTTCTGGCGACGGGTCTGGTCCCGGCGGCATCACCTCGACCTCCCGACGTCAAGCAGTGCTACGACTGACCGTCGCAGCCTCCCCGGCCGTCCCGATCGCCACAGCGTCGCCACTTTCCCGTACCGGTGCATCTCAACTCTGCACTGCTCAACTCTGCACTGCTCAACTCTGCACTGCGGACCGTTGCTTCTGTGCCCGAAATGTCCGATCCCAACAACGGTCCAGGGTGAAAAGTTAGCGAGCGAGCGCCAAATGCGGCCAGCTCAGGCACGCACTCAAGGCCAGCCAGGGCATGCGGCCCGTGGCTTGGCCTCGGCCAGGACACGCCGCCCACCTGCTGACCCGCGCGATCCGCCTACCGGGTCGCACATCCAGTGGGCACACTTTTTGTATGACCGAGTGCCCTGGTCCTCCGCCGCAAGCGACCGAAGCTTCGAGGGAACAAGGACCCAACCTTGAGAAGATCGCCAACAGCGATTTGGTCGCCCAGTCTGACGCTTTAAGGGAGATAATACTGGCCAGCCAGTTGCCGTCCTCGGTGTTGGACGTCGCGGCCAAGATGGAGCCACCCGACTGGTATCTGGGAGCAGGCGTAATAGCTCAGACGGTTTGGAACCTTGCCCATGGATATGAAGCCACCCAAAACATTAAAGATTGTGACCTCGCGTATTGTGATACGCGTGATTTGTCCTACGAGGCGGAAGATAGGATCATAAGACGAGGACAGTTGTTTTTCAAGGGCTGGCCGGTGAGGTCGAAATTCGAAACCAAGCGCGCGTCCACCTGTGGTATGAGCAGAAGTTTGGCAAGCTGATCAAGCCATACTCGTCGACCGAGGAAGCCATCAACACGTGGCCAACCACAGCGACAAGCGTCGGAGTTACCGTGGACGATGGCAACATCAGGGTTTATGCCCCTTATGGCCTCCATGATCTGTTTGCTATGATTGTCCGACCCAACAAAACTCTGGTCACGAGGCAAGTGTATGAGGCTAAGGCTTCACGTTGGGCTAAGGCCTGGCCAAAACTACGCATTGAGCAGTGGTGAGGGCGGGCCTCAGGAAGCGCCTGCATGAAGGTTCTGCTTGCGAGCGAGCCCTCCGCACCGGCTAAGCCGAACTCTTGATCGCAAAGCCGGACAGCGCGAATCGCGACCGAGAGCGACCAGCCTGGTGGCGGTCGCGTTCGTGAGTACCTCACGCGGCATGACAGCTTCTGGCTGACGGCGCGGCTGGGAACGGCGGGCGGTCATGAGGGCTGGCGCCTGAGCCTGTCGAGTCGGGCGGCGAGTGGATGGTCTGATGGTGTTCGATGGCCGTTGTGACGATGGTTGCGTTGTTTAGCGAGGAGGACCTGCGGCGGCTGGCGGGCGAGAGGTCGTTCGGCCGTGGTCTCGGTTATCTGGACGAGGTGGCCGATCTGGAGATCGGCGTGGACCAGGTCACCGCGACGGTCTACGGCACTGATGCCTATGAGATCGTGTTGACCCTGGATGCCGACAGTCTCACGGGTGAGTGCTCGTGTCCGCACGGCCAGGACGGTTACTTCTGCAAGCATTTGGTCGCCGCCGGGCTGACCGTGCTTCGCCAGGCCGGTGACATTCCCCGACAGCGGGCGACTGCCGAGGCGAAGGCCCGGTCGCTGGAATCGTGGCTCGAGGCGTTGCCGCGTGAAGACCTGCTCACGCTGGTGCGCGAGCAGGTCCGCGAGGACCGGAGGCTGCGTCACCGTCTGGAGCTACGGGCCGCGGCCGTCGGCCCGGACCTGGGCGATGTCCGGGCTCGGGTGCGTGAGCTGCTCGACCTCCGCGGGGGGTCCCGGTATGGGTCCATCGAGTACGCGGACGCGCCGACATACTCCGGCCAGGTCGACGAGGTGGTCGCCGTGCTCGACGGGCTGATCGACGGCGGCCATTCGGCCGAGGCGGCGAGCATTGGCGGGCATGCGCTATCTGCGGTGGTGGAGGCGCTGGAACAGGCCGACGACTCCAACGGATACATCGGTGGCAGCGGAGAGGCGCTCGCCGACGCGCATGCCCGTGCCTGCGCCGCCGCACCAGCGGATCCCATCGAGCTGGCCGGGTGGCTGGCCGGGTTCGTCCTCGGAGACGGGCAGGCGTTCCCGGATTTCCCGGCCGACGTTTACGATGACGCACTCGGCGAACGCGGGAAAGCGGAGTACCGTCGGCTGATCACCCTGGCGTGGCGGCGAAACCCCTCCGGGTGGCACGAGAAATACCTGATGGAGGAGCTGCTGCGCGCCGACGGTGATGTGGACGCGCTTATCGCCCTGTATGCGGCCGATGTGCTGCCGAGCGGCTACACGCACCTGATGATCGCCCGTGAGCTCGATCAGGCCCACCGTGCCGACGATGCCCTGGAGTGAGCCGAGCGCGGCCTGCGCGAGGCGACCGAGGGGGTGGATACCCGGCTTGTGGACTACCTGGCGGCACGGTACGAGGGCGCTGGGGCATTCGACAGGGCTCTGGCACTACGGCAGGGCGTGTTCGACACCGATCGGACGCTGGCCCACTATGGCGCGCTGCGCGATGCTGCGCGTAAAGCTGGGCAATGGGAGGCGGTGCGGGAGCGAGCCTTGCGGCAGCTGAAAAGCGATGCTGCGGCTTCCCGCACCCACAGCCGCGCCGGTTTCGGCTGGACCGAGGGCCCGGTCTGGATCAGCGCGCTGACCGACGATGGTGACATCGCTGCGGCCTGGGAAGCGGCGGTCGGCATCGCCAGCGAACTCCAATGGCTCACTCTCGCCGATCTCATCGGCCGTGACCGGTCGGCCGACGCCCTGCCCGTCTATCAGCGTGCGATCGAACCGCTCAGGTCCCAGACCGGCGGCTCGGTCTACCAGCAGGTCGCCGACCTGCTGGTCAAAATCAGGGACTGTCACCAGCGACTGGGCACAGCTCCGCAGTTCGCCGCCTACCTGGCGGCACTGCGGGCCGATCAGAAGCGCAAGCGCAACCTGATCAAGCTCCTCGATCAGCGCGGGCTGTGAACACGAGCGGGATAGCGGTGGCGTTGGCGTGTCGATGGTGCGCGGTAAGGGGTCACCCGACCGGGTCGGCGGGCGGTGCGGGGTGGTGCAGTCGGGCTGCGCGTAGTGCGAGGTAGCGCTGTTCGGGCAGGCTAGCGGTCATCTTGGCCGCTCGGAGGTAGGACTCGCGGGCGGCGGCGGTGTCGCCGGCGCGTTCGAGTAGGTGTGCCCGTACGGCTTCGAGGCGGTGGGTGTGTGCCATCCGGTCGTCGGTGTCGAGGGTGCCGAGCAGGGCAAGCCCGGCTATGGGTCCGTGGACCATGGCGAGGGCGACGGCGCGGCTGAGCGTGACCACCGGTCCGGGCGCCACCTTGGCGAAGACGTCGTACAGCGCGAGGATCTGCGGCCAGTCGGTCTCCTCTGCGGTTGGGGCCTCGTCGTGCAGCGCGGCGATCGCCGCCTGCACCTGGTAGGGACCGACGGGGACGGTGCCGAGGGTCCGGGTGAGTATCGCCTGGCCTTCGGCGATCGCGGCGGCGTCCCACATTTCTCGGCGTTGCTCGGCGAGCGGCACGATCCGCCCGTCGGCGTCGGTGCGGGCCGCCCGGCGCGCGTCGGTGAGCAACATCAGCGCGAGCAGCCCGGCGATCTCGCCCTCGCCGGGCAGCAAACGGTCCAGCAGCCGGGTGAGCCGGACTGCCTCGGCGGTCAGGTCTGTGCGCTGCAACGTCGGCCCCGAACTGGTGGTGTACCCCTCGTTGAAGACGAGATAGAGCACGTGCAGGACCACGCCGATCCGCTCGGTGCGCTCCGGCTCGGCCGGCAGCTCGAACCGCGCCCCGGCGCTGCGGATGCGCTGCTTGGCCCGGCCGATGCGCTTGGCGATCGTGGCCTCGGGAACAAGGAACGCGGCGGCGATCTGCGCGGTGGTCAGGCCGCCGACCGCACGCAACGTGAGCGCGAGCTGAGACGGCGGCGACAGTGCGGGATGGCAGCACAGGAAGAGCAGCACGAGGGTGTCGTCCCGGTCGGCGTCGTGGAGATCGGCGCCGGTGGGGTCGGCGGCCGGTGCGTGGTCGGCGGGGTCGAGCGCCGCCACGGTTTCGCGGCGGCGCCGCGCGCTGTCGGCACGCCACCGGTCGACCAGGCAACGGCCGGCCACGGTCAGCAGCCAGGACCGTGGCCGGTCCGGTACCCCCTCGGTCGGCCATTGCTGCGCCGCCGCGAGCAGTGCCTCCTGCACGGCGTCCTCGCACGCGTCGAACTGCCCGTGCCGGCGGACCAGCGTGCCGAGGACCTGCGGCGCAAGCTCGCGCAGCAGGTCCCCGATCCGGTGGCCGGTGTTCACGGCACCGGCGGCCACGCCGGGCTAGGCAGACTGGTCACAGCTGCGGGGCCTCGTCGCCGTGCATGATCCGCCGGACCTCCATGGGGTACTCGGTGTACGCGACGACTTGGGACGCGATTTCGATCGCCCGTTCCTCGCTCGCCTCGACGATCCAGTAGCCAGCGAGGGACTCCTTGACCTCGGCGAACGGCCCGTCGGTCGGCAACGGGGCACCGCCTGTGAAGCGGACCGTCTTGGCCTGGCTCGGATCCACGAGCCCGTGTCCGGCGACCACCTCGCCGGCCTCCTTCAGCTCGGTGTCGAGCTTCATCATGAGCTCCTGCATGCCCGTGATCCATTCCGGTGTCCGGGTCTGCATCGTGGCACCCAGACCTCCAAACATCATGATCATGTACTTCATCGCGTGGTCCTTCCGTACCCGGCGCCCAGGGCAGGCGCTCGCCCTCTGGTCGGAGCCGTCACCCGGTTATGGACATCCCAGCAGAGATTTCCTGACCCGGCTTTGCTACCCGGTGGGAGCCGGTCGGATCCGGCGTGTCCCCAGGAGATCAGGAGCCGGTGCGGCGGGTCGAGTTCGACGTAGCGGCCCCGCACCGGTACGCCGTTGATGTCGAGGTGGAACACGCCGCCGGGTACGGCGTCGAGCACGGCGTAGTCGCCTACGGCCATGCCGACCAGTCTGGCCAGTGGTGAGGGCGCGGTCGACCGGATGCTCGGCCATTCATCCGCCCGGCTCGTCCGGCGCGTGGCGGCGGAAGAACCGGTCCGCGGCGTCGTCGAACGGATACATCAGCTCCACGCGGAGCTCGTCGAGGGTGATCTCGGCGGCCTGATCGAACCGGGCGACCATGGCGATGGTCCGCACGAGTTCGCCGCCGATGTGGAAGGTCGGGCAGACCATCACCCCGCGCTCAGCGCTCGGGCGGGGTACGCCGCGCAGGGCATCCTCTGCCTCCGCGACCAGCTTCTGCATCTCCTCGTCAAGCGGGCTGCGGTCGAGGTGGCCACGTAGCCGGTCCAGCCCGGCCCAGGCAACCTCGGCCCAGTTCGCGATCATCCCGGCGGTGCCCGGGTGGGCGAGGGCGTCGCGGACGAAGTTGACGCCAACCAGGTCAAAGCCGAACAGCGCTGTGCAGGCCCGGTTCGCCAGAATCACGTTCCAATGCCCGTCCAGGACCATGCCCGGATACGGCTCGTGCGCGGTCAGCATCCTCTCGATCGTCGCCCGGTACGGGCCCAGGTCCGCGCCGTCGATGCAGGCCTGCGGGTAGATGGCGGGCAGCCCGGCGGCGTGCAGCAGCGCGTTGGCCTCGCGGAGCCCGACGTCGAGCGCGCTGGCCAGCCGCAGCGTCATCGGCCGGCTCGGCCGTGACCGGCCGGTCTCCAGGAACGAGATGTGCCGGCCGGTCGAGCCGGCCAACCCGGCCAGCGCGAGCTGGCTGAGGCCGCGCTGACGCCGCCAGTGCCGCAGCCGCGCCCCGAACGGGCTGCCCGCCTCACCGCCCATGATCGGCAGTATCGCAGCCGGGACGCTCAGCGGCGATTCCCTGATCGGGAATCGCCTTGCCGCCACCCCGCCCGGAAACTGAGGGGTATGCCAAAGCTGTCCAAACAGATCATCGTGGCCGCCCTGGCCCACGCGGTGTGGCAGGTCATCGGCCCGGGGTTCGGCCGCATCGGTGACTGGGCCACCGCCATCCCCGCCTCCACCGCCGTCGCCGCACCACCGGTATCCCGAGCCCCGGCGGGCATCGCCCGCACCACGGCGCCGGCGCTGGTCGACGCCCCGGTCGCCGGCCGGGTATGCACCACCGGGATCCGGCTCATACCGCAGCTCACCGAGAACCTCATCGCCTACCACGACGCCAACCGCAGCTTGACCTACCAGGCGACAGGCATGCCCGGCTTCGTGGCCACCGCCCGCAACACCTGGACCGTCACCCCACTCGGCGAGCGCCGCTGCCGGGTCACGCTCGACGCACAGTTCAACGCCCGCGGGCTCCTCGGCGCGATCGCCCGGCAGCTGCTGCTCCTGCAGGCCGGGCGCACCAGCCGGCACCTCGCCGACGACCTCAGCCACTACGTCGAGCACGGCACCCCGTCACCGCGCAAACAACGACAACTCGCCCGCACCCGCCGACCGTGACGGCAGGCCACGTCGGGTCACTCGAAATGGCACACCAGCCACCGGCGGACGGCGCCGGACGCGACCAGGCGGCAGGCGCACCAGCCGACACCTGGCTGAGGACCTCCGGCAGTACCTCGAACACGGCAGCCCGTCACCCAGCAAGCAGAACCAGCTCCGCCGCATCCGGCCGTGACCGCCAGGAGCGGCGCCCGGTCGGCGTGCCGGGCTACTTCGGGGGCAGGGTGGCCACGAACGCGCGAGCCTGCTCCACCCAGCGGTCCAGCACGGCGTCGTCGAGGGCTTCCCCCGCGACGAGCACCCAGCCGCGCATCGGCCGGCCGGTGATGTCGAACGGGCGTACGCCCGGCTCGGCGAGCGCGCCAGCCGTGTCGTCAGGGGCGATCCGGGCGATCAGGTCGTCGCCGTGCACGCCGACGGTCATGTTGCCGTCGGTGAGGAACGCCAGCCCGCCGAACATCTTCTTCTCGTTGACCCCGGTCGCCTCGCGCAGGCGGTCCCGGAGCCGCTCGGCGAGGCCATCGTCAAAGGCCATGCTTGGATGGTACGGCCGGGGCGGCGATCGGGCTACGCGTTCGGGTCCGGACGGGGCCGCCGCACCGATGGCCCGGACTTCCAGCCGTGCCAGGTACAGCTCCCAACCTTTGCGCTGGTGGTCGGTCTGCTCCTCGCCGGGCAGGTCGTAGTGGTGCAGAACGACGCGGGTACCGCCGGCCGGAGCTTCACCTACGGCTACGTCGTTATCGAGCACCAGCCGGGACCACCTGGTCGAACCGAGGGTCGGCCGTTCCCGTTGCTCGTGCGCTACGAGCCGCAGGACGCCCGACGACGGCACCCTGGTGGCCATCCACGCGGCCGGGACACCGGGTGGCTTCGCCCTGGTTGGGCGGGCGGCGGAGGGCACGGCGATCGACGAAGTCCTCGCGGGAGCGGCCGCCGGCGAGGGTGGCGTGGTCGCGGTCGAAGGCGACGCAAAGGGGGTGGGCAAGAGCCGCCGCTCCGGGCAGCAACCGACCGCGCCGAAGCGACCAGGATGACGGTCCTGTCAGGCCGGGCGACACCGGGAGCGGCCGTGGCGTTTCGCCCGTTGACTGGGGCGCTGCTGTCGGCGAGCCGCGACGGGCGGCTGGCCACCCGGCCCACGGCGCGCACCACGGCGAGCTGTCCACCCGGCAGATCCTCACCCTGGTTACTTCCGCGAACCGGCCTGTCCGCGGCCAGCCAAGCCGACATAGTCAACAACCTCAACGAAGGCCTCCTTGATCACAGCCGGTCCAAGCAATGGGGCTTAAGTGCCGACACGGGCGTGTGAGTCAAATCGGGCATTGCGGGGGGTGATCTTGATCCTGTGGGAGGGTTTCGCGGGCACGCGAGCTGACGGGGAGAAAACGTGG
>WNGE01000161.1_pt1 | contig 150860 bp, 138 predicted proteins | sample 5400651 | NCBI WGS metagenome assembly WNGE01 (sample SAMN13153370, study PRJNA577476) | soil metagenome | isolation source: 60 cm soil or saprolite under grassland replicate 2 | place: USA:California | collected 2016-06-15
GCGAATTTCCACCTCTTAAAGATCAGTATACTCAGGGGACAAGCTCGTCTAAGGGCCGATCAGCCGTTCCTGTTCGAACCTTGGGTCCACAATTCGATCATTAGGTCTGATTCGATCGAACCTTCAGTCTATTTACCAGTTAAATGAGATAGTGGTAGTAAGAGCGAAGAGTGGACAGGTTTTAGGGCGAAGAGTGAGCAGCTCAACCATGAACTGCTTGAGAAGCTGCTCCCCATCTTGCTTTTTTCAGCAACGTCTTGTCAATTGGGATGCTTCCGGCAAGAGCAAGGAGGAACCATGAGGCTGGGCGAGAAGAGGAACAAGCGGTAGGCCTGTCAGAATCGCACTGACAGGCCTGTTGTCGCCCCATGCGCATGGCTATGGCTTGAGGGAGAGCACCGCTTTGCCATGCTCCAAATCGACAGGCACCGAGTTATGATGGTGCACGATCAGCCACTTGCCGCTGATCTTACGGAAGCAGGCGGTCCAACGCAGCCAGAGATCGGTCTTCTGCCCATTGTTCATGGTTCCGCTTATCCGGTTGAGGCTGTGGGTAAAGGCAACGTCATCGCCCACCATGATGTGGAGGTCGTGAATTTCATAGTAGATCGGGCCTTGGAACGACGAGAATACCTCTTCCCAAACTTTCCTGAATGCATCTGCTCCCATGTATCGCAGCGGGGGCACGATGTCGAACGACACAACCTCCTGCGCGTAGAGAGACATGACGCCTTCGATGTTCTTGTCACGAAGCGATCTGATACCATCGTCTAGGAGTCCTTGGATTGCTGCTTCATCGTTTTGCTTGTTTTCTTCGACGGGCATAGTTTCCTCCTGTCTTGAGTGTTGCTCTTTCCTTTGCATGCCTCTTTCAGAGGCTCGTACAGGAGACGAGCGAGCGCGGGCAGATGTGACACCCACTGGTTGTTGCATTCCTCTCCGCCATCCGCATGGCCATTTACAAGATGTTGCTGGAAAAAGCAAGATGGAGAGCAGCTTTTCAAGCAGTTCATGGTTGAGCTGCTCACTCTTCGCGCCGATTGCTCGCCGCCCTAAAACCTGTCCACTCTCCACGCTCACTTTTGTCCGAACTTTCAGCCAATTTACCAACTGCTCAATATGTCTTCACATGTGGATGTTTTGAAAACATCGTTCGTCAGAACTGAAGAGATGACGCTCGGAGGGAAGAGTTTCGTTAACTCTTCCCTGTAAGGGGATTTTCAGTGTTGCTGGTCCCTTTGTTCCGGCGTCCAGTCCAGCTCCACGCCTGTCACGCGGCTCACCAGTATCGCTAACTTGTGGTCCAGAGCATGCGCGGCATCCAGCAGGGCTGGATTGGGTTCGATCACCATGAGTGAGGATGGCAGGTTATAGATCACGGTTGATCCCCCTCCTGACTCGTTTTCCACGAGTAAGAGTTCGACGGGAGCAAATAGGCTGGCAGTGATATCGTGCTGGATCATGGTGATCGCAATCAAAGGATTGCCCAGAATCCAGCGCATGACCCGACGCTGGATGCCAAAGAAAGGCAGCCAGAGCCCATAGTCCATCGCGAAGAAGAGCGTGAAGTCACTTTCCCCCACCTGAGACTGGATGGCTTGTTCAAACTGCTCGCGAGTGGGCACCGAACCCTGTTCCTGGGTGTTTTCCTGCGGGATCGTCGTCGTTCCCACCAGATTTCTCAAGCGAAGTAGGACTTCCTCAAATGATCGTGCGCTCTCAACTCGCACACGCTTGGCTTCAAATGGCTGGATGGAAAAGGGATTCTCTCCCATATGGCTTAACCTCCTTTTGCCCGCCTCAACTGGCGGTGCCCTCGACAATTCTGAATACCTGTCCGCCTGGTGCCTGGACATAGAAGAATGGCGTCTTCGGGTGAACCACCCGTTTGAGTCCTGCCTCCTGCACCTTCCGTTGCAGCGAAGCCGCATCTTCCGTCCTCAACTCCAGCCAGGCCCCGCGCTCAGCCTGCTGATCAGAGAGCGCATCTTCTGCAAACTCCATACTCAAGCTCGCGCCGTTAGAAAAGGTGACGGCATACATCGGCTCAGGCGAATGGAGATAGGCTTTGGTCACCTCATGGACTTCCAAACCGAGCACGCCGGTAAAGAAAGCCAGCAATGGCTCCTTCGTGTCAGGTCGGGCATACAGGTGAATGGAATTACTCAGCCCAATCATGGTTGTTTCCTTTCTTCGCTTGTGTACCATATAGTACACAATAGCTTTAAAAAAAGACGCCTACCTGGCGGGCACGCCCTGATAGTGCATCAACGAGAGCGCCCCCGTGCGCAAGGTTGCAATCAAAGCGGGATCATTGCGCCCTTTGGCCAGCAGCATCACGCCCTCAAAGTACGCGAGCAAGGCTTGCGCCGTAACAGCCGTATCCAGGGTAGCGGGTATAATCTCTTGCTCTTTTGCCTCACAGAGCATGCGCTCAAAGTAGCTGAGCCATGCCTGGAAAAACTGCTCCACCCGCGCGCGAATCACTTCATCCTGCGTGCTCATCTCTAGCGTCAGATTGCCGATGGGGCACCCGCGCATATGACCATCGGTCAGCTTCTGCACCTGCTGCTGCTCCAGTACTAGCTCAAAAAAACGCACGATCTGTTCCTGCGGAGAGAGGTGATCGGAGAAGGTTGGTGCCAGAACTGTCTGTTCAAACCACTGCCACTGGCTCTCCAGGGCCACGAGCACAAGCTCCTGCTTGGACGAGAAAAAATGATAAAAACTGCTTTTGTTCACCCCCGCAGCAGCACACAACTCGTCAACGCTCACCGCTTTGTAGCTGTTGGCATAAATCACCTCTCTTGCAGCTGCAATTAGCCGCTCTCTGGCATCACTCGGTCGTCCCATGGCCTGCTCCTGCATGGTATTGTGTACTATATAGTACACAATACCATGCAGGGAGGGAGATGTCAAGTGTTTTTTTGACGAAAATGGCTCTGCTGGGAACCCCAGAATCATGGAGGTGTCTTTTTATCGCCATTTAGATGAACTGGCAGTCTCAGAATCGACCGTTTTATGAGATATACTGATGAGTTTTTCCGGGCTGGCACTCCCACTCACGAATTGCCCTCTTGACGAATCTCAAAAGTCATCTCATAATCAGAATCTCAATAGGTCAGGCGATTGACGGGAAACATGAGACAAAAAAGGCGGGAAGATATGAAGATTGGCTACGTTCGTGTCTCCAAGTAGGAGTAAAACGAGGCGTAACAGGTTGATACGCTTCAGGCGGCGGGGTGTAAAAAACTGCTTGCCGGTTAATGGTACAATATCTTTGCCAATCCAAGTAATCGACTAAAAGGAGCTAACCACTTGCCCACAACTCGTCTCTACCTCGTTCGTCACGGTGAAACCATGGCGAACCGTGAATATCGTTATATTGGAACAAGCAATGATCCATTAAGCGCACACGGACAAACACAGGCAATCCAACTTGCTGAGGCGCTATCTGGATTGCCTGTTGCGGCAGTATACAGCAGTCCCTTACGGCGTACGTATGACACAGCTTTACCGATTGCCGCGCGCCATAGTCTTGAGGTAGAACAAGTCGATGACCTCCGCGAATGTGATTTTGGGACATGGGAAGGTTTGAGTAGAACTGAAGCCTTGGAACGTAGCCCAGAAGATAGCCAACGCTTGCGCGAATGGGAACAAAATACATCTGTCGCGCCACCTGGAGGCGAAAGCTTCGAGGCATTACAGCAGCGCGTCTGTATTGCAGTTGAACGCCTTGCGCAAGCCCATCCAGATCAGGCAATTGTACTGGTTTCTCACGTGGGGCCCATCAAAGTGTTACTCAGCGCCGCGCTTGGAGCGCCTCTCTCTTCTGCTTTTCGTATCTTCCTGGACCCTGCTACAATCAGTCTTGTAGATTGGCGAGATGCTGCCCATGCTATTGTACGGCTCGTCAATAGTCATGCTCATCTCGGTTGGCGACAGGCGCGTTGGATGAGATAATGCCTATCCAGTAGGACGCGCAATCAGCGCATCTTGCGTTGCAAACACATCAAATGATCCTGATGCCTGAAAAACAGCGTTTCCATATTCAGCATCGACAAATGGGGCAAACCATTGCTTGTGTGTATAGGATGTTTGAAAGAAATTGTCATCTCCCCCATTGAGGGGTACAGCAGTATGGTGGGCAGTGTTCTCAAGTTTAATATCATTATAACGACCCTCGAGCCGCGTCAGCTTATAGCCAGCATGTAATCCAATAACATTGAGCCATGCAGGAAACTTAATGATATCACCTTGCACCATCCATTCATCACCTTGAATAAGATAGGTGTTATCCGAGGTTATATGTCCGTTGCCATCATAAAGCATTAATTCAACACTCATTTGATGTGCGACATTTGCTATAGATGTTGCCCGGATGTGCGCTACTTTGATCTCTCCGGTTAACCCAAGATAACTTTGAACCAGGAATGTTACCCATAGGAGCGATATAGCAACTGCTAGAAGCACTATGCCGCTTAAGCCGCGCCAAACCTTGAAATGGCGGCGAGGTAAATGGCCTGTTCGATTGTAGCGTTCTTTCTCGTCTTCACTCAAAAACCTGCCCGGGCTGAGAAGACCAAGACCCGCTGTGATAAAAAGCCACAGCCCAACAAGGCCAAGGAGAATCAGGAGAATCTGCGGCCAGCCGAATTGAAATGGTATATTCATGCTTCACTCCTTATCTTTGGCAAGGCTAAAGCTCTTTTACCACAATTATTACGATGCATAATGTAAACACGTATGATAGAGACGTTTGGTTTGGGTGCTGGCAAAACACGAGATAGTTGACTTCTTTTCCTTTGGCCATAATAATGACGTAGAATGGTACTTAACGCTTTCTATACACAACTCCTAACCAGCTAGAGCGTACATATATAATGAAAAACGGAAACCATAGACCCAAAAAGTTTAAGAGGTAGGATAGATTATTGGCCTGTTGTCTGAATCCGCGAGCAGGCGGGGGACACGAAAATCCCGCGAAAGCTAAAACCTGTGAAAGATGCGACTTTCTAATCGAGGGAGCGCATATCGGTATCTACGAAGTAGTCGCCTTCGTTGGCACAGGCACCTACGGCCACGTTTACAAGGTACGCGAACCTGCGCCACTCAGTCGCATATTGGCACTCAAAGTTCTGCGTGCCGAGCAGTTCAACGAAAAAGGGCAAGACAGCTTCTTTGACGAAGCACAGCGCATTGCTCATTTGCAACACCCCAACATCCTTCCGGTCTATAACTTTGGTCAGATTGAGGATGGACGTCCCTACCTGGTGATGGAGTACGCGCCAAAAACTATCCATGACCTCTTTCGTAAAGTAGATGGCAGCAGGCGCCTTGCGTATGCAGAAGAGCTTATGCCATATATCCAGCAGGCGGCATCCGCCCTCTACTATATTCATGAGCATGGCCTTATTCACCAGGACATCAAACCCGGCAATCTGCTCATTGGACGCAATGGGCAGATCCTGCTTGCTGATTTCGGCGCGACATTCTATCTTGGGATGCAAACTCATGCGTCGCTGGGTGAAGTCACAGGCACTGCACCCTACATGCCACCTGAACAGTGGCAAGGTAATCCAAGACGCGACTCCGACCAGTATGCCCTCGCTATCTGCATGTATGAATTGCTGGCAGGTAGAGCACCTTTTGCCTACAAATTTATTGAGCAGATGTGGAACGCACATTTAAACGAAGAACCACCCGCGCCACAACAGTGGAATCCACGGATTCCGGTAGAGGTTAGCGCTGTGTTGGCGAGAGCGTTGGCTAAGGATTATCACCAGCGTTATAGCAACGTGATAGAGTTTGCCGAAAACTATAGCAGCGCAGTACAAACAGCTCTGCAACGTTATGCCTGCCAGCGTTGCGGACACCAGAATCGCAGTGGCTCGCGCCGGTGTAGTGCCTGTGGTACCGACTACGATGACCGGAGTTGTCCCTACTGTGAATCACCCGTGCGCTTTGGGCAGCGCTGTTGCTCAATGTGTGGCCGACTTACTATACCACCCTCGATGTTGGCACATAGTCCTCTTTCAGGAGTAAGCGCTCGCCAGGGACGCTATCTTATCAAACATGTTTTGAAACATATTGAGGAAACAAAAGTGATGACTGCTATCGCCATCGATACCCAGGTACATGATCAAAAGGTTGTGCTAAAACGCTGGGAGTGTACCGATATTCCTGTAGCTCGCCGCGCAAAGGAACTTGTCTATTATGAGAAAGCGACCGAACCTCTATTACGGCTGCATCATCCACTGATTCCCGCTGTACTTGACCGTTTTGTCGAGGGGAAACACTACTACCTGGTGCTCAAATATGTTGATGGTGAAAGCCTGGAAGAACTGCTGCAAAAGTTACTTCGTCCACTTTCTGAACGTGAAGTCCTGGGCTATATGAATAACCTGCTCAATATATTGATTACATTGGATCAGCAACGGCCCCCTTTGCGGCATTTTGATATTTCGCCTTCCAATATTATCATTGAGAATGCACGCGGACGCGCCATGTTGACGGGCTTTCAGATTCCTGCGCCTCCACCTGAAATGCCGAATGCAGTCGGCAACCATCGCACAACACGAAAGATCGCTACCTCAGCATACATACCTGTGAAAGACACGCCCTACGATCACCGCACCTGTATTTACATGCTCGCTGCTTGTATGCACCATGCGCTCACGAATGTCGCGCCACCCCATTATCCCTCCTTCCCGGCAGCACGCACGCTCAATCCGCTGATTTCAACAGAACTTGAAGCGATCCTCAGTCGCGCTCTTCAGGAAGAAAGGCAGTTACGCTATCAAAGTTATGCAGAGATGCAGAGAGATGTAAAAAAACTCCTATAATGCCTTATTCTTGTAAATTCTAAGCGCCAACAGATATGAGGCAACTAGTAGCCCGGCACACCAAGCAACCGCCAGCCACACGCTTTCTCCAGCGCTGCCATTAATCAAAAGCGAGCGCATCGTCTCAACAATCGGCGTCATTGGCTGGTGATCTGCAAAGGCGCGTAATACCGGATTCATTTTGTCCGTAGGAGTGAACGCTGAGCTTATGAATAGCAATAGTAACAGAATGTAACTAAATGCTCCTGCGCCCTCAGCACTTTTTGCGAGCAGCCCGAATACAATTGCGAGCCATGTCGTTGCGAGAGTGAATAGAACCAGGATTCCGGTAAAAATCAGCCATTCTGCGATACCCGCATCAGACCGAAAACCAACTAAAAATGCAACAATCATCACCAGCACGACCGAAAAAAGATTGGATAATACAGAAGAAAGAGCATGGCCGCCCAAAATAGAAGATGAGGCGACTGGCATCGTCCGAAAACGATTAATGATACCTTTAGTCATATCATTATTGAGACGTAATGCCGCGTAAGCAATACCACTTACGACGCACATTATCACGATTCCAGGAGTTATGAAGTTAATATATTTGACAGAACCCGAACTGGCACCAAATGAACCACCAAATACATACACAAACAGTAACATCAAAGCGATTGGCGTAATCGCCACTGTAATGATCGTATCGAGGCTGCGAATTGTGTGGCGCAGGCTTCGCTTTGCCATAACCAATGTGTCGCGAAATGCGTGCATTATTTGTTCTCCTCGTTTTCGTTAATGATTTTCAAAAATACATCATCAAGTGTTGGCAGCTTTTGTGAAAATTCGGTCGTCTCGATATTCGCAGCTTGGATCTGGCTGAACAATCGGGCCACCTGTGCCAGAGTTCCATCAGTCTCAATGGTAAGCGAGCGCATATCATCATCTCGTAGTGGACCATAGTTCTCAAGCAGCCTTGCTGCATCGTCCACTTGCTTCTGGCTATGAAATCTGAATTCGATTTTTCCGTTTGGAAGAAGTTTCTTCAGATCTTGCGGTGTTCCTTCGACCGCAATCCTGCCCTGGTTTAAGATAGCAATCCTATCCGCCAACTGATCAGCTTCTTCCAGGTATTGAGTTGTTAAGAATACTGTTGTACCGCCCTTAGCAAGGGCCCTTATCGTCTCCCACATCATATTGCGGCTTTGCGGATCTAGTCCCGTTGTTGGTTCGTCAAAAAAGATAACTGATGGATCACCAATCAGGCTCATCGCAATATCAAGCCGACGGCGCATCCCACCTGAAAAAGTTCCAGTGCGACGGTCGGCTGCATCGATGAGATCAAATTGCCGTAGTAACTTTTCGGCGGTATGAGCCGGTTTTTTAACATGGCGTAGCTCACCGATCAAAACCAAATTTTCTCTTGCGGTTAATACGTCATCAACTGCTGCAAATTGCCCTGTAAGGCTAATATGGTTCCGGACTTCCTCTGCTTGTGTTGCCACATCAAATCCATTTACTGTAGCGGTACCACTGTCAGCATCCAGGAGTGTCGTTAAAATATTGATCGTCGTGGTTTTACCGGAACCGTTAGCGCCAAGCAGCGCAAAGATGGTCCCTTTTTCAACGATGAATGAGACATCACGAAGTACATGTACTTTTTTGTATGATTTTTGCAATTCATTAGCCGTAATTGCTGTAGGACGTTTTTCCATAACCACTCCTTATAGGGTTAAAGAGATTATGCTATAATATAATTCGCTAAGCTGTTAAGTGAAATAACAAAACAGTTAAGTGAAATGCTAAGTGAAATAACAAAAATTAACTTAGTAACTAAGTTAATTGTAGTATACACGGAGGAACAGAAAGTGTCAAGTGGTTCTCAGGAAAAACGCGCGGATTTACTCGGGGAGGTTGTGTGGGAGCTCCGGCAGTTCACTGGACTCGGCGCGTCCTTCTTCCGGGCGGCGGCAGCTCGGATCGGGATGACCGTCACAGATATGCAGGTCATGGATCTCCTGGAAAGCAGCGGTCCAACGACTGCCGGTCAGCTCGCCGATCTCACGGGACTCACGACCGGGGCGATCACCGGGATGCTCAACCGCTTGGAGGAGACCGGACTCGTGCGCCGGGAGCGCGACCCCAACGACGGCCGCAGGGTCATTGTCCGGCTCGAAAGAGGCAAGGACGAAAGGCACAAGATCGGCCCCATGTTCGCTTCCCTTGGGAAAGCGTGGAATGAACTGGCGTCGGACTACGACGATGAGCAGCTTGCCTTCCTCCTGGAGTTTCTCAAACGCAGCAATGCGATGTCCAGGAAGGAAATTGTCCAGTTGCGAGAGGCGCCAGAGGGCGAGGGAGGTATCTACTCCGCTCCGCTGGGAGAGCTGGAGAGCGGTCGGCTCGTGGTCTCCTCCGCGCTCTCCCGACTGACCTTGCGCACGGACGACGGGATGGCAGAACTCTACCAGGCCCGCTTCGAGGGACCCGTGCCGAGCGTCGCGGCCAAAGAGGGGGTGGTCACCATCCGCTATCCACGACGTCTGTGGGTTCTGGGCGGGGAGCAGCGCGTGGCGGAGGTCACACTCAGCGTCGCCATCCCCTGGTGGATCGCGATCCAGGGCGGAGCATCGGAGGTTACCGCCGAGCTTGGTGGTCTCGATCTCGCCGGTCTGGAGGTCAAGGGGGGGGCCAGTATGATCCGCCTGGAGCTCCCCGCGCCCTCCGGCGTGGTTCCCATACGGATCAGCGGGGGAGCATCAGTGATCACCATTCGACGCCCTACAGGTGTCGCTGCAAGAGCCCACCTCAAAGGCTGGGCCTCCGAATTTGTCTTCGACGATCAAACCTTCAGCGATTTGGGCAACAACGCGCGACTGCAAAGCTCTGGCTTTGAGCCGACTGCCCCGTGCTACGACATCGAAGTAGCCAGCTCCGCCAGTATGGTCACCATCACCTCCGGTTGACTCAGAAGACGAGCTCGCCCGCGGGTGCGAGGCTTCCACTCAACCTGTCAGAGAATACTTGACGCGCTCGGATTTGACGGAGAAAACCAGGCGTCTTGATTTATGTTAGCCTCGCTGCTCAATCGGTATATATTCTACGTTCTTCGGACCAACATACTCGGCGCGAGGACGAATAAGGCGGTTATTCGCATACTGTTCCAGCACATGAGCAGTCCATCCAGTTATACGGCTACACGCGAAAATGGGCGTATCCAGATCAACCGGAATGCCCATCATGTAGTAGACAGAAGCCGAATAAAAGTCGACGTTAGGATTCAGACCCTTATGTTCTCTAATATACTCCTCAATGATATGCGAAATTTCATACCAGCGACTATCACCGGTACGTTCACCCAGCTCTTTTGACATTTGTCGCAGGTGAGTAGCGCGAGGATCCTCAGTCTTATACACTCGATGTCCAAACCCCATAATACGTTCTTTGCGCTCTAACGCTCCCTGAATATATGCGGGGGCGCGATCGACTTCACCAATCTTCAAGAGCATACGCATGACCTGCTCATTTGCACCTCCATGGAGTGGACCGGAGAGAGCCCCAATAGCTGAAGTAATAGCGGCGTACATGCTGGCAAGAGTGCCAGCCGTTACACGCGCGGCAAAGGTAGATGCATTGAGTTCGTGATCGGCGTGCAAGATTAAAACGACATCCAACATATGGGATTTGTAGTCATCTGGCATCTCACCGGTGAGCATAAATAGAAAATTTGTAGCGTGGTTCCTATCCGGCAAGGGAGCAACTGGCTCTTTGCCATCGCGAAGGCGATCCCAACCTGCAACAATGGTTGGCATTACTGATGTCAGGCGAATTGAACGGCGGCGATTTGCTTCAGGTGAGTTGTCACCAGCATCTGGATCAAAAGAAGAGAGAGCTGAGACAGTAGTACGCAATACATCCATCGGTGTAGAGGATCTGGGTAGTAATCGCATGAACTCGCTTACAGGGTCGGGGAGCGCACGGTTTGCACGAAGCTGTGCATTTATATCTTCTAGCTGCTCTTTTGTTGGCAAGACACCATGCCAGAGCAAGTAAGCAGTCTCTTCAAACGTAGAATAATGCGCTAAGTCGTGAATATCCAGACCAAAATACGATAGTTTACCAAGTTTGCCATCCAGGTCGCAGATGTAGGAATGGGCTGCTACGATGTCTTCAAGTCCATCTGTGCTCGCCATATGAGGTTCTCCTCCAGGGATGTACGCTTCGCTTTGGGTAGAAGAACGCAGGCCGGCATCCGACTGGTTGGCGGGTGTCGCAAAACTGTTGCTTCCACGACGAAGCAGACAACTTTCACCACAACAAATAGTATGCGGTTCTGTAAAGAATTATAGTCAGCAAAAGAGAGCAATGTCAACGAAAATAGCAGGCAGTGTATCAAAAATATGTGAAGGTTTTATTTTGTAATTGCCTCTTGAGGTAAATTAGGAGTATCTTCCTGCTCTGTAAATGTCTCTTGACGTCTTGCCTGATCCTCTTGTATTTTCAGTTTTTCGCGGTGATTCTTTTCGATGACAACACGCCAATGGTCACCTAGCTTCATCCAGGGCTTCTCAACTATGAGATAGGATAAGAACGCAAATGGGAAAATGATCAAAAGCATCCAAACCCAGTACAGGCTATAGATTGCATAGCGATTCAAATGCAGGCCTTGCAACAGCGGCACAACACGAGACTGAAAGAGAACGAGCAACGGTAGATGCCAAATATAAAGACTATACGAAATCAAGCCTACCCAACGCAGCAAAGGCCAATTGAATATTGCTTTCAATCCGCTGCTTCCATAGAGGACAGCAGCTATACATGCACCAAAGCCAATTGCGAGTATCAACTCATTTAACCAATCGAACTCGGGCATAATATTCGTTAAGAAAGGCCAGCTTGTCACTACGTAGAAATTTTTAAAGTGCCACATAGCATCAAAAAGCACTATTAGGATACCACCAGCCCACATCCACGGACTGAGGCGCTGCCATCCCCGCACAACCTTATCACTAGTCGTAGGATGTTGCGCATATATGTAGCAGAGACTTATAAACATACCAATGGCAAAATCCTCTATGTATTTGCCAGTTACGCCGAACAGAAAGAACATAATGTAATTAAGTTCAGAGCGTGAAACCAGGAAAGTCTGCGAGGGATATTTCAAAAGATAGAGTCCCCAGTAGCGTATAAACAAACCCCAGACGATGACCCCCAAAAGGCAGACCGTGACTGCTGGCAAGCGCATTTTGATTGGAACACGACTCACCAGGAAGGCGATTCCCAGGGCAATAAGCGGCAGGAGCATATAAAACTGCCATTCGGTTGCCAGCGTCCAGTAAGGGCCATTCAGCTGCCGGAACGTTGCTCGCGAGGAATCCATAAAAAAGGTTACGAATAGAGCAAGGTTTTTTAAGTGATCGCGATGCAGGTATTCAGGGTGTTGGAATAGGATTATCAGAAAAAGTGACACATAATAAGCAGGAACAATGCGTAACACACGCCGCATATAGAAGACACGCGCCAGAGGCCAGTTTGTCTTAAAAAGGAGCGTTTTCGCAAAGGGCATGAAAAGCAGGAACCCTGATAAAACGAAGAAAAGCGTTACACCTACTCCACCCGCTGTTGAGATCGAAGAAGCAAGTGGATTCGTTGCCTGGTTCCAGAGATTGTCCCCGGTCACCCGATTGACATGGAATACGATGACCATCAGGACAGCTACTCCACGTACCCCATCCAATACTGATATTGTATTTTTCTTACCACTCTTTTGTTCGTTATCTAGTAGACTCTCTACCCAATGACCAAAACGCCGAAAGGGGTATTGTATATATGTTAAAAGGCTGCTCATCTTCACAATTCTCTAGCTTAACCAAGTTGATACAATCACAGTCTTTAATACTAACGATTGAAGGCCGCAAAAAGACTTATATTCGTACTTTTTGGGAAGTAATTTCTCTCCTTGCGAGATGGCATCACCACAAACCGTATATATCTATAGACCCCTATTTATGCACCAGTACTCAAACGAGTTGAAATATGCTACACTAGCGAGACGAAAATAGAGTAAGAAAGAAGCAGCTCAATGGCGGAGCCAATGCGAGAAGATGAGTCGCTACTTATCAATCTCAGCCAAAAAGGGGATGTTAACGCATTTAACCAGTTGGTGCTGAAGTATCAGCAGACAACGTACAATGTGGTACTACGCATGCTTGGTGATCGTGATGCTGCTGCTGACGCGACGCAAGATACTTTTATTGCCGCCTTTCGAGCCATTCAATCATTTCGTGGAGGCTCTTCATTTCGTGCCTGGCTGCTTCGCATTGCCTCTAACCAGGCATGCGACTATTGGCGGCGCGCAAACCGGCATCCACAGGACTCGCTTGACACTATCATGGATGAGGATGAGCCACACGACGCCGGGTTACTGAACGCGCTGGTCGCGACAGACCAGGCAGCAAATCCCGAGGAGTTTCTACTGAATCACGAACTACAAGAGCTGCTTCAGAAAGGTATCCAGGAATTACCCCTCGATCAACGAGTCGCGATTATTTTATGTGATGTGCAGGGGCTTTCCTATGAAGAGATTGCAACCAGTACGCAAACAAGTCTAGGAACCGTCCGGTCACGTATCGCGCGCGGGCGTAAGCGGCTCCGCGACTACTTGTACCAGCACCGGGAACTTTTACCGCGTAGTTATCGTCTACTAACTGATAGAGAGTAATACTTCCTTGCATTTAGGATAATTCATTACGGAGTTTGGCGTGGCACAAATACATGATGGGCATCTAATAACCGAGCAACTTTCAGCATCTTTCGATAAACAACTTTCTCCACAAGAGCAGGCTGTTTTTGATGCTCATATATCCACATGCCAGCAGTGCCAAAACAAACAGTCTGACTTGCGGCTGACGGCTGCCCTGTTACACGCGTTACCAGAAGAAGAAGTGCCTCGTTCATTCGTCTTACCCAGCAGCGTTTCAATTGTTCCAGACCGTACTATTCGACAAGACACAACATTCACCCCGGTTCCTCAAAGGCAGCGTACACAGATATCTATACTCCGTCGTTCGATCAGGGTCGTCAGCACACTTGCGGCTGTGCTTGCTTTGTTCTTCATCATTTCAGGCATTCTGCCTCTTATATACCCTGGTGGAGGTAGCTCTACCTCGACAGCTTCTTCCAATAGCTCATCTGGGAAAGCAAATACAGTTCATCCTACCGCCACTACTCCAGGTGTACACCAGCCCAACGGTGTACTTCCTCCAGTTGGATCAGCGGCAACGACTCCACCCACAGAGACAACACATTCGCTCTCTCCAACTGGCACAGCTACGACACCATCAAGTTCCGAACATGCAGCAAAACAAGGCCCAAGCCCTGCCATCTCGTTAACAATCGACCTCAGCCAACCTGTAGTACGACTTGGCATCGGTATTTTAGTACTTGCTGTGAGCATTATTTGCTTGATTGTCACAAGGCGCAGACGAGTTGCAGTACATTAATCGGAGGCTTATGCCAGTTCCCGGCATTCTCTGGCTATGGCCCAATCTTCCTGGGTATGAATGATGAGCACGGGTATTGCTGAATCAACAGAGCTAATATCGTGATCTGCAGGGGATTGCCCATTTTTCTGCGCATCTAGCTTGAGTCCTATAAAAGCAAACGACTCACACGCCGCTGCACGCACTTCGGCAGCATTCTCACCTATACCACCGGTAAAGACAAGCGCGTCCAAACCGCCGAGCGTTGCAAGCATAGCGCCTATGTAGTAGCGCAGGCGATGTACAAACATATCAAAGGCCAGTTTTGCGCGTGGCTTGCCTTCTTTGATGTCACGTAAGATCTGCCGCATATCACCTGAACCCGAAATACCCTTGAGACCAGAGGATTTATTGAGTGTTTCATCTAGCTGTTCTACCGTTACCTTCTTTTGTTGTAGCAAGTAGAGCATGATGCCAGGATCGATTGATCCGGAACGACTGCCCATCATCAAGCCCTCAAGGGGAGTAAACCCCATGGTTGTTTCGATGCTATGAGCTTGATGAACGGCTGCTAACGAGCAGCCATTGCCCAAATGACAGCTGATAAGCCGCAGCGATTCCAGGTCTTTGCCAAGTATTTGGGCCGTGCGCCGTGAACAATACTGATGACTGATACCGTGGAATCCATAACGATGAATCTCCTGTTCATACCATTCATAAGGACCTGGGTACACCACTGCAGGCAATGGCATGTGGCGATGAAAAGCCGTATCGAATACTGCCACCTGTGGAACGGCTGGCAAAATGCGCTCAACAACTTCGATGCCCTCGAGATTTGCGGGGTTATGCAGGGGTGCAAGGACGGCCATATATGAAATTGCCGTCTTCACTTCAGGAGTAATCAAGGTGCTCTTCTCAAACTCATTTCCTCCATGAACAACACGATGCCCTACAATATCAACGTCAGAGGCTTGAGAGAGAACCCGAGTTTTACCACTCCAAAGGGTCTTGAGCATATACTCAATCACCTCTGAGCGCACATCCGTGTCGAGGTTTTCTTCGAGCGTAGCTCCACTCACAGTACTGATCTTCAACCCTGTGGTTCCACGATGGTGCGTCCAATCTGCATCGGCCTGCCAGAGTGGCGCGGGTGCAAGTTCAGGCAAGGCGCCAGTATCAGCTATTTCGTACAAACGGCTCTTCTGGCTGCTTGAACCTGCATTTAGCACAAGTATTTTCACTGCAACTTCCTTATGGTCCAACTCTGCTTGTGACAATTAACTCCACTGCCAGTTGGTGATCTCCTCCGGGTCTACTCCATTCTCTTGAATAAAGCGACGGAACGCCACGAGGACATATTCGTAATGGTGGACGCGTTCGCTTGCTCGTATTGCTACATGCTGATTTCGAGCAGCGGCAAGACGAATAGCCTGCATTATTATGTGGTAACGGCTGGTACCGTTACGCACACTCATATCAAAAGGAGTCGTGGTTGTACCCTCTTCCTGGTATCCATGAATGTGGAAACGCCGAATATGCTGACGTCCAAACAGCAACTGTTTTACCGCTGAGGTATAGCCATGAAAGTTAACGATTACGGGGCTATCCTGGGTGAAAAGCGCTTCAAACATTTCGTCATCCAGGCCATGGGGATGGTCTGTATCTTTTTCAAGGATGAAAAGGTCGGTGACATTGACTATGCGAACTCGTAACTCGGACATCTCGTTGCGTAAGATATGAGCCGCTGCCATGACCTCCAGCGTTGGAGTATCACCGATTCCAACCAGCACTACATCGGGGTCCAGACCATCATCTGTGCTGGCCCAAGGCCAGATCGAGGCTCCAGCACGGCAATGTGCAATGGCATCCTCCATTGAAAGCCATTGAGGCATGGGTGGCTTATTTGCAATTATCAGGTTAACATAGTCATTGCTGCGCAAGCAGTGATCTACAGTGCTAATCAAGCAGTTGGCATCTGGCGGAAGGTAGACTCTTGATACTTGCGCCTTTCTGTTCAGAATATCATTGATTAAACCTGGGCTTTGATGCGAGAACCCGTTGTGTTCCTGTCTCCACAAAGTAGAGGTCTCAAGATAATTCAGCGATGCAACAGGTAGACGCCAGGGTATCTCTTGCGACATCTTCAAAAATTTGGAATACTGGTCCATCATCGAGACAACAATATTCAGAAAGGCTTCATAGGACGGGAAAAGGCCATACCGACCGGTCAGGAGATATCCCTGCAGCCATCCCTGAAGGGTATGTTCACTCAACATTTCCAGTACGCGTCCATCATGCGAACTGATATGTTCGTTATGAGGCGGAACAGGCCACTGATAATCACGCTTTGTTACATCAAGCACCGCAGTCAATTTATTCGATTCCAATTCGTCCGGGCTAAAGATGCGGAAAGTGTGAGGATTGCGCTGTATTACATCCTGTAGGTACATAGCGAGCAGTTCAGGACCACTTACAAAGCCATTCTTTTTGTGACCATCTTTCTCTTCGGCAACTTGCTCAGGAGTCACCGCGTACTCAAAGATATCAGGAAGATCGAGATTCTTGCGTATCCTACCACCAAAGGTGTGCGGATTATTGCCCATTCGACGGTCTCCCTTTGGACATTGCTCCAGAATCTCAGGTTTTGGACTCCCGTTCTCATCGTAGAGTTCATCAATATGGTAAGAACGCAGCCAGCCTTCTAATAAGCTTAGGTGTTCGGGATTGGTCTTTGGATCCGTTATTGGCACCTGATGTGAGCGATAAGAATTGACGATAGGTTCTCCATCTAATTCTTTAATGCTTGTCATGCCTTTTGGTGAACGAAAAAGAATTACAGGCCATTGCGGTTTGATAACAGGTTGCCCAGAGCGAGCCGCTTGTTGAATGTGCCTGATCTTATGATAAGCCAGATCTAGTGCTCCGTAAAGTGATGCATCTAGATCTTCACCCTCAACAAAAATGGGCTGGTAGCCATAGCCAGTAAATAGAGCTTGGAGTTCCTCATCGCTCATTGTGCCATAGATTGTAGGGTTAGCAATTTTGTAACCATTCAGGTGTACGATGGGTAGTACCGCGCCAGATTCCACAGGGTCAATAAATTTGTAACTATGCCAGGCAGTAGCGGTCGGGCCAGTCTCTGCTTCACCATCACCAACTATACAGGCTGCTATCAAGTCGGGATTGTCCATTGCAGCGCCAAAAGCCGTTGCCAGCGCATAACCCAACTCTCCGCCTTCGTGAATAGTGCCTGGAACGCCAGGGTACAGGTGGCTGGGAAAGCCTCCAGGCCAGGAAAAGCGACGCACGAACTGTTCAACTCCTGACCAATCAAAGGTCAGGTTCGGATAGTATTCTTGTAGAGTGCCCTCAAGATAGAGGTTAGCCAGATTTGCAGGAGCTCCATGTCCTGGTCCCGTGACCATGAACATGTCGATATCATAGCGCGTAATCAAGTGATTGAGATGGACATAGATCATGTTGATACCAGGGCTGGTACCCCAATGCCCCAATAGACGATCTTTGATATCTTCGGGTTTTAAAGGCTCCTTAAGCAAGACATTCTGCTTGAGATAAATCTGTGCTGCTGCCAGGTAGTTGGTAACTCGCTGGAAACGGGCTATCGCATCCAACTCCTCTGCGTGTTCCCTGCGTATTTGCTCAGCCGAAATCCCCTGACTACTGGCAGATGTTTGGGATGTAGTAACTTCTAATGACATGTATGTTCCTCCCGGGTAGGTTAAGCTTAATGATACACAATAATCCCCTTTAAAAATTATACCTAGCTGAAGCACATTTAAGCATTATTAGCGCACACTTATTGGGATAGGTAACATCGCTATATACTAATTCCGACAGAGGAGAGACCTTGCTGCATAGTTTGAGGCGTAAGCGGTTGCACGATGACGGAACGTACAATGCCGCTGCCATCGATAAAATAGGTAGTCGGAATAGCTGTGACTGCATAGGTAGCATTAATGATCCCCCCCTTATCAAAAAGGAGAGGATAGGTAACATGAAAATCAGCGCCAAATTTCGCAATATCATCCTTCGGATCAGCTTGATTGATGCCCAGTAGAGCGAATTGACCCTGCGCTCCATACTGTGAGTAAAACCGTTCCAGGTAGGGAACTTCTTGAAGACAGGGAGTGCAAGATTCGGACCAGAAGTTGAGTATCACAGGATGACCATGTAGAGCGCTCAGATTTATTGTAGACCCCATATCACCACCACCATAAATCTGCAGTGTAAAATTGGGAGCTTTAGTGCCTATGGCTACGCCAGCCACGGGTTGCAGAGTTGATGAGGGTTGCAAGACCAGCCAGCCAAAGATACCCACCAGCAGTGCAATTACCCCAAGCACAACAAATGTAATGATTCTGCGCCGATTGGGAGGCCTGCGAGGCAAACGCGCGTAATTATCAGCCAACTCCTCCTTAAATTCCTTGCGCTGCATCCTCGCCAGATCTTGTTCTTTTTTCTCGTCTCCAAGTTTTTGAGCCATGTTCTCGGTTGGGTCTCCTCTCCACTGATTCATAGTATAAGCGCGCAGGCAAGGGAACCACAAGAGTACTTTGTGACCAGGCAAAAATCTAAAAATCGCGCAGAAATCTATAAGATTGCACAGATTTCTTCAAAATCGGGCTTGACGAATACACCAACGAGGAGTATTCTTGCTAATGGTCATTTGTGTTCATTTATCATTTGAATCACATTAAAGGTGGGACCAAACGATGACAGACACCTCTATTTTACTACTCTTCGCCATTATAAACATAGTAATAACTGGTCTCTTTGCAGGAGTAGTGCTGGGCCAGTATATACGGCGGCGGCGTAATTCTCAACTTTACTGGTCTTTTGCTCTTATTATGGCTTTTCTTGCCACCCTCGCCTACGTCTTCATGGTCATCGTCGGGCCGACAACCAGCACAGGCATAGTGCTCTTCCGCATCTATTATATTTTGGGAGCAGCCCTTGTGCCCGCCTGGTTGGGTCTTGGCAGCATCGCACTGGTAGCAAGTCCACGTATCACACGCATTTGCCTCATTGTCCTTAGTATATTGAGTATACTGGCGATAGTGCTTATCTCCACAGCCACTATCAACATGCCGAAACTCAGTCAGATTGCAGGTACACCAGGCACAGGCATCCTTGAACCAGGCGCATGGCTGGTTACGATAATTATCCTGAATACGCTGGGAGTGCTGGCAGTGGTTGGCGTTGCCCTCTATTCGGGCTGGAAACTGATACGCCGCCAGTCGAGTGTGGCAGGCATCCAGACAATCAACCTCTTGTGGGCCAATGTGCTGATTCTTGTGGGTGATCTGCTGAATGCTGCTGCCGGAAGCCTTGCCCGCTTCTTTGGATTACAGAGTAGCTTCTGGATCATCCAGGCGTTAGGGTGGACAGCGTTCTTCGCCGGTGTGCTTATCGCGAGCCGTCGTCCAGCGACGGCTGAGCAGGCACGTCCAGAAAAAGCTAGAATGCCTGTATAGAGCATTGTGCCTTGTCCGAAAGCAGACTCTCTACTCTGCCATGCCCTATTGCCACCACAAGGCATTAATGCGATAATACCCCACAGGATTTAGAGCAGGAGGTCAACTTTTGGATAAGAAGGTAGAGCCGAAACAGGGCTTACATACTATGGATGGCAGAGCTGCATCAAAAACAGCGGAAGAACTTGAGAAACTCCGGCACGAGGCTCACAAACTCCTGCAAGCCAAACAATGGCACGAGGCACTCACGACATTCAACGAACTCCTCCAGGATGATCAAGAAGATGTAGATGCCCTGCTGGGACTTGCCTTAGCTCTTGATAGACTCGGCGACTACCAAAAGATGTATGAGATAGCTCTATTCGCTGCGCAAATCGACCCGAGTTCAGCGCTGGCTTTGGCCTGCCAGGCACGAGCGTTACAGAAACTTGATCGCATTTCCGAAGCCACCATTGCCAATGACCAGGCCCTACTCCTTGACACCAACCTTGCGCTGGCCTGGTTTAATCGCTCTGGGCAGCAACTACTACAAGATCATGCTGAAGAAGCTTTGCGCTATGCAGATCGTGCCATCGAACTCGATCCCAGCGATGCTCGCACCTGGTGTAACAAAGCACTGGCGCTACTGCGCATGAACCGCATGTATGAGGCATTAGAAGTGGTCAATCAAAGCCTGGCTCTAGACCCCGACTTTCTGCTGGGACTTGAGACAAAAGGTGAAATCCTACGCAGGTATGCACGTTTTGAAGAAGTCATTGTAACGATGGATCACGCTCTACAACTCGCGCCAGATGATGTCTCTGCTCTCAATCTAATGGCAAACGCCCTGCGCACAACAGGCCAATTTGATCGCTTGCTAGAAATAACCCAACGATTGATGCCTCTCGCCCCCGAGAGTCCACTTTCCTGGGACTTCCATATATCCGCTCTACGCGGTACATCACGCTTTGAAGAAGCAAACGAGGTCGTTGATCACATCCTGGAATTCGATCCAACCAACGTGCGCTATTGGATGTTCAAAGCCGATAATCTGTACAGGTTGCAGCGCTTTCGCGAAGCTGTTAGCGTCTCTGAACACGCTCTCAAGATCGATGATGAGTACCCGCCCGCCCGCAGGATTCACGAGAAGGCAATGCGGATGATGTACCAGAAGAAGAAGTGATTAACTTTGCTTCTTCAGCGTAATTACATCTCCACCAACCGCTCCAAAGTCGGCAAAAGCACGTCATCCTTTCGAGCCTGTAAAGGCTCGCGTAGCCGCTCAGGCACCACAACGCGAATGCGACGTTGGTGTTGTTCATAGCGCGCTAAATCATCCGGCTGCAGACCAGTGGCCTCAACCCAGGTTACCAAGGAGTTCATACCGACGGGTGGATTGCTAAAAGTTACCCACACATCCATTTCCCACTTTTCAGGGCGAGGAATATCGAAGAGCACCTCGTAATCAGCAATTTCTATTTCCAAAACGCTTGCCAGTTCAACAGCAAGTAATTGTTCAACATGACGGCGGCGTTGAGTATCCCAGAAAAGCGCTTCTAAACGATTATAGATGCGACCAGCCAGGCGACTGATTTCTATGACTACTTTATAGGGACGACGCATTTCTAAATCGTCTGCCAATTTACGGGAACTGGTAGGCATATGCGTTTCTGCCAACAGGGAAAGCAGAGAAGCATCGTCTAATCCCACCAGTTGTTCGACTTGCAGTGCTCCACATAACAAAGCCTCATGGACAGCTCGCATAAGCATCACCTGCAATGCTCTAGTTGTGTGATGCCAGTAAATGTTGTCAAACATTTCCTGGCGAGCATGAAGTAGCGAGTGTAGTGGGCTGATACCTTTATGAGTCACCACGATGCGCCGCTGATTATGAACGTTTGGATGAATACGCAAAGCTCCCTGAAGTCGCGCGACATCGACACCACCATAAGGTACGTTACAGGCACGTGCATCACGCGGCAGATAATCCAATTTATCAACATCCAGAGCACCACTCAATAAACTTTTAAGCAATTCATCATCGACCGGAAGGACTTTTGTCTTGGGAGGATCGATAAAATCAGCTACACGCTCGGGTGAGAGGTGATAATCTCTCTCAAGGATTGCAGCTATTTCGCTCTTCTCAATGATTGAACGCCCCACTTTTTCGTGTGTGATAATAGGATAGCCCAACTCCTCGATTGTATGTGAGAATGGATAATGCCCTATATCGTGGAGCAGAGTGGCAACAACGAGCGTTTGAACGCTACTCACGGAGATACCAAAAAGCCCCCCATCATCTCCTCGTTGAAGCAATGAGCGCAATGCCCGCACCGCCAGATAATAGCAACCGAGGCTATGCTCATAGCGAGTATGCGTCGCTCCAGGCCAGATACGATACACAAAACCAAGCTGCTTGATTTTTTGCAAGCGTAGAAATGGAGCTGTGCCGATCAATTTCTCTTCACGGGGTCCGAGGGGAATAAGGTCATAAAGACTATCGCGTACAGTACTGATCGGCTGTTCATCTGGTAACAATGTGAAGCCTGCTGTATCCCTCCATTGGAGCGTCATACCACGCTGCACAAGATCTTCGCTGTGGTGATTGCTAGAGTCAGGTTGTTGCTTTGCGAACTCGTGTCTGGAATGCTTTTCTTGCATATTCATGAAGAAATTGTAGCAGAAGCCTGGGAAGAATGTCTAGCTAATTGCCTATGTGCTATAGTAAAGATAGATCCCACTGTGGTGATTATGCGACGGAATTAAAATCTTGCCCGTCGTATTATTCTGATTCAACGGTTGAGATACCAGACATATGGATGCTCCAACGAACATAAAAATAATTGTAATCGATATCGATGGTACGTTACTTACACCCGAAGGATCTATCACTGCCCATTCGTTGGAAGCAGTGCAGGCCGCGCAGCAAGCGAGGATAGTAGTTACGCTCGCGACAGCTCGCCGTTACAGCAATACAGCCATAATCGCAAATGAACTGGGTCTGAATACACCGCTCATCCTGTACGATGGGGCAATGATTATACAACATCCACACAAAGCAATCCTGCACAAGCAACTTCTACAAGCCAGTGTGGGGCAACAGGCAGTAGATATGCTGATTCGTCACAAACTTCAACCAGTCGTACATCCTTTTAAGGGCACAGAAGAGGAAATATGGACAGGGCCAACTGCTTTTGATAATCCCTGGGTAGATACGTACTTCGCCAGTGCCCCAAAGCAAGTGCACCGCATGCCATTTGAGACACTCTGTACAGGCCACACAGATCCCATACGCGTAGTCGCATTTGCTTCTGAAGAGATCATTTACACATTATTGCCAGAAGTTGCTGCGCTTGATTGTAGTTGGACAATTACGAAGCGTGGCAATTATGGCAGCGCGGAATTGGCAATAATGAACCCAGCATGTTCAAAGGCAAGTGGCGTCATAGAACTTGCTCGATATCTCAGTATTCCGCTAGGACAAATCATGGCAATTGGAGATAACAATAATGATTTAGAGATGCTGCGAACAGTTGGTTGGGGAGTCGCAATGGGGCAGGCCTCCGAAGCTGTAAAATCTGCTGCGAGAACCGTCACAGCCAGTAACTGGGAGGATGGAGTAGCTAAAGCAATCCAACACTATGCGTTATGCAAAGCAACTACAGACGACTCAAACTCTCTCAACCGCCTGACCTGCCTGTGATTAGGCGCTGCCTGCCAACGTTTCTGTTGCACCAGCTGTAATGCATCCTGCGCATGCATTCCTTCGTAAACTAGCACTGCACTGCTAAGTAGGGCGCTACGTCCAACGCCATGTTCGCAATGAATTAACACACGTCCCCCTTGCTCCATCCGCTCCTCCACCCATTGCGCACCCTGTAACATTTGTTCAATTGTAAGCGGTCGCATATCGTCAGTAGGAAGGTGTAATAGCTCGATATGCTCCTTAGCTAATGCCTCAGCATCATCGCAATATTCTGAACGAGTATCCACAACATGCGTTACACCTGCTGCGGCCAGCGCCTTGATATCCTCCGGGTGAATACGGCCACCAACAGCAAGATGGGTGGTTATCCAACTCATATTGAGTTTGTCGGGCAAAGGAATATGCAAGGCTTGAGCTATATGTTCGGCTCTTGAATCCTCTGGGAAGAGAAACGCAGCAACATGCGTCCAACCTCTATAGGATAGACGCACAATACCTGTAAAGAACCAGTGAGCGCCAGAAAAATGGACATGAGGGTGTTCTATGGGCAAAGTTTCTGGAGTACCTGCGGGAGGAGGAGTCACTTCAGGATTAGTAGACATACAAGTAATATCCTTTTTATCTTGACACCACTAAGGGTGGCAGCGTCATATCGGCGGATCCGGGATCTTGTTTCATATCCAAATGATCACGGCATAGAACACGATTTAAAGCAGCAATCGCACACTCAATCATGCTATCATCAGGTTCACGTGTGGTCAAACCCTGTAGTGCAAGCCCTGGCGCAAGTAGCCAGCGCACGACGCGATAACGATAATTCGCCGCTCCCAGGCGCATCAATTCATAAGCGATTCCGGCTACCACCGGAACTAACAACACTCGAGAGATGATCTTGATCAATAGCGAGGGTGAGCCAACAAAGGCAAAGACCACGATGGAGACAACAACTACAAGCAACAGAAAGCCTGTACCGCAGCGTGTATGGACACGTGAAGCCTCGCGTACATGCGGTATATCCAGAGATTTACCATTTTCCATTGCGTTTATAGCTTTATGTTCAGCGCCATGATAACCAAAAACACGCTGAATATCAGGAATGCGACCAATCAAGTATAAATAACCGATGAGAAGTCCCAGGCGAATAAGCCCCTCTACCGTTAGATTAAGCCAACCTCCGCCAATTTGATTACTGAAGAAACCAGCGATTAGCAACGGCGCCAGGAAGAAGACTGCAACTGCGAAACCTAAAGAGATAAGCAAGGTGAATACCAGCGCTACTCCTCCTATTTGTGGTGCTGTCTCAGCTATTTCCGGTATGACATCAGAGGAATTGCGATCAATCACAGTATCCGACTGGTGCGTACCAGGCTCCCCATCTTCCACAACGAGCACTTCTGGATCAAGCGCGCCAGTAGCTATATTCGCAGAGAGGGTCATAAGACGTGTTCCCAGGACCAGCATTTCCCACAATAATAGCATCCCTCTTAAGAATGGCAGTCGAAAGAGTCGATTTTGATACAGGCGCGGGTTTAAGGCCTCCTCATAGAGATAGATGCTGCCATCTGGTCTTCGGATTGCCACAGCGGCTGATCTACGGCCCCTCATCATTACGCCTTCCATAACTGCCTGCCCGCCATAATAAAAAGTTGCCATACGAGTATCTTACCTTTCAGTTGACTTTCGGAGTATCAAGGCTTGTATCATGCTCTTGTTTTGAAGGTGCTTGAGAGCGCATTTGCGAAAGATCATGCACTGGTCGCTGTAGAAAAGCTAAACGTCGTAACCTGCGTTGCAAGGTACGCATTGGTGTTCGAGAACGCAAAGCTGGCACACCAGATTGCAATATACTCGCAGGTAGACCAGAACGCCGTGAGCTTACCCTGCTCAGCCCCTTTCCTTCTCCATTCTTCCAAACGCCGGGTGATCCAGCGGGAGGAAGAAAACCAAGAATACAGTTCGCGATATCGAAAGATGCTCCTGGACGACTAATACGCTTAGCGTTTTCTAGCTCTTGAAGTAACAATTCAGAACCAGGCTTCAACATGCGGCGGAGAATATTAATCAACTCAACCGAGTCATAAGCCAACATACCAACATTGTTTTCCACAACATAGGTAACATTCCCCTCTTCCTGTCCAGGAACGTAGCCACTAAGTATAATCGGCAGGTTACTAGCCATTGCCTCACAGATTGTCCCTGGGCCTGCCTTTGTTACAATCACATCCGACGCGCACATCATTTCCTGCATGTTCTGCACAAAGCCAAAAACCTTCGCGGGAACATGTAAGCTCGAACGCGTACGTTGGAGTTGAATGTATAAACGCTTATTGTGACCAGTGATGATGAGCAATTGTACGGGTAAACGTGCCTGGGAAATAACATGCGCGGCTGAACGTAATCCCATCGCACCCTCACCACCTCCTACCAGCAAAATCACAGGAAGACCGGGTTTTAAACCCAATTTACGCTGCAATTCCTGTTTGCTCTCTAGTGGCAGTGTGAACTTAGGATCGATTGGCATTCCCATGACATGAACACGTACTGGGTCCATCCCTTGCTTCAAGGCAAGTTCCCTGGCATATGCTGTTGGCACAATATATGCATCCGAACCTGGAGCAAACCACGCGTGATGGACACTAACAAGGTCGGTAACCACTGTGATGAAAGGAATATGGACATCTAAATCTTGCAGAATACGAATCGTTACATGATTGAGTAAAGGGTGAACGGAGACGATTACATCGGGCTTTACACTCTTTATCAAGCGCAAGAGCCCATTATGTATGAGAGGCGTTGAAACTGTCTTCATAGCCGAAAATCTTTGGGCCTGGTTACTGAATTGATATATACGCCCATAGAGTTTCGGCCTATAGCGTATTGCCGGCCCATAAAGCTTCACAGCCTCACGCAAAGGGAAACGACTATACTCTTCAAACACATCGACAATCTCAATACGGTAGCCTGTTTGAGCAGGCACGCCCTTTTGCTCTTCTGCGCCAGCATGCTGATGTATTAGCCACTCCTCTTGCCTTTTTTGGGCAATAAAGGTTATTGCATTACGAATCGCATTTGCGGCGCTCCGATGCCCTGCTCCTGTATCAGCAATTAGGAAAAGTATGGTTCTTTGAGGCCCTATCAACGGGCATTTCCCTCTTATGAACTTCTAAAAATAGAAAAATAGAAAAGTACAAATAAACAGGGATAAAGGGACTGAAATACAGCCTTTATCCCCGTGAACTCATTTCTGTGTAGATTACTCTTCTTCCTGCAAATTGAATCTCTTACGGAAGCGCTCTACACGTCCTGCAGTGTCAAGGATTCTCTGTTGTCCAGTAAAGAATGGGTGACAATTCGAACAGACATCAATCTTCAACAAAGGCTTGATGCTGAGTGTTTGAAAGCTATTTCCACAAGCACAACTTACTGTGGCATCAATGTAATTTGGATGTATTCCTTTTTTCATAAAAACTCCCGGGTTATCTTCATATTCATCACTGCTACGAAGCTACGATACGTATCAGCAGCGATGCAAGCTAGGTATTTCAACAGGTATGGTTGCGGACATGATTGTACACGGATGATACCCTTCCGTCAAGATAGTAGACCTTACCGCCCTGCTAACTATCTACTACAGATTTTTCTTATTCTACCACACTATAACACTTTTTGGGGCATGTTTATGCCCGAATTCTCTTCGAGAGATATAGTTTTTAAGAATCTTTCCTCTTCTCTATAGCCTCTACCCATTCTGCTGCATTTCCAGTCACAGACCAATGTGAACTGTTTCCAATACCCCTGTTGAACGTTGTTTCATAGCCAAGCATTATGACGTGTTCTTTCCTATATCTGAAAGTGAACGCCTCGCACTCCAAATTTCCTACATAAAAGGAGGCACGTTGCTTGATGGAGTCCAGATCTTTAAGCGAGGCATATAAAAATATGCGCTTTTCACCACGGTTTTCCGCGCACAATAATGTATCGTCGAACAGATAAAGGCGTCCCCTTGCTACTAATTCACCCTTTGAGTTCAGAAGTGTCATCAATGTGAAGCGAAGAGGCCTGCGCACAGGCACGTGTTCAGCTAACACCTGCTCAAATTGAGCGCGTTGCTCGGGTATCATACCCTCAAGGTACAAGCGAACATAGCGTCTTTCACCAAAGAGAAACCCTACCCCCTCCTTACCCTTGCTCGCGAGTAAGTATGCTTCTCCCTCATCCACAGCAAAGAGAGCCTCTGACCAGGCCATCTCTTGCTCATCCATACCTGGGAACCGCACGCGTAGCTTATCAGATTCAATCCACACTCCTGAATGGGCATAGCCATATTGCAGGACAAGTACCAGTAGCAGAATAGCCACTGCACACATCGCAATAATGTAAGCTGGTAGGAGCAACCCATCCAGATTGATAGGTAGTAGACGAAAACCTATGAGCAAAGCCATCGAGCCTGCAATCACAACCACAACAGCAGAAATGATAGTTAGCAAAATGAGATGTCGAGTATGGGAAGTAAAGCGATATCGCATAATGTGCTCAGTATTCATCAAACCTCCAATTGCGGAGACCCGAGCTTCAGCTACGGGGAAGAGCAATTGCACCATTAGGTGTCTTTCCGCTTTGCTCCTCTTGTGCTAGAATACTCCTCTAGAAGGTGCTCACCGAATGGCAAAGGCACTGGCAACGCCAGAAACGGTTTCGTAGTGGTTATCCTACACGCACGATGCGCACCATGCCAGGAATGGCACAAAGGCCAACGCCTTGTACGCTAGATCAACCTGTGTACTCCGTTCCTGGTCGGTTGACAGCCTCCGGGCTGTACCGCTTGGTTGAAGCGGTCTGTCACCCAACCCAACGGCTAGCCGGATAGGCCGGTAGCCAATGTATCCACTCCTCGTGAGGGCGAGCTACAAGCCCCTGACTTTAGTCAAGGGGTTGGTGACAGGTTGATTGGTACTCCTGATGTATATGTGATCTTTCTGCTGAAGTGTAACACATCGAGGAACTATTTTATAGGATGATCGAACGATATTCACTACCGGAGATGGCTGACATATGGTCAGCAACGCACAAAACTGATCTATGGCTAAAGGTCGAATTACTTGTCTGCGAAGGGTGGGCACGTGAAGGCGTCATTCCACAAGATAGTATCGAAAAGATTCGTGCTGCTCGCTATAATGTACAGCGTATGCATGAGATCGAGCTAGAAACCCATCACGATATTATCTCTTTTCTACGCTCTATCCAGGAACAACTTGGCTCGGAAGGACGCTTCATTCATCTTGGACTGACGTCTTCTGATGTGTTAGATACCGGACTTGCCGTGCAAATCAAAGAAGCGGGAGCACTACTGATCAAGTCAATCTCCGAACTATTAGATACCGTTACCCAAGCTACCAGGCGTTATAAATATACTTTGATGGTTGGACGCACACACGGTATTCATGCTGAACCGATTACCTTTGGATTGAAGCTAGCTTTATGGGTAGACGAACTTCGTCGTGGACAGCAACATCTTTCAGCAGCGCTGGAAGAGATATGCATAGGCAAAATTTCGGGCGCTGTTGGCACGCATGCCACGGTTCCACCACGGATTGAAGAGTTTGTCTGCGAACAGTTGGGTTTGAGTGTCGCTCCAGCATCTAGCCAGATAGTGCAACGCGATCGTCATGCATTCTTCATTACCACATTGGCATTAATAGGCAGTTCATTGGAGAAAATGGCCCAGGAGATTCGTCACTTGCAGCGTACAGAAGTGAGCGAAGTCTTTGAACCCTTTAACGCTGGCCAACAGGGATCATCAGCCATGCCACATAAACGCAATCCCGAACTGTGTGAACGCATCTGTGGGTTAGCTCGCGTCTTGCGTGGCTTTGCTGTAACATCAATGGAAAATGTAGCCCTCTGGCACGAACGCGATATCAGCCATTCTTCGGCGGAAAGAATTATTATTCCTGATGCCTGTACTTTGCTCCATTATATACTACATATCTTTAACAAAATTATGACCGGGCTTGAGGTCGATGAGGAACGTATGCTTAGTAATTTGAATATGACAGGAGGGCTTATTTTCTCACAGCGCATCTTGCTTGCTCTTATCGAAAAAGGAGTTGACAGGCAAGAAGCATATCGGATGATACAACGTAATGCAAAGAAAGTTTGGAGTCTGTCTAGTAATAGCAACATACAAGGACAGGCGCTAATTCAGGTGCTCAGCAATGACGCTGAGGTGACTCGTTACCTATCTTACGACGAGCTTATCGAATTGACAAATACTGAGTATTACGTCAAATATATCGACACCACATTTGCCAGGCTGAAATTATGAAGGATGACCTTATTCTATGACCGACGAAGTGAAACAGCGAAAAATTGAACATGTGAACATCGCGCTAGGACAAGATATTTCCGTAGCGCAAAGTGCTAACTGGAACGATGTCCAATTTGTACACCAGGCACTGCCGGAGGTAGATCTGGATGAGATTGATACCTCTGTTAGCTTCCTCGGTCATAGGCTGCGTTACCCTATTTTCATTTCTTCTTTGACCGGCGGACATGACGATGTAACATCAATCAACCGCAACCTTGCGCGTGCGGCGGAACACTACGGTTTAGTGCTTGGTGTTGGCAGTCAGCGCGCTGGTATCGTCAATCCCGAAGTTATCAGCAGCTACGCTATTACCCGTGAACATGCTCCCAAAACCTATTTGATTGCTAATATAGGTGCTCCACAACTTATTGCCCAGGCGCATCATGCTCCATTCACTATCGAGCAGGTCGAGCATGCTGTTACGATGATCGGAGCAAATGCCCTTGCCATCCATATGAACAGCCTTCAGGAAGCAACACAACCTGAAGGTGACAGGCGCGCGGTAGGAGAGGCGGCTGCACTCAAAACGCTCACTGAAAAGATCAGCGTTCCGGTAATCGCTAAGGAAACAGGCGCTGGGGTCTGCCGCGAGCAAGCACTCCTGTTACGCTCTTGTGGTGTTGCCGCCATCGACGTTGGAGGAGCAGGCGGAAGCAGCATGTCTGCGTTGGAAGCGGAACGATCTAAAGCGCGTGGTGATGCGAGAACACACAACATTGGTCTGCTTTTTCGAAATTGGGGTATAGCCACCCCTGTCTCGATTATTGAGTCAAAAGTGGCTCGTTTACCGTTGATCTCTACTGGCGGGGTACGTACTGGCCTGGATATAGCACGAGCGCTTGCCCTTGGAGCAACACTCGCCGGCATAGGGTTTCCTTTCCTTAAAGCGGCGAGCCAAAGCTATGATGCGGTCTGCGAACTGCTTGAAACCATTGTGACCGAGCTAAAAGTTGCTATGCAACTAAGCGGAGCTGCTAGTATTGAACAGCTACAACAAACTGATCTCGTTGTCACCGGAGAGACACGCAACTGGCTCTCAATGCGAGGATTTGAAGAAGAATTAAAATCAATGGCCCAACGACGATGGTCCCGTTTGCAACATTTGTCGTAATTCTTCAGGCGTATTGATGTTCATAAACGAGCGTAACTGGGGATCGCTCTGGCGCAGTTGGGCTTCCTCAACAAATTGCACAGGAGCAACCTTTAATAAACAGCGTAAATCATGCCGCCCCTGTAGTAATTGCTCCCTCACAAGAGGTAAAATTGAGCGTGGATAGATAGCCAACAATACCTGCGGTATATTGTGTACTAACGGAACTAATAGAGTGTCAGTAGGTAGAGGTTGAAATAGAAGGAAAGAAAGCAGGGCGCGCTGGACACAAGGCAAATCTACCGCAACAACTAACGCACGCGTTGTATGAATGGCGCTCAAGCCACTATACAATCCCATCAATGGCCCAATGCCAGGTGCTTCATCGATTGTAACTCGTACACCAGGGAAGATATAATCTCGTGCATGTGGCTGATCACGAGCAACGATCAACGTCTCCGAACAGCATTCTTCGAGTAGGGAGACAAGATACTCAATGAAAGTGACAGCCTGGTTACCAGGAAGTGACAGCAGTGCCTTATTTTTACCCATTCGGCGACTGCTGCCTCCGGCCAGAATTATACCGCTAGTCTGAGTAGAGCAATGATCAATCACGGATTATATTACCTGGAAGAGGCCGCTTTACGCCTGCCATTCTTTGATTTGCTGCCCTTCGGCATATACTGCTCGCGCTTCTTATATTCCACATAATTGGCATGCTCCTTGGGGAATTTTCGTATGAGATACACGATCCATATTATCGCCCATGTCAGTAAACTGGCAAGCCACAGATAACGCCATGCACGCCATGCGAAAAAGTATTCGTATAGGAAAGCGCGCGCGAAAATCAGCGGAAAGCCGAGTATACAGATGATGGCAAGCCAACCAAGAAAGCGATCCAACATATTCTTGATGACTGGTTTATCTTTAACAAAACGTTTGCGACCTTCTACTGAATAGTAAAAAGGAATCAGTACGCCAATTATACAAAAGATGGTCCATGGAACATAAAAATGAAATGTCTCAGGTGGGGTTCCTGGACTTGTTGCAGTACTTACCACGCAGTTCGTAGCGCTACATGGATCCGTAAATAACCATTGAATCAGATTGAAATTCATGCGATCCCGCCCCTTTATGCATGGCCTTTCAACATCGCTCAATGTAGTGTTCGAAGGGGATTTTTATCCCTTGCTCCGCGACGAATGAAATGCCTTGCCCTACATAAGCTAGCTTTTATTGTTGACAATCATAACATGGTTAAGGCTAGCAGTCCATAGTGAATGTCATATCAAGTACCTTACTGTCTTGACTCCAATATATTCTTGTGGTAAACACAGGATATGGATAGGAATGCTTAAGAGGGGATTAAGAAAATGGAACGACCAGCTCAAGTTGACAGTAGAGAAAAGCATCAACTTGAACGGGTGCTACGCATTACAAGGAGCGTTAAGAAGCAGTTATTCGTTGTCATATTCCTCTTCTCCGCAGCCATTATAACAGTCATTTTTGGGATTATTCCAGTAGTTCGTGTCAGCTATCCACTAATAGCAGATTTCCTGCTAGGTCTTAGTGGTAACCTCCTGGTAGCTATTATTATCTTTATCTTTCTTGAACGGGGCATAAAATCACTACATCCAATCAGTGAAACCAGGAGTTTGCCTTATTCTGAGTTTATAGAGAATGTAAGACGGGCAAATAAAGGTGATCGCATTAGAATTCTCGAAACTTTTTCATCCCTCATTAATCAGTCTCACCTGGAATTTGCCAAAGCCATTCAAGAAGCAATCAAAGCAGGTGCCGAAGTAGAAGTACTTCTTTTCCATCCCTACTCTGCCGGCGCTAAAAGGCGAGCTGAACAACTTAAGGGGCGAGCAAATGTCCCAGAAGGTATCCGAAAAAACCTGGCATACCTCTACGAGTTACAATTTGTAACTGAGCATATTAGTCCCAATAGTTTGCAGGTAAGACTCTATACAGCACTTCCTTCGATTCAAATGTATAGATGGGAAGAATGGGCGTTTGTCAGTCTCTTTCCAATAGGGAAACGATCGGATCGTACTCCTAATCTCAAAGTACCTATGGATAATCCTTTTGGGTCCTATGTTGATGAAGCTTTTGAAGAACTCTGGAAAGGTACAGATGAGGCTCCAACTATCTCTATCGATGATCATATGCGACTGCAATTCATCGTACCATCTCCCGATCTTACCTCAACTAGCTACTTATTCTCCTACAACGAACACAATGACCAGGTAGACAGAACAAATTGCTATGTTGTGGGAGACAACAGCCTTTTCTTCTTTTTCATCTATGAGGATGTCAAGGAGAAAGAAAATGTCATCTTCTTGCTGGATAATAAAAAGTGGTGCGCCGAGCCGCACGTTCTCAACCCAAAAGTTTCAAACGATTTGAATGAGCTTACACACGCCCGTGAACTTATCGAACGACGTTATGGATGGGCCAAAGAAAGATTAGGCCCGAATCCATTTATTCTTCGTTTTAAGGACATCAAGGAAGTGATCGATTAAATGGCAGCAAGTGCAAAAGCATTAGAAGGAGTCATCTTATGCGACGAATAGCGATACTAGCAGAAGGAGCTTTCACATGGCGTACGGCAAAAACAGCTACAGGCGTAATACGCTATGGGAAGGATCCAGTCGTAGCAGTGATCGATAGTACCCACACGGGCAAAAATGTATCACAAGCACTAGATGCTCACCTTGGTATTGGTATCCCCATTGTCCAAGATATTCACGAGGCATTAACCTACGAACCTGATACATTGATGATCGGTATCGCTCCTGTAGGCGGAGCACTTCCTTCGTCGTGGCGTTGGCAACTACTCACAGCTATCGAAGCGGGTTTAGACATCATCAGCGGCTTACACTTCTTTATTTCAGATGACGAGGAACTTCGTACTGCTGCCGAGAAACGTGGTGTGACGATCTGGGATGTACGCCGCCCACCCGATAATAATCGCGTCGCTCAATTTATTCCGCATCGTCCTGGTAGCCATACTATCCTCATGGTAGGCTCAGACTGCGCGGTGGGCAAAATGACCGTTGCTCTTGAATTGGATCGCGAAGCGAGCAATCGCGATTTGAATAGTGCCTTTGTCGCAACAGGACAGACAGGTATCATGATTTCAGGCAATGGTTTACCAGTTGATCGCATCATCAGTGACTTTGTGGCTGGAATGGTGGAGGAGATGGTGATTGATTTTACGAACAAGCATGATTGGGTTTTTGTGGAGGGTCAAGGCGCCCTCAATCATCCAGGATATTCACCTGTGACACTCGGTTTGATTCACGGTTCCATGCCAGATGCCATGATCTTTTGCCACAAGGCCGGGACAACAGAGATTGAGGGTTATAATCATTGTCTTTTCCCCCCGTTAAATCGCATGATTCAGTTCAACGAGGAGACAGTGAGTTGGGTTCGTCCTGAGCGACCGAGCAAGGTTGTTGGCCTCGCAGTGATGGCCTTTGGGTTGAGCGAACAAGAAGCACGTGACGTTTTGAAGCAGGCAGAGGATGAGACAGGTCTACCAGCTACTGATGTGCTGCGTTTTGGTTCGGGAGTTTTGATGGACGCTCTCAGCAGATATTTTGCTTCTTAAAGCTGAGTAGTTTGCACATGGGAGGCCTGAGTCGACTTGCAGATAGTGGAAAGTGCAAAGCTCGAGAATCAAGTGTTATCGAGGTTATCTTCATGAAAGGCTCGAGTCTTGCACTACTTCCGTGTCCCCCAAATGTTCTGATACTTCTCTTTCGCGCTCATTGATAACAATATCGGCATCTGCAATTTGATTGTAAATCCGGATGTTCTGCTGGAAAGGCCACCCATCGTAGAGAAAGTACTCAAATGGCATCCACACTGCAACCCAGCCTGCGCCTAACACACAAAACGCTAGGATGAATAGAAGGACCGCCTGCAGTATACTATTAACTCCAAACTGCGACCACGCAGAAGCAAGGATCCCCAGTACGACACTAATCAATGCCACCCAAATGCTCCTCCTGAGCGCGTCAAAACCCTGGAGGCGCAGTACCCTCAGATCCTTATGGCTCTGCTCCGCTTTGAACTTGCAGTAGCGCTTTATCTTCGCGCTGGTTCTCTCCTGGAGGCCTTCTGTGATCTTTTCACGTGGGAGCTCAATGGTCACCTTGTACGTATCGGGCCGTTTGAGGACTCTTGTATGGACCCTGACTTCGCTGTAGAGGTAGTCCATTCCCGAAACAAATCTATCTGAGTCTGGTTCCGGGTCTGCAAAAAGGTCTTGTATATCGTCGAGAGGCAACGTTATTTCATGAAGTTGTTCCTTACTCATGGGTTTTCCTCCAAAAATTACCAACAGTTTTTGGCTTTGCGCCTTTTGCATAAATTCGACCTACATCATGGAGCAAAGCAGCCATCCCCACGATAAAGCTATCAGCGTGCTCTTGTTCTGCTATACGCAAGGACAGGTGATAGACCCTGTAAACATGCTCCCAGCCATGGGCTAGGTCCGTGAAATCAGCGAAACGTGCCTGGACTTTAGTAAAAACTTCTGCCAGCATACTGGATTCTCGTTCTGATATTTCCATGAATGCAAAGTTCCTTTTGCTAGTGCATCTCTTGCATGTCGATGCTTAAATCATGCCAGTTCATTACTCCCTTTCTTTCACAAAAGGGGAAAGTCTCTACTTAAAAGTCGTTTGAATTAAACAAAATGGGTATCATATAATAAAGTTATCAGCTTTGGTGTGAAAGTCAACTTTTAACAATCTCATAATGTCATTTTAACCCATCTGATCTATGTTTTAAATAGCAAAGTACAGCTAGACGTTTGACGATTAAACTACGAGAAATGCGAGAAGCTAAATAGATGAGGTGTTAACATGGCAAGCATAGAGCAAGATTTGATGGTAATGCTTCAACAATTACCCATTCCAATCACCATCACCTGGCAGAGCAATCAGTGTATTGATGGGCATAGCTCATCAACCGATCTGGTAGAAGCTACTGGACAGGGTCTGAAGTATCTGATAACGTCTCTTACAACTGATACCAGCAGATTAACTGAAAATAAAAGCGGATCCACGGCTTAGAAATCGAGAAGTATCACGCTGCGATCAGTGAGCATCGTTCTTCGATCACTTCATGATACTCATGCAACAAACTATCCATAGCTTCAGACCAGAAACGTTGGCAAGCCTCTAAAAGCCCAGACTGACCCATAGCATAATGATCGCAATTCGCATCGTCTGTATTTCCATGTAAGGCTAGCTGTTTATGCTTTGCCTGCTTCATGATCTATTCACAACCTTTCCAAATATAAGGGTAGCATCTGGGAGTTATCGGGAAGTTAAGACAGGTAAGCCGTGCGTAATATATCGGATAAAAGAGCGTTAAATGATACCCACGCGTATGCAGAGAGATAGAAGGCAAGGTTTAAATGAACTTGACAGATAGGTCTAGCCTTGTCATGCTGAGCGAAGCAAAGCATCTCGCTGCCCCTCACCTCAGACCTTTTGTGGAGTTTACACTGAGTGGAATGAATGTGCTCATGGTGACATTTGAACAGCCCATGAAGATGAGTTTACATGAGCCAACAGTCTATCACGAGCCATATGCTAAAATACGGAATAGAGAAGATGAGCTACACTCAAGAAGGAAGAATATACACCATGCAAATTGATGCAAGGCCAATTGACCTCAGACTTACAACGCCTTTTCGTATTTCACGCGGAGTGCAAAACGTAGCATCGAACGCCATTGTGCAGATCAACTTCAACGGGCACACAGGCTATGGTGAGGCAGCACCTGACGAATTTTATGGCGAGAACGTGGAGACAGTGTTGTCCTGTATCAGTCAGTTTGCAGGCAACCTTGGTGACGACCCATTTGTCATCGAGGATATTCTCAATAACCTGGAGCACATTATTCGCCTCAACCCCTCCGTCAAGGCTTCGGTCGATATGGCTCTGTACGATCTCGTCGGTAAAATGCTGGGAGTGCCCGTCTACAAACTCCTCGGGCTCAATCCAGCACATTCAGCATATACTTCGTTCACTCTAGGCATTGATAGCCCGACGAACATGGCTAAGAAAGCTTTGCTGGCACGTGACTACCCGATACTTAAAGTCAAAGTTGGCACCAAAAACGATATTGCCATCATTGATGCTATTCGAGAAGTCTCGTCGGCGACAATTCGCGTGGATGCAAATGCGGCCTGGACTCCAAAGGAGGCGATCAAGACTATTAATGCTCTGGCACCCTATAACATTGAGTTTGTGGAGCAACCCACATCACCTCGTGACCTTTTAGGGCTGAAACTTATACGTGAGAATGTATCTGTGCCAATTATCGCTGACGAGAGTTGCATTACAGTTGAAGATATCCCCAAAGTTGCAGAGTGTGTCGATGGCATTAACATCAAACTGATGAAATGTGGTGGGATACGACACGCTTTAAAGATGATCCACGTAGCACGCGCACATCATTTACAGGTGATGATTGGCTGCATGATCGAAAGCTCACTGGCAATCACCGCTGCGGCTCACATTACTCCACTGGTTGATTATGCCGATCTTGACGGTCATCTTCTCATCGACAATGACCCATATGACGGCGTAAGTGTAGTAAATGGTAAACTAACACTCCCTGATCGTCCTGGTTTAGGCATAAAAGCAAGAGCTTAGAAATCCAGCACAAGGGTTGTGCTAGATTTCTACATGTAATGTTAGCTCGGCTGACGAGAACGACGCTGCTTGCGGCGTTGCGCTGCAGCTTTACGCTTACGTCGAGCCTGTGGGCTTTCGTAATGAGCGCGACGGCGTGCCTCCGAGAGTACACCATCCTGTTGAACTTTGCGGTTGAAGCGCTTGAGTGCTTGCTCGAACGAATCGCCGGGATTGACCCTGACCTCACTCATGGCAATTACCAGCGCGATCTTCGGTCACTACTACGCCCAGATTTCTGCGGCTGATAGCAATCACTACAATACACTGGCTTGTCGCCACGTGGCTGGAATGGTACCAGGGCTTCATTACCACAGTTCGAACAAATGGCTGTATACATCTGGCGCGGCTCTCGAGAGCCACCACTTCGGCCGCTATTATACCCTCCACTTGACTGTGCCTTACGCGCAGCCCGGCACGACGGACAACGAGTAGGTGAATTTGTTAGATTGTGACTAGCATAAAATTCCTGCTCACCTACAGTGAAAACAAATTCCTGATTGCAATCGCGACAATACAGTGTCTGATCACTCAATGCCATGTTTCTCTCTCGATTCTTGGATCTAAATCCCAATAAACTCTCGTGTACGGCACGGCTTGCAACAGACTCTATACTTCCGCGCAACTACGCACTATACAACGCCAAACGAGTATAACATATATCCTTGCCAAAATCACCATTTCTCAAAGAAATTTGAAACTACTTTGGAAATTGGTCTGCGTAAGAGTTCACCTTTCGACCAAACACTTGCGACCCGAAGGTCACAGTCCCTTTTAATATGTTGGATTGGCCACACCTGGCATGGCCAATCCAACATAAAAATTAAGCGAGGTCCACAAGCGGATCGAGGAGCGCCAGAGTATATTGGCCCTTATGCTATAATACGCTGATAAACAAGCGTACCTTATACTATCAATTGTGGAAAAGAGTAGATCATGCCAACACGAGATGATGCCTATCAATTTATGACAAGTCACGTAAAAAATGAGAATCTGCAAAAGCATATGCTGTCTGTTGAAGCAGCAATGCGCTTCTACGCACCCAAATTTGGCGAAGATGAGGAATTATGGGCCATGACCGGCCTCCTGCACGACTGTGACTATGAGGAATTCCCGGACCTGCGTGAACACACACTTATCTCAGCAGGCTGGCTGCGTGCTGAAGGTTATGACGAGCGAATTATTTATGCCATCCTGGCACACAATGACTTGAATGTTGCCTCACACCCGCGCAATAATCCGCTTTCCCATGCGCTCTACGCCTGCGATGAAATCACTGGCATGGTTACAGCTACGCATCATCGGCCTGGAAGTGTCATCTGTGCGTAAAAAAATGAAGACAAAGGGTTTCGCCGCTGGAGTTAATCGCGATGACCTGTACAAAGGCGCAGAGGAGCTAGGCATAGACCTGGACGAGCACATCGCCAATGTGATACAGGCAATGTCAAGTGTAGCGGATACCCTGGGCTTAGTGGGGTTACAAACAACGGAAACAGCAATTTTAGGGTAAATATTGCGGTGCTCTATGATTTTTAACATAATATTCCGGGCATCCCTACGGGCCGATGTATCGCGCCCATCGGCGATACATCGGCCCTCGGTGGATTTCCCGCTATCCAGATGAAAAAGTTAAAAAGCATTTATTTAATGAACAGTATGCAACAGCGACAGCAGACACAATCAAGACAACGTCTCTTCACTGCCAGTGAAGTTGCGCAATTTGAATATTGTCCACTGGTGTGGTGGCATGAACAATTCGAACCTCTGGCACAGGCCGACAATGAAGAACTGTTCGCTCGTATGGTAGAACTGGAGTATGAGCATGGAGCGCAAGCTACCGCTCTACCTGAATATAAAATGATCGAACAACTTCTACTGCGCAGGGGAGCTTTTGAAGAAGGCCATCAACAACATCTCGATCACGCTGATGAAGTAGAAGAGTTACAGCAAGAAGTACGCAGAGGAGTCCAAGCTACTGGGCGCCTGCGCATTTTAGCTGTATTGGCAATAGTATTACTATGTCTAGCCCTGGCTCTGGTCATAGCAGCGATTTTCTTACGTTAAATGTCTCTTATACATGCTTCCAACACTTATACACGACTACCTACGGTGAGGAGGCATGATATGAGTAAAACCACTGATATTTTCTGGAAGTACGGTAAGGAACATGTTTAACAACATTCTGCTAGCTATTGGTCTTGGTCTGTTGCTAGCCTCTCTTGCACTGGTGATTCTACTCTTGAATGAACGCCGTGTTCGGCGGTCACATCTAATTGCTGAGCGTCATCGCGCGCTGGGATTACCAGAAGGTGAACTTGTTTATGAAGATGCAGATGGTCTAGGCGAGCCATTATCTTCCAGTGGTTATCCTTTAGTCGGAAAACCAGATTATGTCGTCAAGCTTGCTGATGGCCGCCCGGTTCCCATCGAACTCAAGCTCAATGTGCATGATGTTACTGCCCCTCATAGTAATCATATGATCCAGTTGGCAGCCTACTGTCTTATTCTGGAAGATTATTTTGTGCAAGCTCCAACGCATGGCATCTTGCGCTATGCCGATCGAGAGTTCACTGTTGAATATACGCCTGCCCTTAAAAAGAAAGTCATTCGTTTGTTGACTGAAATGGCGCGCTGCACCGAACAACAACCACCACCTTTAGCCAAACAGCGTGTGGCCAAGTGCCGCGTCTGCACCTTCCAGGCAATCTGTCCAGTAGGACGAAACAAGTAGGGGCCGATTATGTAAATTAACAAAATAAGCTGGACAGCCGTAGGGGCCGATTCGTACATGGATGTTAGACAATTCAGATATCAAGAATGAAAAGTCATTAACAACTCTCAATCAAGCTTCACGAATTGAAAGGATTATGAAGTAACAATGCCAAGCGAAGTAATAGAACTAAGTGGACACATCATCGACTCCTGGACGCTTCCACGTGCTTGGGACGTAATAATGGACCGTGGAGGGAACTTCGATGTAGAAGAAATGCGCGTCGGCACGACCAAAACAGAACACAGTTATGCTCGCTTAAAAGTCACAGCGCCCAATGATGAAACCTTAGAAATCATCCTTTCCGAACTCCAGCAATTTGGCGCAGTGCTCCTACACGGAAAGGATGCCGAAACTGCCACAGTAGAGCAATACGGCGTTCTACCCCCAAATTTTTACTCTACGACAAATCTACCTACCCAAGTGCGCCTGAATGGGCAATGGGTACATGTAGAAAATATCGAGATGGATGTTGCTGTTGTGCTTGATAAAGCCAATCATCGCGCTTATAGCAAGCCAATGCACGAAGTGCAAATTGGCGAAGAGGTCGTGATTGGGCATGATGGTATTCGCGTTCAGCCGTTTGAACGTGCCAGAGATCGCGAATCGTTCGCATTTATGCAAAGCACTATCTCCACAGAGAAGGTCAAGGTACTCGCAATTCATGAGATTGCACGCCAGATGAAAGAGACTCGCGCACATAACGGCAATATTCTCTTTGTACTCGGCCCGGCTGTCATCCATACCGGAGCAGGTCGCTACGTCGCGGACCTGATTCGTCGTGGTTATGTGCAGGTCATCTTTGGAGGGAATGCAATCATAACGCATGATATCGAATCGGCGCTTTTCGGTACTTCCCTTGGTATTAATCTCCGAAGTGGCGAACAGGTTGAGGGTGGACATCGCAACCATCTACGAGCTATTAATGCCATTCGAGCTATTGGTTCTGTCGAGAAAGCCATCGAAACAGGCTTACTTACAGAGGGCATTACGTATGAAGCTACGAAACGCAATATCCCAATGGTGCTGGCCGGCTCCATTCGCGATGATGGTCCTATGCCAGGTGTCATCAGCGACATGCAGGATGCCCAGAAACGAATGCGAGAGGCATTAGATGGCGTTGAGATGGCAGTTTTAGTTGCATCTATGCTACATGCTATTGCCACAGGCAATCTGCTCCCCGCAACTGTACGTACAGTCGTGGTAGATATCAATCCGTCCGTTGTCACCAAGCTGGCCGATAGGGGTAGTTTTCAGGCTGCGGGCCTGGTTACCGATGCTGAGCTATTTCTAAGGGAATTAGCGGAGATTTTACGAAACAGCCGATGAACTCTTCTTGCGCGTATAAAACCTGCGGGCTTTTTCGCGGTTACCACAACTTTTCATGTTACACCAACGACGACTGTGGTTCTTGCTCGTATCAATAAACAACCAGTTACAACTGTCGGAGGCGCACACACGAACAGTATCCAGTTCATCAGAAGTCAAGAAATCCGCAGCTGATCGCACAACCGGCCAAAGCATACAGTCCAGTTCACTGCGCTTATCAACCCAATCCCAACGGAATCCATGCGTATTTGGAACAATCTGGGCATGTTTCTGTGCTTCTGCCACCATAGCACTCAACGTAACAAGATCTTTTTCTTTTGGAGATGCATCCTCTGCTACCCGCTTGAAGATGCGAAAAATCGCTTCTCGTACCTCAACAGCACGCTTCAAAACTCTGATTGCTTCTGAAAAATGTTGCTCTGCCTTCTCAAGTATCTGCTGGGCCTCTTGCTCGGTCAGCACATCTGCCTGCTGGCTCCACAATACGAGATCATTATAGCTATTAAGAAGCTCTTGAGGATGGACATCAGTACGATTATCCAGAGTATTGGCAAAATCCAGGCACAACAAACCACCTGTTAAGTCAAAAATCTGCTCTTGTTTTACATTCTCTTCCATGCAATCAAACCTCCTACCATAACTCTATCACATAACATACTAACTAGCAATATGCACTTGACAGGTTAGCATTTGTATGTTAGAATATAACTACCAAAAGTAATTTTACTAGTTAAATTGATCTTTGTCAAGTAAGGAGCTACACCCATTGTAGTCCCTCATCTCAGATGAAGGTTGAATGGAGGACATATCATGCATCCAATCGATCACTATGAAACACTACGCAGGGGACGCGAAGAACTGCTCAAGAGAGCAGAGTACGAGAGGACGGCTCGAAAAGCAAAGATCGAGCAGGAGATGAACAGAAACATGCTTACGGCTGCAAACTGGCTTGGTATGCACCTGGTGAGTTGGCGTGCAAAGCTCGAGAAGTTCGGAGCTTTTGCTAAGCGGCACCCTACTCCAACGACTACAACGCGAGTACGTGACCGTCGACTGTTCAAAATGAGCCCGCATCATTGAGCGACAACCTACTTCATCGACTCCTACACGAGTACTGTCCATGGAGTGCTAAATTAGCGAGTGTCCCTTAATTACAACCACGATAGACAATAAGAAGGAAGAACACAATGGAGATCATTCTCATTTTGATCATTGCACTGGTGGTATTCGATCTAGTTACTTTTGTATGGGGTTTCGACAGCAAGGAAAGTGTTGCTTCTCCTGAATGGGAGAAGCGCCTGGATCGGGGTGCCTCTCTGTAGATTTACTTTGGGTGAATTGATCAATGTTCGATCAGGTGGATTTCGCCACTTTAAGGTTGCGGAATCTACCACTTTTTAGAAGGAGTACAGACAATGATCGCGAGAATCTGGAAAGGTGAAACACCCGAATCGAAAGCTGATCAGTATTTCGATTTTTTGAAAGTAACAGGTATAAAGGATTACCGCGAGACCAAAGGCAATCAAGGAGTGCTGGTCTTACGCCGCATAAGCGAAGGGCGCGCAGAATTTCTCTTGCTTACCTTCTGGGAGTCGTGGGACGCTATTCGACAATTTGCCGGAGACGATGTTGAAAAAGCTTTTTACTATCCCGAGGACCCGGAGTACCTTCTCTCAATGGAGCCAGAGGTCGAGCATTACGAAGTACTGCTACCCTTACATGAATTTGATATCACTTCATGAGATTTAAGATACTCGATGTATTGGCAGGTGATAAACTGAGTCTTCCCGCCTGGATTGGGTGTGGTCTTATACTTATGGGAATGATAGTGGGAAGCGTTGGCAAGATACATTTATCGTCACTCAAAAGTACAGAGTGATCATCTGGGTTTTTAAATCAGGGCTGATTATAACCGCTTTATGTGTTAGACTCATGCTAAGACAGAGCTGATGATAATGTTATCACTATAAAACCAACAAGTGAGGTTCTATACTAAATGCCAGAACAGGTGGACAAAACAAGCATACTCAATGAGATGAGCATAAGTTACGCCGCACTCGAAGAAATTCTGACGACACTGGATAAGACGCAATATTTTACTGAGGGAGTCATTCCTGGCTGGTCAATCAAAGACATACTCGCTCATATAGCTTCCTGGCATCATCGACTGCTCATGTGGTTAGACGCAGCCGTACGAAATGAGGAACCGACTATTTCAGGTCCAGACAATGTCGAAGAGATGGACGCGCTCAATGCACAATTTTATCAGGAGAACAAAGCGCGCCCTCTTGATGAAGTACTGACTGACTTCCGTACCACACACCAGCAAATTATGGACACCGTACAGGCTATGCCCGAAGAGGATCTGATGAGTCCTCACAGATTTGCCTGGTCACAAGGGAAACCACTCTGGCACTTCATCGCTGGAGATACATTTGAACATTACCAGGAGCATTTAGCACAAATCCAGGAATGGTTAGCTTCAACCAATCCTGCGTAAATAGGAAATTACTGCATGGTTGTACATATTTCACGAGAAGAAGCTCGCCGCTTCCTCGCACAGTATCATTTTAAGCCAACCGATTTGATGGGCGTAATTGACCGTTTAGGAACCGTGCAATACGATCCGCTGAACCCCGTTGGACGTAATGCCGACCTTGTTTTTCAAGCACGCATTCCTGGATACCAGGTTGATGATTGGCAAACAGCCGCATATACTGACCGTATAATCTACGACGCGTGGGATAAGCAAGCCTGCCTTGTTCCAATGAGCGATTGGCCAATGCGTACCCTGGTTCGCGAGAAGTTTCGCCCTTATCATGATCGAGAAATTCTGCAGACCGATGCCGAAGGAGCGGCCAGGATATTGGCGACAATTGATGAGCAAGGTCCACTCTCATCACTTGAGTTCGAAGATCGCGCGCGTTTCGGTGAAGCTGGATCATGGTATGGCTCGACACGCACAAAGCGAATCCTGCGTTCTTTATGGGCCTGTGGTGAATTAGTTACGCACCATCGCAAAGGGGGACGTCACTATTATGAAAGACCTCATCGGGTAATACCAGCGCAACATTTCGAATTGCCCCCGCTGGTTGATGAGGCTGCCTACTACCGCTGGATCATGATGCGCAGGTACCAGGCAGCAGGTATTTTGCGTCCTACTGCGGAAGCCGCCATCTGGAGTGCATGCGATGAGGCACCAAAACGTAAACTGGCATTAGCACAACTTGTAGAGGCAGATTTGCTCACTCAATTGCAAATCGGCGAACTGGCGGGTCCATACTATGCGCAAACAAGCGCACTCAAGTTACTCGATGAGCCATCCTCAAGCCCATGTGTGATCTTCCTCGGACCTCTCGACAGCTTGTTGTGGGATCGTAAAACTCTCCTACAGATTTTTGACTTTGACTATATCTGGGAAGTTTACAAACCAGCAGGACAGCGTAAATGGGGATACTATGTACTGCCCATCTTCTATGGTGATCGCCTTGTAGCACGGGTGGATTCGCGATTAGAGAAAGGCATCTGGACGATTTCACGCTGGTGGTGGGAGCCTGATATCACACTCGACGCTTATCTCCTGGATGCGCTATGTATCGCCGTCAAGAGCTTCTTGCATTATTTACGTGCAGATGGAGTTTGCGTTGGAGAAGAGGTGGATGCATTTGTAAAGCAAGCTATAATCGCTTGATGTTGTATAATTGAGCCAGGTAAGCTAATTATCCATATTCATGGTCTTAAACAGGCAAATAAATTAAATAATGAATACCAAGTCGTAATCCTGGATAAATTTTATGATGGATTTGCAAGATCGTCCGCACCGTCTCTCGTTTAACGAACAGCTAACCCTCAGTGTATTATGGTTTTCCCTAAACTTCCAAAATGCAGCTCTTCTTCCGATTGTCATCCCTACACAGATTGTTCTGTTTGTTTCTGGTGAAGTTGGGAACGCCCGGCAAGCGACATTTCTTGGCTGGATCTCAACAGCAGGCGCTTTGGTTACATTGTTTGTACCTCCAATCATAGGCATGCTATCGGATCGCACGACCGGCAGTTGGGGACGCCGCAGACCATACATCCTGAGTGGCGGTCTGCTTATGGTTTTTGGCGGCATCATACTGGGCTTTGCGAACAACATAGGGTTCTTTATCCTGGGTCTCGTGGTCTTTCAGCTTGCTGTCAATGCTACTACTGCCGGTTATCAAAGCCTGATACCAGACCGCGTGCCTGAGGAGCAACGTGGCACGGCATCAGGCTACCTGGGAGTAATGACTATCCTCGGAAACATTTGTAGCCTGGTTCTAGCTGCGTTGCTATTCAGCCAGGTCAGTCTGAATTCAACTTCAAGTGCCGCTATTCATCAAGGAGCTATATTCTTCTACGTACTAAGCGGTATAGTTCTGCTGGCTGGGGTGTTTATCACAATTGCTGGCGTGCACGAAGTACCAATCACCGATGTGCAGGTTGCATCTATGCAACCTGACAGCACGACCAGGTTCAGTTTGCGTGGATGGGTTGATCATAACTGGGTCAAGCCCTGGCGCGATCACAATTTCAGCTGGGTCTTTCTTACGCGCTTCTCCGTCATGCTAGGACTTACTCTCTTCATGACATTCATTGAATATTACTTTGCCAATGTCGCACACGTTTCGAACTTTATACAGGCAACTGCAGGAGTGGCAGTGCTCGCATTAGTGGGAGCTGTTTTCAGTGCTTTCTTGCTCGGCGTTCTCTCTGACCGTACAGGACGAGTTAAGATCGTCGCTCTGTCCACAAGCTGTATGGCATTAGCGGCGTTGGCATTTGTCGTTTTTCCTGATACCCACATTCTCTGGCCTCTGGGTCTTCTATTTGGTATTGGTTATGGAGCCTATATAAGTGTTGACTGGGCCTTAACCGTTGATGCATTGCCATCTCTCAATGCAGTCGGTAAGGACATGGGGATATGGAACGCATCTTCGACTTTACCTGCTATCCTGGGTCCTTTGATTGGCTCCATCATCTTCTCTATCGCCGGCGTATTTGGTCAAACTCAATCTGGCTATCGCGCAGTCTTTGCACTCGCTGCCTTTGCAATGTTTTTAGGGGCGGTCTTTGTCTTAAAAGTACGCGAAAAGCGTGATACCAGTGAGACCCGCAAAACGCAAGCTCCTCACCGCTCCTTAAGCCCTGGATGGAAGCTGGCATTTCAAACACGAGCAGGGCGAGCACGTGGCTTTATGCGTTTCTGGCCTTTTTGGGAGTGGTTTACCCTGACAATCTGGCGCGTGAAGCCTATTCCCAACGCGCCTGATGGTCTGCTTGAGATACGTTTCATACGCTATCGAGGAAAACCCGTTGACCTTCCAGATGGTACGCGTATTCGCAAAGGGGATCGCATTGGAGAACTCCATTTCCGTAACCAGGTATTATTGGAGGCTGCCACACTCACCAGTACCTGGGGCATCATACATATGATTATGCAGGATTTACACGCCCTGGCAATCTACACGCAATCGCCAGACTTCCCATCGGATGTGAAAGCAATTTATGGTGTAACGTTGCTGGGACGCGCAGGCTCTCGCCTTGGATTTACTATACGCGAACGCCCCTGGAATTTACTGGCCTGGTTTGATCGCCTTTTCATGACAGGATTGCTGGTACTTTACAATGAAAAGGGCCTGGGACGACTCCTGCAGGGAACCACCTATGGCTCGTATCCGCAGGAAGTGTGGATGTCTCGCGAAGCGTTACTCAAGAAGTATGGCCGTGGTACATCAGCCACCGGTAGTTGATCTTTCAGTCAAAAATCCTGGTATTTTCAGCATCTAACCCTCTTAGCTGCCTCAACGTATGGTATAATGAAGAAGAATTTTTGCTGACTTCTATGCGTCATCATTATTGATAGAAAACACTACCTAAGCCAATCATCAGGAGAATCTACTACAATGCAATTACTTGGGAAAATGCTGGGAGATCCCAACAAAAAAGAACTGAATGTTATTCAGCCAATTATAGATAAAATAAATACCTTTGCACCATCCATCAAAAAGCTCAGTGATGAAGAACTGACCGCAAAAACAAAAGAATTTCGTTCGCAACTCTATCTTCACCTCAAAGGTGGTATGATACTTGAAGACGAATTGGTCAACATTTTTCGCGAAGCATTAGACAAAGTAGAACCTTTTGCGGCAAAATGCACCAATGCCCAATTGCATTCCTCCATCACCGAGCAGCGCCGGGTTATCGAAAGACGACGCGATCCAGAGTACATGCTCAAAGATAATTTGCAAGACACCCTCTCTGAATGCATCGAGAATGCCTACTCGAACCTGAACCCTACCCTCAATACTCTAAGAGTATCCGCCGCAATGGACATTGCCGAGGAAACTCAAGAGTGGCCAGATGAAGCCGGTGATCCTCGTCAAGCAACTCTTGCCTTACTCAAAAAAGTCGAGCCAATGTTAACTGAGATAGATGACGATTACCTGGATGAAGCTTTCGAAAAAGCCTGGCCGCTCTTCGAAGAGGTTCGTCGCAAGGCCCAAAATGCGGAAGAGGGAGCGGATGAGCGGCTCGAGGATTTGCTTAACAACATTTTGCAGCACCTTCAGGGCGAACTCATCGCTATTAAAGCTGAAGCAATGGACCAACTTATTCCAGTAATGGCAAAGCGTTACAAGACAGGTAAAACACTCGAAGACCTGCTACCAGGAGCATTTGCGGTCGTGCGCGAAGCTGGCTGGCGCACTATTCAAATGCGCCACTATGACGTGCAGATGATCGGTGGAGTTGTTCTTCACCAGGGCAAAATTGCCGAGATGAAAACAGGCGAAGGAAAAACACTGGTAGCAACCCTGCCTGCTTATCTGAATGCTTTGACTGGAAAGGGCGTGCACATCGTCACCGTTAACGACTACCTGGCACGCCGTGACGCCGAGTGGATGGGTCATATCTACAAATTTCTGGGGCTTACCGTAGGCGTCGTCGTCAACGCGGTCGAACCACAAACGGCTGAACGCCGCGCTGCCTACAACGCCGATATTACCTATGGCACTAACAACGAATTCGGATTTGACTATCTACGTGACAACATGGTTGTTGCTTTGGAGCAACAGGTTCAGCGAGAATTGAACTATGCCATCGTCGACGAGGTTGATAACATTCTGATCGATGAAGCCCGTACCCCGCTCATCATTTCAGGACAGGGACAGGAATCCACCGACCACTATATCCAGTTTTCACGTTGGGCACCGCGTTTGCAACCAGAAACAGACTATACGATTGAGGAGAAAACACGTACCGTCATCCTGACCGAAGCCGGAATTGAGAAGATCGAGAATCTGGCAGGTGTCAAAAACATCTATTCTGAAGAGAACCTCGACCTGACACGCTACATGGAAAACGCTATTAAAGCGCATATCATCTTTAAGCGTGACAAAGACTATATCGTGAAAGACGGAGAAGTGATTATTGTTGACGAGTTCACCGGTCGCCAGATGCCAGGACGTCGCTATAGCGAAGGTTTACACCAGGCTATTGAAGCAAAAGAAGGTGTCAGTGTACAGCGAGAGAACCACACACTCGCAACAATCACATTCCAAAATTACTTCCGTCTATACGAGAAACTTGCTGGTATGACAGGTACTGCGCTGACTGAAGCAGAAGAATTGCACAAGATTTATAAACTTGATGTGATCTCCATCCCAACCCATAAACCCATGATCCGCGAGGACTTACCCGACCTGATCTATCGCACAACCGATGGCAAGTTCAGGGCAGTGGTTGAAGAAATCAAGGAACTCCACGCTCAGGGCGAACCAGTCCTGGTTGGAACAACATCTGTCGAGATATCAGAACATCTTTCAGAGCTACTCGACAGGCAAGGCATACCTCACAATGTCTTGAATGCAAAGCATCACGAGCGTGAGGCGCAAATTGTAGCGCAAGCGGGGCGAAGTGGAGCAGTGACCATTGCTACCAACATGGCTGGCCGTGGTGTAGACATCTTGTTGGGAGGTAATCCAGCAGGTTACTTTGACACCATCCTGCGTAAACATGCAGAGCACGTGGAGTTCATCTGCGAGATGCCAGAGGAGGATGAGGACGATCGTGCCGAAAAAGAGGAAGCGATTCAGCAATACATCGCCAATATGTCTGAAGAGGAAAAGAACGAAGTATTGCAGATAAAGATACGTGAATGTGAGGAGGATCATATACGAGTCGTCGAGTTAGGCGGCTTGCGAATCATCGGTACCGAGCGACACGAGTCGCGCCGTATAGATAACCAGCTCCGAGGTCGTGCAGGACGTCAAGGTGACCCTGGTTCTTCACGCTTCTTCTTATCACTAGAAGATGAACTGATGCGCCGCTTCGCCGCTGACCGTGTCTCAAAAGTCATGCAAATGGTCGGTATGGATGAAGATATGCCTCTTGAGAGCGGCATGGTTTCGCGTTTCATCGAACAGGCGCAGACCAGAGTCGAGGGATACAACTTCGATATTCGTAAAAACGTGGTCGATTATGATGACGTGATCGCCAAACAACGTGAAGTGATCTATGCAGACCGCCGTGCTGTTCTTGAACGCGCCGATATGCATGAACGTGTACTCAGCATGATGCGTGACGAAGTAAAAAAATATGTGGACATGTACATCCCCGGGCATATCGTTACAGAAGAAGAGCAATTGGAAAAACTCTTTGCTGTCCTGGAGACATGGGTTCAGATCCCCGACGAAGTCTTGCCAGAAAATATTCACGCTGTCCGTAAAGACGAGCTTGCCAGAAAATTAACAGAACTGGTGGTAAATCACTATGAAGAACGCGGAGAACAACTAGATAAGTTATCAGCAGAGAATCCAGGTCTCGGTATTCCCACTATCCGCGATCTTGAACGTTCCTACACCTTGCAGATCATAGACCGGCTGTGGATGGATCATATCGATGCGCTGGACGTAATGCGAGCAAGCATCCATTTCCGCTCAATTGGACAAAGAGACCCGCTCGTCGAATTCAAGAACGAAGCTTTTCACATGTTCGATAATCTGAAAATGTCCATCCAACACTATATTGTGGATGAGCTGCTTAAGCTATTGCACGGTAACATCACTATCACCGTAAATCGGCCTGAGCCACAGCGTAAAGCTCCACGCAATCTGCGCACAAATATTGATGATATCGCCAAAGCCAGCGGCCAGGCGAAAAGCGACGGCGCGGAGAAAGGTACCGTTTCACGTAGGCAGAATACCAGTAATCGTCAAAACGGCAATGGACGTACCACATCTGCAACATCCGCTCCACGCCCCATAATGGCAAACAAAATCGGACGCAACGACCCCTGCCCATGCGGCAGCGGCAAAAAATACAAAAAATGTCACGGAGCGTAGCCTAGAGCAGGAGGTTCAACGATGTACTTCAAACAACTTGTCAAAGAAGACCTGGGATGTGCAAGCTACATCGTCGGATGCACCAGCGCAGGCACATGCGCAATAATAGACCCCCGTCTGGACATGGTAGACGACATCTTAGAGCTAACTGCCACCAAAGGCCTACAGGTCAAAGCAGTAATCGAAACCCACAATCACGCCGACCACATCTCAGGTCATGGAGAGTTGAGCCGCCGTACAGGCGCTGAAATCTACGTTCACGAACAGGCAGACGTCAAATATCCGCACAAAATCCTCAAAGATGGGGACGAACTGCAGTTCGGCGTTGCCAGATTACGCGTCATCCACACACCTGGACATCGACCTGAACACATTTCGCTTACAGTCTCAGACACCAGCCGCAGCAACGACCCCTGGCTGGTATTGACAGGCGATTCACTCTTTATCGGCGATATCGCTCGTCCCGATCTCGCAGTTCCCGGCGAAGAGGGAGCTAGCGTACTTTACGACAGCATCTTCAATCGCCTTTTAAAACTCGACGATGGTGTCGAAGTCTACCCTGCGCACGTAGCTGGGTCATTGTGCGGACGTGGCATGAGTTCCAGGACCAGCTCGACTATTGGCTTTGAACGTAAACACAACACTGCGGCCACGCCGCGCTCACGTATGGAATTTATACGTGATATGAACGATAATCTGCCCCAGCGCCCACCCAATATGTACAATATCATCGAACGTAACCGCGATGACTTTGCGCATGTGGAGTCCCCGCTTTATCCCAAACCTCTCGATGCGCACACCTTCCAGCGTGAGATAGAGAACGGAGCGCTAGTAATTGACATCCGCTCGCCCCGCGCATTTGGCGAGGGACACATCCCAGGCTCTATACATGTCTACCTGCGAAGTTCTTCCTTTGCTACCCGAGTTGGCTTCGTTGTTTCTCCCGAAAACCGCTTGTTACTGGTACTCAAGAATGAAGGCGAACTGCATACAGCAATCAATCAACTTTCCATAGTAGGCTTTGACCAGGTTGTGGGTTACCTGGATGGCGGCATGTCCACATGGCAGGAAGCCGGCTTGCCAATACAACAATTGAGCCAGATCGCAGTTGAGACACTACACTCAATGCGTCACGACCTCAAGATACTTGATGTGCGCGACAAGAGCGAATGGGAGGAAGGACACATCAAAGGAGCCACACATATCCCTTATTATTTTCTCGTGCAGCGACTGCAAGAACTCGATAACACTCAACCATTGGCCCTGATATGTGCCAGCGGACAGCGCAGTTCAATCGCTTGCTCTCTTCTGCAAAAGAACGGCTTTACCCAACTATTCAATGTCGTAGGTGGTATGGATGCCTGGAACGAGTCAGGGTTGGAGATAGTAATTTAATACATCCATACCTTCACATTGTTAAAGGCCGCTTCAGTGGGATGACTATTGGAATCAGCAAACAGCCCAATTTGCCCGTGGCTGAAAGTGTTATCGCTCGCACTTGCAATTTTCTGTTTATTCACATATATACTCAATGTACTGCCTTGTGCTACAACAGCAATCACATTTGTTTGATTCAACCCGGTCGTAATGGCTGCTGAAGAACCACCCGCTAAATCCTTGACATTGTTTCCCGTAAAATCAAGATAGCGAGAGAAAAGATAGGTTCCATTCTGGCACACTTCAAAGAAGTACATTTTACCAGTGTTACTATTGGCACGGAAGACCATTCCACCACAATCACCCTGTAGTATCTTCATCTGAACCTCAAAAGCGAAGTTACTGAAATCGGTGACCTCCGCAGTACATAGGTAGAAGAACTGGGTTTTCGGTGTGCTTGAATGATAGCTTCCCCCGCTAAAGACACATGTGCCATCTGTATGAACGCTCGCATCCCATGCATAGCCTTTGCTATTATCGCTCAATGGGTCAATCAGAGCTAATTTCCCAAGTCCGGGAGTATAGGGGTTAGGATTAGCAACAATCACTGCAGCAGTCGCCGAAGCCTGAGCTTGTGCAGTTGCAGTGATAGCGGTCGCTGTTGCATGAGCCTGAGCAGCCTCGGTAGCCTGGGCAGGCGAAACCGTCGGTGTAGCGCTAGTAGATCCACCTGGTGTTCCTAAATGTGATACCGCCAGAACACCTCCAACAACAATAACCAGCGCGAGCACAACTACACCAATGATCAGACCAGTGCGATTGCTGCGACGTTGCGAGGATGGTGGTGGTACGAACTGTGCTTCGCCGTTCGAAATGTAAGAGGCAGGCGGTGGTGTGTTGTATGGATTTGGTGGCGGTGTGCTATATGGAGATTGCACTCCATAAGGCTGAGAACCGTAGTTAGTATATGGAGGTGGTGGTGGTGGCACATTCGCTGATGACGATGATACTGTAGGATTGTTCGGTGATGCTCCTGTAGGAGCATAATAGGCCGGTGTTGGAGTGCCACAATTCGGACAGTAGATCACTCCTGCTGGAAGTTGCATTCCGCACGCACTACAATTCATAGTGAAGATTCCTCTCTGATCGTAGGGATGTATGTAACCGCAGTAGCTGCCTTTCGTTTCCTCGATAGTTACATGTACATGAGCCTATTATAATCGACAATCTGTACTATGCAAATAGGAATGGTAATGACTTCATTCGATGAATTTCAAATAGATGAAGCCTTTTCCCCTCCTAAAACACTCCTCATTCGCCGTTCATACAAAACGGTTGGAGTTTTTTGGCCCCATCAGGGACCTCTCCATCAGCAGAATTGCCAGCTTGCCGAAATTCATCTTTATTATCGCTTACAACTTTGGCAAGCTAACTGCACAGTATCATCATGCATCTTTTGGTAGGAGCATCTGAATGAAATTGCTAGTTCGACTTTGGCGAAGGCCTATGTGCCGCTTAACCGTAACGTCATTTCTCTTGTTAACATCGATAATGGGAGCAATGACTGTCTTTCACTTATTTCCAAAAACTCAAGCTGCAAGTAACAGTTGCCAGCTAAACTCCGCGCAAGGCAAGATCCAGCATGTCATATATATTCAGTTCGACAATACACACTTTACCCGTGATAATCCCAATGTTCCTTCTGACCTGGAACAAATGCCTCATCTCCTCAACTTCATTGAAAACAACGGTGCGCTACTCACAAATCATCATACGCCACTCATCGCCCATACTGCGAACGACGTGCTGACCTCCATTAGTGGGCTGTACGGTGATCAACATGGTGTACCAATCTCCAACACCTACGGATATTTCAATCCTGATGGCACCAGCAGCATGGCCAATTCTTTCACCTACTGGACTGATCCCCTCTATGATCCTAAAGCCGCTTCTCCCAGCGATACTACCTACAACATGCTAACCGCTGACGGCAAGAATGCACCAGCACCCTGGGTGCCATACACGCGCGCTGGCTGCAACTTTGGCAGTGTGTTGTCCGGAAATACAGCTTTGGAAAATACTGGTAGCGACATCACGACAGTTTTTGGAGCCAACTCAACTGAAGAGCAGGAGGCGAAATCCAATCCGACTAAGGCACAGGCCGATTTCGTTGGAATTGCTATGCACTGCCCGGCTGGCGACACCCCCTGTTCCAGCGCGAATAATGGCAAGCCTGACGTACTACCAGATGAGCCAGGAGGCTACAGCGGCTATCAGGGATTGTTTGGCAACAAGTATGTCGCGCCACAAATCAGCCCAAATGGACCCATGACCGATCTCAATGGTAACGTCATTCAGGATCCTCAAGGAAACCAGGGCTTTCCAGGATTTGATAGCATGTCAGCCTCAGTCTCGCTTTCCTATATAGCAGCCATGCAGGAACACAATGTTCCAATCACGTATGCCTATATCTCGGATGCGCACGACAACCATAGCGCTAAGACAGCATACGGCCCGGGCGAGGCAGGTTATGTAGCCGCGTTGAAAGCATATGATGACGCCTTTGGCAAATTCTTCACTCGTCTTGCTAACGACAGGATAGATAAAAGCAACACACTATTCGTTTTCACTTCTGACGAAGGTGATCACTTCGTGGGTGGTGCGCCATCTCCCTCGAATTGTGACGGCATCACAACACCTTGCACATACAGCCAGATTGGTGAAATCAACGTAAACCTGACTGGTGTGCTGGCTACACAACAAAAAGTGACGACTGCCTTCAACGCTCATGCCGATTCCGCGCCCAATTTCTACTTGAATGGCAAGCCATCATCCACCGATCCCAATGTACGCTCTTTTGAACATGCGGTGGCAGCTCTGAAGGTGACAAACCCCCTCACAAATGCAAACGATACGCTCACTAACTACATGGCCGATGCAGTCGAAATGAAGCTATTGCATATGGTGACAGGTGACCCTGCGCGCACACCTACTTTCACAGTGTTCGGCAACCCCAACTATTTCCAGGCAACTGGAACAGCAGATTGTAGCACGCCCTGTGTCGTGGAAAAACCAGCCTATGCCTGGAATCATGGCGATGTCTCGCCGGACATCAATATAACATGGTTAGGATTGGTTGGTCCTGGCATCAACCAGGTTGGCGTTGATAGCGCTATCTGGTCTGACCACACCGATATTCGTCCGACTATCCTGGCATTGGTCGGTCTGAAAGACGATTACACACAAGCTGGACGTGTACTTTTTGAAGATCTCGCCGACTCAGCGCTCCCAACATCTGTAGCCAACTCTCGCCAGATTATTACCCAGTTAGCGCAGGTGTATAAGAAGATCAACGCACCTGTTGATGAGCTTGGTCTCAAGACCCTTCAGGTATCAACAAAGGCCATCGAGAGCAATGATCCGGGCGACACCACCTATACGAAACTGGAGAATCAGCTTACCTCGATCACCACCCAGCGTGACTCCCTGGCAAGTCAGATGATTACGATGCTGGAACAGACCGTTTTCGCCAACCAGCCTGTTGATTCAACACAGGCGCAAAATTTGATTGACCAGGGCAATGCTCTTTTACAACAGGTGAATGGAATGTAAGTTTCACCTATGTAATGAAAAAAGCTCTCAACCAAATACCAGTGTTTGGTTGAGAGCTTTTTTCATTACAACGCAATCCCCAATCCTCTCATTACCATCTGAAAAGCGATAACCGCCAACACTGGCAAAAAAATGAGCCGCAACGTCTTATTGCTTAGCCTCGTGAGCAGACGTGAACCAATAAATGCTCCTAGCAAAACACCCAGCGCTACAGGAGCTGCAATTAATGGGGGAATATCACCTCGTGAAAAATAGATTCCTGCGCTGGCCGCTGCCGTCACGCCAATCATAAAATTGCTAGTGGTTGTAGAAACTTTCATAGGCAAACGCATGACAGTATCCATCGCCAACACCTTCAACGAACCACTGCCAATACCTAGTAATCCTGAGAGCACTCCTGCGACGTACATCATCGCTAGCCCAACGGGTGTTCGAGTAACCTGGTAAGGCACTTCACGTCCTAATTGACGATCAGGGTAACTACTTGAAAGATGCAACCAGTTTGCCCAGCAATCGTTCCGCACCCCCTTGGGCAACTCCTCACCGATTTTAAAAATCAGTGGCACAGCAGAGATAAACAGCACAACACCAAAGATCAGAAAGAGTACATTAGAAACAAGAAACCCTGCTAGGAATGCGCCACTGACTGCTCCAAAAGTAGTCGCCATCCCCATAAACAATCCCACACGCATATTGGTTAAATGATCACGCACATATGCCGCAGCTGATCCGCTAGATGTACCTATGACCGCTACTATACTCGTTCCGATGGCATATTGTATCGGCAAGCCAAAGGCCAGGGTGAGCATCGGCACCAACAACACTCCTCCACCAAGACCCACGAGCGAACCAATCACCCCCGCAAGCACAGCCCCACCAAAAATAAGCAAAAGCGTTACAAGCGAGAGATGCATTATGGTTCCTCCAAAAACATAGAGTTAATGAACCTGATCGCGTAGGGGCGGGAGCGGTGTGGAGTGGTGCGGGGACGCTTGCGTCTTGTGACTCTACCCTTTCTGTCACTGTCAGTAGCTGATTAGAAGAATGTTTATCCATTGTATGAAACCCGCTTTTATGAACATCAAAGATCTACGCCCTTCATTAGAAAGAGACGTAGTACATGATTTTGACGATGAATCAAGTCAATTCGTGGAGTTTTTATCTGTAGCGTTTATTCACATGAGAGCCACCACCACTCCTAATCTCCCCGTTACTTCTCAACTAATTGTAACTCATTTTCTGATATAATTCCAATATATATATTTTATCACTATCATAACTATATGGAATGAATTATCTTGATTGAAAGGTCCTGGAACCCTATCCAGCTATTTTACGTAGTTAATAAAGAAGCAGGCATAAATTTGGTCTGTCAAAACGTTATTATGTGTATAAGGAGAGCTTCTCAATACCACACCCACTGAAGGAAGGAACATTATCAGTAATCGTCTTTCATGCCTATCACGCGCTAGAAATGTTGAGGACTTTCATGGTGCAATTGCAAAATCTTAAGTCTTTTCGTCTTTCATTAAAACGGATCTTATTCGGTGGCCTGAGCGGCGGTATTGGAGTGATGGGATTACTTTTTGGGGGTGCAATTTTTGTCGTGGAAACACTCACCCGACCAAAAAAATTGACTTCGTTTGATCGCTATACCGTCAGTCCTTATGAACTTGGTCTGCCTGCTGAGGCTGTTACTTTTTCACCTCTGCACGGAAACTACAAAGTAAGTGGCTATTATATTCCCTATCCAGAAGCCACAACCACCATTCTGGTATGTCCAGGGTTTCGTTCACGTATGGCTGAGTTCCTCGGTATAGGCGCACATCTTTGGAAAGCAGGTCACAACGTCCTCGTTTTTGAGTATTATGGGCATGGTATAGAAGTGGGTACACCTTTGACACTTGGTTATCGGGAGATCAATGATTTTCTCGGGGCCGTTGCCTACGCAAAGGATCGCGCACCACAGAATCATTTGGGCGCCGTAGGTTATTCTATGGGCGCGGCGGTTGCCATCATGTCCAGCGCCCGTAATGCTGAAGTAGAGGCATTAGTGGTAGATAGTGCATTTGCCACCCATCGTGGGGTCGTTGAATATAATTTCCATCGTACATTTCACCTGCCATCTGCTCCATTTGCCTGGATAGCCGATTACATGCTATGGTGGCGCGCAGGCTACCGTTTTCACCAGGTTGAACCATTGCGTGAAATTGCTCTCATCTCACCCAGACCTATTCTTATAATTCACGGTGGAAGAGATTCAATTGTAGACCCAAAAGATGCCACATTGCTCTACGCAGCAGCGCGAGAGCCAAAAGAACTCTGGTTCCTACCCAATGCTGACCACTGCGGCGCGTACTTCGAAGATCGCCAGGCTTATGTAAAGAAGGTCATAGAATTCTTTGATCTACACCTTAAGAATATAGGCTACCTACAATTAATCGATTCAGCTTCTACTGAACAAATAAGATCTGGCAATCCGGAAGATTCATCCAAGGATTTGCCAGAGGCATCCTGAGACAGATTTATGAGTCATATTCCAACGTAACAACCAATCCATCTCTAGCGGCACGAGAATGCGCAAAAACACTCCGTGCCGCTTTTTCAGGCCCCAATGGATCCATAATCTTAGGGCTGAAATGCGTCAATAGCAAAGCGTGCGCGCCCGCCGTCTTGGCAATACCTGCCGCCTCCTTTGCCAACATATGCTCATGCGCCTTTGCCAGTGGCAAATCCTCGGTATTGTCATACATACTTTCACAGATTAGCAAATCAACATCATGTGCAAACGTACTGAGTTGCTTGGTCGGTCTCGTATCGGTAATGAATGCCAAAGAAATACCACGTCGAGGAGGACCAAGCACCTCAGCAGGAGTAATCATTTGGCCATTGAATTCGAGCGTCTCGCCATGTTGTAACCTTGACCAGAGTTGCACTGGCAATCCAAGGGCGTGCGCTTGTTCAGGCAGAAAAGCAGGATTGCGCTCCAATTCAAAACGATAGGCCAGGCATGGAACACCATGTGAAGCAGCGGCACACGAACCACACAACCCTCCTGGAAGCGAAAAATTCTCGCCGCCTTTCAATTCGTGAATCTGTATTGGAAAAGGGAGTTCGGGGACAATGCGCCTCAATCCCTCGATAACATAGCCAGTACCCACAGGTCCATAAATGTCGAGTGGCTCCGTCCTCCCCGCGTGTGCTACCATGAAGAGCACCCCTGGCAACCCCGCTACGTGATCCGCGTGCATATGCGTCAAGCAAATAGCTCCAAGCTGACGAAATCCCCAACCCAGCGCTTTCCAGGGCACCTGTGTCCCTTCCCCGCAATCCACCAGGGTCAGCGACGGCCCGCAACGAATCAAAGCGCAAGAGAGCCAGCGACCCGGCATCGGCATCATGCCACACGTCCCTAACATACAAATATCGATCACGATATACTATCCCCTTTTACAAATTGTTCTGATACGCCAAGGTGTTTCTAGTATAGCAAAGGGGTAGAAGCAATGGCAAACCACCCAAACTAAACGGGTGTGCATACGATTTTTGCAGAGATCTGTAGCCAGGCTCAAGTCTCGTAGGAGCCGATTTATCGCGCTCACCGCCGATGTATCGGCCCTCGGTGCCTGTTCCACCCCAGCATAGGTTCCCGAGCATATGCTATACTATTCGGGTATCGCTATTCGGTTCAGTATGCTTCGAAAGAAATGAGTCGCTACCCACCAGATGAAACACACTAGAAATCTCACAACAAGATTCAGTACCTCAGATAGCAAAATCGATCAATACGTTGCTAAGAGTGGATGGAGAACAGGATCTCCTCACCGGCACTACATGCAGGAGAAAGCATGACTCGCAATGGTTGGCTGCTGTTTATCTCGATGTCGGTCATCTGGGGTATTCCTTATCTGTTCATCAAGATCGCTGTTCAGGAACTTGATCCAACCGTAGTGGTATTCGCTCGTGTAGGGATCGCAGCATTGATTCTGCTCCCTATAGCAGCCCACCGCAAGGTGTTGCGACCGCTACGTGAGCGCTGGCTCGTAGTTGCCGCGCTTGCTTGCGTACAGATCGCTGCTCCGTTTCTATTGATCAGTTACGGTGAACAGCACATCACGTCATCGCTCACTAGCTTGCTCATTGCTGCCGATCCTCTTTTCGTAGTGCTATTCGCGCTCCGTTTCGATCCAAGTGAGCGAGCTAATGGACTGCGCCTGACTGGGCTGCTGATCGGCATGGTAGGAGTGGTTGTCCTGCTGGGTCTCGACGTTGGCGGAGATGAGCAAAGATTGCTCGGAGCAGTTTTTGTCCTGCTCGCCGCCGCGTGCTACGCCGCCGGCGCCTTGCTCATCAAGCGGCCAACCATCGCAACCTTACCCATCCTGGGAGTTGTGACCGTTATGTGTATCACTACGACCATTGTGCTGTTACCACTAGCAATTACCCGGCTTCCCAGCAGAATACCCAACCTGGAGGTGATAGTCAGCCTGCTCGTGCTCAGCATAATCTGCACGGCACTGGCCTATCTGCTCTACTTCAAGCTCGTGTCTGAGGTCGGAGCCAGTCGTGGCACCGTCATCACCTACGTCAATCCTGCCGTCGCCGTCCTACTCGGTGTCATTTTGCTCGGTGAGCCGCTCGATGCAGCTATCATCTTAGGATTCTTGCTAATCATAGTCGGATGCTGGTTGTCCACTGGTGGAACCCTACCACCGTCGCTGAGTCACCGCCCTCGCACATCTCGACAGCAACAAATCAGTCGAGAAGCTGGCGACGCTGAGGTTCGCAGGCAGGACACTACCCCTCAGAAGCTGTAGGGGCGAGGGCGGTGAAGCGCGGAAGGGTGGGCTGTAAATTTGATAACTCGGTGTCGTAGTTTCGTTACAATTACGCGTCGTAGAACGAGCATTTCGGTGCAAGGATGAGTAGAAAAAACGACCGTTTTTCGGACTCAGCTATATCAAACGAGATACATTCATTCATTCATCCATCTACTCTGCTGAGTTTAAAATGCTTTGTAACACTCTTGGCTTGAGGTGCTGGAGGGGTTGGTCGTTTCGGTCGGAGAACGGAACTCCCATTGTTGATAGATATCAAAATGGTTCTCCGACCGGTTTGGTGGAGATTACTCATGTGATAAAAGGCAAATGATTGGGCGGCTAGCCCGTGCGCGAGATGCTCAGTACTGAGAACCCAGGTGTTGGCGTGTTTGAAGCTTCAAACACGCCAACACCTGGTACATGCATGGTTCCGTTTAGGCATTTGCCCCTCGTTCAAGGAGAAAAACAGGGAGTTCACGGATCGTTTTCTTTTGATACTCCCCATAGGCAGGAAACACGGCCACAGCCTTCGCCCAAGCTTGTGTCCGCTCATCACCAGTCAGCAATCTCGCAGTGGCAAGAAACCTTTCGTTTCCGATCTCAACCGTGACATCGGGATGAGCCAGCAGGTTGTGGTACCACGACGGGTTTTCTGGTGCGCCTCCTTTGGAAGCAACGGCGAAGTAGTTCTCACCGTCAGGAATAGCTATGAGTGGATTGATACGTGTTTGACCGGATTTGGCCCCTTTGGTGGTGAGCAGGATTAAAGGAGGCCAGCGCTGCACCCTCCCCCCATTTGTATGGAACTCCTCAATCACTCGACGATTATTTTCAATCCAATGATTCTCACTCATTTCTTGTTTTGTCTCCTCTTGAACTAGTGAAAAAGGCCTTCCGCCACGCTGTGAGTGCGGTCCGGTGGAGTGTTTTCAGCGTGAGTTTTCATCATTGTCTCTCTCCTTCTTCTGCTTTGGCAGCTTTTGCAGAACCCCACAGGGAACCTGGATTGATGCGGTCTGGGTAGAGGGAGAGCATCTTGTCATAGAGTTCACGTGTGGTTGTCGTTTCATGGTTCAAACGGTTGAAATCCCGAATGTATTGTTGTGTCGCTGCAATATGTTGAGTACTATCGGAATTTTCGGGATTCTTATGGCCTGCAACAACTGCACGTGGTTTCAGGGCCTCAATTCTCTCAAGGGCCGCGATCCAATTGAGGCGACTTTGTTCGCTTGTCTCAGCCATGTAAGGATGAATGCCATTGTAAACCGCATCTCCAGCAACAACCAAACCGATTGATGGGACGTAAAGAGACGTTGAATTGTCGGTATCGGTGAACCCATCGTCTATGACGACCAGTTTCTGCCCTTCTACTGCAAACTCGTTGCTGTCAAGTGCTTCGGGAACAACGAGGGGTTCAGGAATTTGCCCTGGGAAACGTGTCTCCCAGAAGTTTTTCAGGTAATCTGGATCGATTTGCTCGTGCATCGCTTTGGCAACAGCAGGCGCTGCAACGGCTCTTGCATTCGGAAAATGATCCAGTAGTATCTTGATACCAAATGCATGGTCGCCATGCGCGTGGGTAATATAGATCGTGGTCAGGTTTTTCCCACTTTTCTTAATCCAATCCACCAATTGTCGGTTCTGGTCAATGGTCGCAAAGTTATCTCCAAGAACGGCATCCTGTGAGCCTGCGATCAGCGTGGCTGTATTTGCGGTCCACTGCAACGACTCAGTGCCTGGTGGTAAGTCACGGGTGAGGCCGGGGCGCTTTAACGCGAACACGTCATAGGTAAGCGTTGGGCTTTGGTTTTGGAATGGTGTCACTTTTGTTTCCTCCTCGATGGAAAAAGGTCTTGGTTTCTTCTTCTAAGCTGAAGTACCTTCACTCCATTTGACGACGTTCTTATTTCATGTCCTGAGCAACAGCCGCACCAGGATAGTGGGAGCCCGTTCACGCTCCAGTATTCTGGTAGCCGCCCATGACCCAGGCCTGTCATTTCCCCTCTTTTGAAACAGTAGGAAGCCATATCCGTTGCAAAAACAGGGACAGAAGATAGATGAGGCAATGCAGGATTGACGGACGCGGCGTGGACGCGAATGCGCACCTCTCCGGCACCAGCATGTGGCTCGGGAAGCTCGACGACGTGCAAGACCTCTGGCCCGCCAAATGTCGTCACGCCAATCGCTTTCATCATTGTTTCCTCGTTTCCTCTTGCTCTCCCTGAAACGCAAGAGCCGCGCCGGGAAGATGGAGTGCCTCGAGAAAGGAGTGCATGGCCTGGGTGGCAGCGTCATTCAACGCCTGGGGAGCCTGGCGTTGTGCAACGGTGGCGACAACCGTGCGCAATGGCCGCTTTCCCGCTGGTTGGGCGATCACCTGTGCGATGGCGTCGGCTACCTCCTGGGGATCGGGAGGTGTTGCGGACCGGTTCTCTGCGTAAAACGGCGCCGTAAACGCATTCATAGCGGCCTGGTAGAGGGCCAAACGCTCGGCGTCTGCCGCGACCTGGCGGTTGGCAGAAATGGTGGTCGGAAAGGTCCCGGGCTCAAGAATGGCAGCGTCGATGCCAAAGGGCGCCAGTTCATAGTGGTACGACTCGGTGAGTCCCTCCAGGGCAAACTTCGTCGCTCCATAGAGGCCTAGAAAAGGCATGCCCAGCCGTCCAGCAATGGACCCGATTTGCAGCAATAAACCGCTGCCTTGCTTACGCATCTGTGGCAGAACCGCACGGTTCACTCGCAAGACGCTGAAGACATTGGCCTCGAATTGCTGGCGAACTTGTTCCAAGGTGAATGCTTCCAGTGGACCACTGTAGGATACCCCGGCGTTGTTGACCACCACATCAAGACGACCAATCGTCTCGATGATCTCGGCGATGGCCCGCTCCACGGAGGCGTCATCCGTGACATCGATCTCAATAGTCTGCAAGGCCAGCGCTTCTCGTTGCGCGAGCGCGCGGAGTGCTTCCGCTGCAGGGGCATTCTTGCCTGCGGCCGCACGCATGCCCGCGAACACACGGTATCCCTGGCGCGCCAGGGTTTCAACAGTCAGACGACCAAAGCCACTGGTACTCCCAGTGACGAGAATGGTTTGCTCCATGCTCACCCATCCTTTCTTTCACGCTCTCGGCACACTTGGCCGTTGCTTGTTACGGTCGAACCAGGGCTTTGATGGCCCGTCGCTGATCCATCGCACGATAGCCCGAAGCAACCTCGGCAAGGCTGACCATGAAATCCAGGATCGGCGAGGGGTCGCGTCGACCGGCAAGCACGTCTTCAGCCGCGAGCTGCGCAAGGGATGCTTTGGCACAGCTCACGGCTGAAGACGCTGCTCAGGCGGTCACCGCTGCTTGTGTCGCCGTTTCGATGAGCTTCACCACGTCATCGGGGTGGGAGACCATCGCCACGTGACTCGACGGGACTTCGACGGTGGTGGCACCCATGCGCCTGGCGAACAGGCGCTGGGCATCGGGCGGGAGCGCCTGGTCGTCTGCGGCGACCAGGTACCAGGTCGGCAGCGCTTTCCAGGCCGGGACACCCATCACCTCCTGGAAGGCGGACGCGGACAAAGCCTGCTGCACCGCGTACATGACCCTGGCTTTCACCGGATCCACGTCAGCCGCGAAGTGGTTCACGAAGTCGTCTTCTGGCAACCAGCCGAAGCCCTGCTTGTCGATGCTGAGGTGCGCTAGTGATGGGGTCACCGGTCCCTGCGCCAGCAGCGCGCCGAGCGATTCACCCTCGTCCAGTCCGAAGGCCGCGATGTAGACCAGGCCGACGACGTTGGGCGCGTCGGTGCCCAGCGCGGTCATGATTTGGCCGCCGTAGGAGTGGCCGACGACGATGGTCGGGCCGTTCTGGCGGGCCAGTACTTGGCGCAGCCGAGCGACGTCAGCGGAAAGCTGGGTCATCGGAAACTGGGGTGCGGTGACAGTGTAGCCGTCGGCTTGCAGGCGCTCGATGACGGCGCTCCAACTGGAGCCGTCGGCCCAGGCACCATGCACCAACACAATATTCGAGAGCGTATTCATTTCTTCACTTCCTTTCGCTCGTTCTACGAGCACTGCTTCCCAAAGATGGAAGCGCCTATTTTTACGTTTTCTGAGCAGAAACGCTGCTCTTCCTTTCCTGAAGTACCTTCACTACATGTGACGACGTTCTTAAGTTCATGACCTGAGCAACAGCCGCACCAGGACAGTGGGAGCTCGTTCACGACCCAGTGTTCTGTGATACTCATGATGTCGCTCCTTTTGGTAGAACCAGATTCTAACCCGATTGTCCTTGCATGGACAGCAGGTGCCAGGCACCTGTGAAGAGATAGAACAGACAGATCTGCTATTGCTGTCTCACCAACGGGATTTGCAAATTGGTGGGCCTGTTTTCAGGCTTGTCAAAAGCGCGTCCGTCCACGTTTTTGCTCCCATTGAAAAGCATGCCGTTGTAGATGTAAATGAGGTCGTAGTCGACATAGGTTTGTCCTTCGACCAGACTAAACAACGGAAAGGCTTTCCCTTTGACGTCTTGCATGACATGGACTTCCCACGTGCTGAGGCCAGTGCCTGGAAATCTGTTCGCGACATCGGCAAATCCTTGATGCAGGGGAGTCACCTCATACGCTTCATCTGCAATGTAGTCCAGATTGTATGCGCCTTTTGCAATCGGGTGTTCTCCCTGCCAGGCGTTATGCCCCTTAATCACAATTTTCATCAGAGGAACTTTGCCATTGGGATCGGCATAATTCATCACGGTACAGGCAAATCGGTCACCGGGAGAATAGGTAAAAACGCGTGAACAATAAAACGGTTGGATTTCCCCGGTGGCTGATTTATTGGTGCTTGGGCGCAGCTCGGTGGTGATGCTCACCCACTGGCCCTCTTGGATAACCTGTTTGATTTGGTCGGGTGTCATTGCTTGTCATACCTCCATACGATGTTTGTAGAACAAAGAGCCTAGGTGAGCTGAGTCGAGAACCCCTCATGCAGCCAAGCAGTAGCAAGCGCGATCGCTCCCCGCGTCGCCGCGGTGTGTGCCAGGGCGTTCAGCATCACGAAGTCGTGAATGGTGCCCTGGAACCGTACCGCTGTGACGCGCACTCCCGCCTCCCGCAGCTTGTTGGCATAGGCTTCCCCCTCATCGCGCAGCACGTCGGCCTCGGCGGTGATGATGAGCGCCGGGGGAAGCCCTTGCAATTGCTCAACGCTGGCTCGTAGCGGCGAGGCGGTGATCTCATTACGCTCGCCCGGGTGGCGCGTGTACTGCTCCCAAAACCACATCATGGCGTCTCGTCGCAGGTGGTAGCCTTCGGCGAACTGGTGGTAGGAGGCGGTATCGAAGGCCGCGTCGGTCACCGGGTAGAACAGCAGTTGGAGCCGGATGTCCGGCCCCCCGCGCTCCCTGGACAGCAGCGTGATCACTGTTGCCATGTTGCCCCCAACACTGTCGCCAGCTACGGCCAGGCGCTCGGCATCCAGGCCATATTCCTGCCCGAATCTCTCGACCCACTGCGCCGCCATGTAGCACTCCTCGATGGCTGTCGGGTATCTGGCCTCGGGGCAGAGCCGGTACACCGGGAACACGACCGCGGCCTGGGCTCCGACCGCGAGTTCGCGCACCAGCCGATCATGCGTCTGCGTGCTGCCGAACACCCACCCGGCTCCGTGGATGTACATGATGACGGGGAGCACCGCTGGTGCATGCTGTGGTCGCAGGATGCGAAGAGCGAGCTGCGTGCTTGGGCGATCGGCAATGGTACGATCCTCGATGTCGATCGGCAGTCTGCTCACCAGGCTCGCTTGCGCCTCCTCAAGGGCGATCCGTCCTTTTTGGGGGTCAAGGGTAAACAGAAAGGGGGGCTTCGCCGCAGCGTCCGCGAACGCTTGTGCCTCAGGTTCTAGCCGGATTCCGTTGGTCATCTGTTTCCCTCCCCGGTACGAGTTAAAGCGTACGTCATGTGATTGTTCTTAAACGATATCCACGTCTAGCCTTGCTTTTCCGGTAGTTTGCCGGCGAGCTGGTCATTATGACCTTGTCCTGGGTGAGATTATCGTCTATAGTTAGAGTATATTCGTCATCTTATTTGAAGTCACCGGACACAGGGTTACATTACAGGGTGGCATTTTAGCCTCCTACTCCTTCCCATTGCCGCATTTTTGTGGGACAGACGGAAAGACAACGTCCATGAAGGGATCCTCATACCGCGATCGAGACTACGCCTTTGGACAGACCATACTGACCTTGCGCACCATGATCGGGCTGACGCAGGCGGGCCTGGCCGAGCACCTGGGCGTCTCCCGAAAAGCAGTGGGAGAATGGGAGGGAGGCCTCAATTATCCCCAAGCTGAGCACCTCAAAGCGTTCATTGCCCTAGCCATCGAGCAGCAGGCCTTTGCGGACGGGCGCGAGGCAGAGGAGGTTCGTGCCTTTTGGCAAGCGGCTCACCAGAAGGCGCTGCTCGATGAAACGTGGCTCGCCGCGCTGCTGCCTCCTGCGGAGGTGTCCCCAGCATCCCAGCCAGTCGAGGACACCAATGGCGCTGCCCAGACTCCTGCTCCCCCTGCCAGGAGCGGGCCTCGCCTGGATTGGGGCGACGCGCTCGCCGTCACGAGCTTCTATGGGCGCGAGTGGGAACTGGAGCTGCTCTCCAAGTGGGTGGTCGAGGAGCGCTGCCGGGTGGTCAGCGTGCTGGGCCAGGGGGGCATTGGCAAGTCGGCACTGGCGACGCAGCTGATGCACTGCGTTGCGGAGGATTTCGAGGTCGTCATCTGGCGCTCCCTGCGCGATGTCCCGACATGCGAAGCGCTGCTCGAGAGCTGCCTCCAGATCCTGGCTCCCCAGGCGCTGCGCGACATCTCAGCGAGCCCCGAAAGACGCCAGGACCTCCTGTTGGACTGCTTGCGCAGCCGACGTGTCCAGCTAGTCTATGACAACCTGGAGTCGCTCCTGGAGGAAGGGGAGGACAGCGGTCGCATGCGTGCAGGCTATGAGGGATTCTCCCGCGTCCTGCGCCGGATAGCGGATACCGAGCATCAGAGTTGCCTGCTGCTGACCAGCCGGGAGAAACCGGGCGACCTTGTGCCTATGGAAGGTCGACGATCGCCTGTGCGCGCCTTGCGCCTCACTGGGTTGGATGTCAACGCGTGCAAACAGTTGTTGGCAGAAAAGGAGGTCATAGGCGACCCAGCTGAGCAGATGCAGTTGATCGAAGCGTACGCTGGGAATCCTCTCGCCTTAAAAATTGTGACACAGACCATCGTGGAGCTCTTTGGAGGTGAGATTGCCCCTTTCCTGAAGCAGGGCGAGGTGGTCTTTGGCAGTGTGCGTGAGTTGCTCGACGAGCAATTTGCCCGCCTCTCAGCAGTCGAACAGCGTGTGCTTCTGTGGTTAGCCATCCTGCGCCAGCCAGTGAGTCTGGAGGAGCTGCTCAGAGTGCTGGGAACACCCCTTCCACGCGCGACGGTGCTGGAGGCGGTGGAGGCGTTGCGACGCCGCTCGCTGATCGAGCGTGGGCAACACCCAGGCAACTTCACCCTGCAATCAGTCGTCTTGGAGTATGCGACTGCGCGACTGATTGCAGAAACGAGCAGCGAGATCCAGCAGAGCCAGCTCTCATGCCTGATCGAGCATGGTCTGACCTTGGCCGGGTCCCCTGCATACGTACGGCAGACGCAGATGCGCCTCATTGTGGTCCCACTGCTTCTCCAACTGCGCAACGTGTACCCAGAGCGTGTGGATCTCGAGAACCATCTGCTCGCGCTCCTGAATCGGTTACGTGCACGAGCTGACTACGCGCAGGGCTATGGACCGGCCAACGTGTTAGCGCTGTTGCACGAGCAACGGGGGCATCTGCGTGGTCTCGACCTGTCACATCTCTTGCTGCGTGGTGCGCATCTGCAAGAGACCGAGATGCAGGACACAACGCTGTCCGGGGCCAGGCTCCTGGATTGTGTCTTTACTGAGACGTTTGGTGCCATCTGGACCGTAGCGATCAGTCACGATGGGAAGTACTGGGCTGCAGGCAACATGCGAGGGGAAGTGTGGGTGTGGGCTTACCAGACGCTGCACCTGGTCTGGCAAGCCCACACAGATATTGTCCCGTTCTTGAGCTTCAGCCCAGATGGACGTCGCTTGGCCAGTGGGAGTTATGATGGGATGGTCAAAGTGTGGGATGTGGAGCGTGGCGCGTTGCTCTGGTCGGGCTCGCATACGAGCAATATCTCTGGTCTCGCCTATTCCCCCGATGGCAACATAGTGGCCAGTGGGGGAAGAGATGCGACCGTCCGGCTCTGGGATGCGCAGACGGGTACGCTTCTCGAGACACTGCCGCATCCTCAAGCGGTCTTTTCCATTGCTTGCACCTGGAGTCCCGATGGACGCCTGCTCGCTTGTAGCGGCTCCGATGGGCAGATTAGGCTCTGGAAGATAGAGAAGACCGGGCCAGCAACCTGCATTGCGATCCTGGTGGGGCACACCAACAGGGGAACGGGACAGGCCTTTTCCCCCGACGGGAGCTTGCTTGCCAGTGCAAACTGGGACCAAACCATCAAGCTCTGGGAGGTCGCCAGTGGAGACCTACTCCAGACGCTGGTCGGACATACCGATCGGGTAGAAACGGTAACTTGGAGTCCGGACGGACGTACCCTGGCAAGCGCTGCCTTCGATCAAACGATTTGGCTCTGGGATGTCGAGCGAAACAGCTATCGGACGGCGCTCCGCGGGCATACAGACGTGGTGTTCTCTCTCGCCTTCATGCCCAACAGCCGTAGACTGCTCAGTGGCAGTACTGATGGCACGCTACGAGTGTGGGACACGGAAAGTGGACAGTGCGAGCAGATCTTGCAGGGCTACACTGTCTCACTTTATGACCTTGCCTGGAGTCCCGCTGGCACCCAACTTGCTAGTGGCGGATCAGATGGCTTGATGAGCATCTGGGATGTGGAGGGCCTGACGTCACCCAGACTGCTCCATGCCCATCACCTCCTCACGTTTGGAGTAGGATGGAGTCCCGATGGGAGGTGGCTGGCGAGTAGTGGATGGGATAATACCATCCGGGTATGGGACGCGACCACAGGAACCTGTGTACGGATGATGAGGGACCCCGACGATGCCTACACTTCCTTCTATGGCTTAGCGTGGAGTCCTGACGGCAAGCTTCTGGCCTGTGGAAACTATCGGCAGGAGGTCCAGGTGTGGGAGGTGTCCGCTGGTACCCGCCAATGGATTGCCCGCGAACAACCTGCCTCTGCCCGCCGGGTGGCCTGGAGTCCTGATGGGGCGCTCCTGGCCAGTGCCGGTAATGATGGTATCGTGTCTGTGTGGAACGCCTCGGACGGCATGCTCCTCAAGCAACTCAGAGGACATCAAAGCAAAGTGAACGACGTGGCCTGGAGCCGTGATGGGAAGTGGCTCGTCTCGGGCGGAGGGAGCAGAGACAGCGAGGAGTTGTTCGTGTGGGATATGCACAGCGGCGAGCGCCACCCTGCCTGGGGGGCAGGTAATAGAGTCTTGTCGGGGCATCCTGGGATCGTGTATACAGTGGCCTGGGGTCCGACTGGCGCGATACTGGTCAGTGGCGGCAGCGATGGGATGCTCCGCTGGTGGGACAGGCACAGCGGGGAATGCGTGCAGACACGCCAGGCGCACCAGGGAACAGTTCAATCACTCAAGATGAGCCCCGATGGTCGTTCGCTGGCCAGTTGTGGGGACGATGGCGCTATCAGCATCTGGGTGCTGGCAAGCGGTGAGCATCTGCGCACCCTGCGGCGAGACCGGCCTTACGAGCGGCTTGATATCAGTGGGGCAAAGGGATTGACGCAGGTACAGAGGGCGTCGTTGTCAGCGTTAGGGGCCATTGAGCACCCTCCTGTCTCAGACATTTAGCACACTCCCGAATTCTGGCTGCCACGGCTGCACAGCACAAATTCATGTGATCCCCAAAAGTGTGTACTATTAGGATAGAGGACGTGAGGAAAACCGATAGAGCAGTTAGTGAGCAATGATACCCCCGCTCCCCGCCGTCAAGAAACCGTCTGTTATTTCTACTCATCCATTCATCCCTCTTAACCCCTATCTGGAAGGCCACATCCCTGTTCACATTGTCATCTGTAAATCAACGTGCAAAAACGTGCGTAACAAGATGAGTTGTTATACTCTCCACTCTCACTGAAGGGCCTGTTCTACAACACGTAATTGGAAAGAACCTACGACGCTGAATCATCACATTTACACCCCTACGGTATCCTGGGTCCCGGTCTCAGGTTGATGCCTATTGGGCAACAGCATGGTCGCCCTGGCCTTACGTTAGAAGCTTGTCGAGTGTGATCGGCAGATCGCGAACACTGATGCCGGTCGCGTGATAAACAGCATTGGCAATAGCGGCGGCAGTACCGACAATCCCAATCTCGCCAATCCCTTTCGCACCCATCGGGTTAATGTATGGGTCGTCTTCATCGATCCATGATATATCGATTGAACCTACATCGGCATTGGTCGCGATGTGGTACTCTGCGAAGTCATGGTTCACGTAGTCGCCGAAACGTGGATCCATGACGCTTTCCTCGTGGAGCGCCATAGACAGCCCCATAGTCATGCCACCTAGAAACTGTGAACGGGCTGTTTTTGCGTTCATGATGCGACCGGCGGCGAAAACTCCGAGCAGGCGCGGAACGCGTACCTCACCGCTGTCGAGGTTGACGCGCACCTCGGCAAATTGCGCACCAAAGGCATGCATGGCAAACCGCCTTGCCTCGGGATTCTCCCCGCACTCGCCCACCGCTTCGAGTCCTTCAGCAGGAACGACGCCATGTACTTCCTGGAGACGCGCACGAAGCTTGCGGGCGGCATCGACGATGGCGGTTCCCCACGAGGCGGTTCCCATCGAGCCACCGGCGAGCTGTGCGGGCGGCAGCAACGTATCGCCAATTTCGAGATGCACGCGCTCCAGTGGAACCTCGAGTGCATCTGCAGCGATCTGTGTAAGGACTGTCCACGCTCCGGTTCCAATATCTGAGGCGTCGATGAGCACGCTGTAACGTCCCTCACGATCAACACGCGCGATTGCGGTCGATGGCCTGCGACGCGTGGGATATGTTGAGGCCGCAACCCCGGTCCCGATGAGCCAGCGACCGTCGAAACGGATGCATGGTCTCGGGTCGCGCGACTGCCAGCCGAAACGCTGCGCACCTTCCCGCAGGCACGCGACCAGTCCGCGGCTGCTGAAAGGAAGCCCTGTTTCGGGATCAACCTTGGGTTCGTTCCGAATACGCAGCTCGATGGGATCGAGCTCACATGCGATTGCAAGCTCGTCCATCGCCGATTCCAGCGCGAACATACCGGGACACTCGCCAGGTGCACGCATCCACGCAGGCGTCGGAACATCGAGCCGGGCAAGCCGGTGTGTGGTCAAGCGGTTCGGCGCGGCGTACATCATGCGTGTAGGAAGGGCGGTTTGTTCGGCGAATTCCTCAAGGGTCGAGCTCTGCTCAACGACTTCGTGTGCGATCGCTGTCAGCCGACCATCATTGTCTGCACCCAGGCGGATATGTTGGATCGTCGGCGTACGATAGCCAGCTACCGCAAACATATGCTGCCGGGCAAGCGCGAACTTTACAGGTCGACCTACCACCTGCGCGGCCATCACTGTGAGAATAACATGTGGATGGGTGGCACCTTTCGAGCCAAATGCACCCCCGACATAGGGTGAAATGACACGCACACGTTCTGGCTCCAGTCCGAACACCTGGGCAACTGTATCGCGAACCCGATGCGAGCCCTGATTCGAGTCATACAGGGTGACACCCTCGCTACTCCACCTTGCGATTGTTGCGTGCGGTTCGAGCGGATTGTTGTGATAGGCTGGCGTGGTATAGGTATGATCGATTGTGACTGCTGCCGATGCCAGCGCGGCCTCAACATCGCCGCTGGCCGTGTCGGTCTCATAGAAAGGATTGACATGATCGGGCTTGTATAGACCGCTACTGTCTGCGCTTAGCGCGACATTATGGGGCTGCTCCTCGTAGTGAACAACGACAGACTCTGCCCCCTGCCGTGCAACTTCTAAAGTTTCCGCGACCACCAGAGCCACAAACTGACCGCGATACGCAACCGCATTGGATTGCAACACCGCGAGTTCGCCCTCTTGCGACTTAAGGCGCGGTGCGTTCTCGTGTGTGAGGACAGTAATGACACCAGGGATAGCCTGGGCTTTACTGGCATCGAATGACACGATGCGGCCTTTTGCAATAGTGCTCTGAACCGGGAAAGCATACGTCACATCGTCAAGCGAATGCTCATAGGCATAAGTCGCAGTGCCAGTAACTTTCTTTGGGCCATCGATTCGGTTAAGAGGCTGGCCCACGACCCGTTGTTGTATGGGGCTGATCACCGATTTCCCTCCTCTGTCAGATCGAGCAGCGTGCGAACGAGGATGTTGCGTGCAAGTGGGACCTTGAACTCATTGCCTCGTAAGGGCTGCGCGTCGGCCAGTTCAGCCTCGGCTGCGCGACGAAAGACCTCCTCGGTCGCCGCTGCCCCGCGCAATGCGGCTTCAGCCTTCCTCGCCCGCCACGGGACATGTGCGACGCCGCCAAAGGCGATGCGCGAGTCGCCTACTATGCCCTCAGCAACATCGATTGCCGCGGCAACCGAAACAAGTGCGAACGCGTACGACGCGCGGTCGCGAACCTTGCGGTAGTGTGAGTGCGTCGCAAATGCAAGTGGCGGCAGGTCGACGGCTGTGATCAATTCGCCGTGCTCAAGCATGGTGTCGCGTTGCGGTTCGTCGCCCGGTAGGCGGTGGAAGTCGGTAAGTGGGATGGTCCGCTCGCCGTTCGGCCCCAGCACGCGTATGACGGCATCCAGGGCGACCAGCGCAACAGCCATATCCGATGGATGTGTCGCAACGCACGCTTCAGATGCTCCAAGGATGGCCAGGTTGCGGTGATAACCCTCGCGCGCAGGACAACCACTGCCCGGCTCACGCTTGTTGCACGGTTTCGAGATATCCTGGAAGTAGACACAACGTGTACGCTGCAACAGATTCCCACCGGTTGTGGCCAGGTTGCGCAACTGGCCCGAGGCACCCGCAAGCAGCGCTTGCGCGAGCATGGGGTAGCGTGAGCGAATCGTGCGATCGGCAGCAAGGTCACTGTTGCGTACAGCGGCACCGATACGCACGCTCCCATCGGAAAGCAGCTCAACGCGGTTATATGGAAGGTGCGAGACATCAATGAGCAACTGCGGCTGCGCGACTCCCAGCTTCATGAGGTCGACGAGGTTCGTCCCGCCGCCGAGGAATGCGCCTCCGGATGCCTGGCCCAGCATCGCGACTGCAGTGGAGGCATCACTTGCGCGTTCGTAGCGGAAAGGATTCATCGCTCTACCTCCTTATTCCGATCACCAACCCATTCGCTTCGCTCAGGGTAAACTCCGCTCCCACTTCTACGCTTCGCATCAGATGATCGGATCGGTATTACCTCCGCTATGGCCGGCACGATATTCGCATAAGCAGCGCACCGGCAGAGATTGCCACTCATGCGCTCGCGAATCTCATCGTCACTGAGCGTGACTTGCTCAGCATTCAAATCTACGCTTACCGCACTCGGCCAGCCTGCCTCGACCTCGAGCAGCATACCGACGGCAGAGCAGATCTGCCCCGGCGTACAGTAACCGCATTGCAAAGAGTCATGTTCGATAAACGATCGCTGCAGCGGGTGCAGATTCTCATCACCGGCGAGTCCCTCGATCGTGATGATCTCGGCACCTTGATGCGCGACGGCGAGAGCGAGGCAACTGTTCACCCGCCGACCATCAAGCAGAACGGTACAGGCGCCGCACTGTCCTTGGTCGCAGCCCTTCTTGGGACCGGTGAGTCCGAGACGCTCGCGCAGCGCGTCCAGGAGCGTCGTCCGGGCATCGATAAAAAGCTGGTGCGCTGCCCCATTTACCTGGAGGGTGATCTTCATGTCCATAGCCTATGTGCTTCCTTTGTACTTGCTTGCTACTTTGCCTCAGAATCGCTGGCATCGACAGGTGCTTCGCTTTGTCCATAAAGGTGAGCAGGATGAAATACAGTGTCTTGCTGTGCTTCGAGCTCTTTAATACGAGCAATCTTATGTTGCAACATAGCCATGTGCTGCTCTAGTTCCTGCATGTGCTGTTGCTCAAGCATGAGACGGCGTTCGGTTAGAGTGGGGGAACCCTGGCGGCGCAGTTCGGCAAAGCGCACCATCTGTGCGCGAGGCATGCCTGTATCTCGTAATCTCATGAGCAAGTCAATCCAGGCGAGATCATGCTGAGTATAGCGACGATGACCGTTCTGAGCCCTTCCGACCGGCTCAAGCAGCCCGATACGCTCATAGTAGCGCAAGGTATCGATACTCAGCCCCGTCTGTTGAGCAACCTGTTGGATAGTCAGTCCTGTTTCCATGCTTCAAGTATAGTACCTGGAGTGGACTCCAGGTCAAGGGGTTGTCATGCAATTCTCAAAGAAACACGTCATCATGGGTACCACTTACCTCATCTTTGAAACTCAACCAGGGATCTTGTGATATAATTTTGATAACGAAAATGGGACCCACCCGCGTGTTTTTCTGCTCTGCCACTCCTCCTTCGCTACAAAACACTGGGGGTTGTGGGTATCCCCGCAAGTAGTGGGTTTCGCCCTACTCACACCAGCTCGATCAAACAGGAGATGTGATCATGAAAGCCCAATTCTCGCAGCTGCACTGGGGTCGGGTCTTGCTGACTGGCGTTCTGGTCGTTATGCTGGTCGTCATCCTCAATACGGTTTTACTTGTGCTCGCCACCCATGTATGGAGCCAACCGGATCAAGCTCAGATTGCCATTCAGGTCTCTTCTTGGAGCACATACATTCTGCTCCTCTTGTTGACATTTGGCGGTGCCGTATGGGTTGCACGTACAGTAGAAAGAGAGGCTCTTGTGCATGGCTTACTCATGGGCGTGGTCGTTGGCCTCATCCTCTGCCTCTTAAGCCTGGGTTTTGGGAGTCCTGTTCTGAGGGCACTGGTCACCTTTGTTCTGATTATGGCAGCTGGCTTCCTCGGTGGCCTCTTGGGCAGCCGAGGACGTTAGAAGTCAGCGTCAAGGAATCTTTATGAACAAGTTGAGCCCTGAAAATCTCTTTATCCCTTCTCAGAAGAATGTCCGCGCCATTCTGGCCCGCTATGACTTGCCACTCACACGCTTTTTGCCTACCACTCACGGGATCGAGAACCTGACTCTTCTTGTCTGGTCCCACAGAAAAAAGTATGTGCTTCGAGTGTATCCTCAGAAGAAAAAGAGCGATGCAGACATTCTACTTGAGCTTGGTTTTATGTCTCATCTGAGAAACAATGGTCTGCCCTTGCCTGCCATCATCTCGCCGTCAGACAACCAGCCCTTGGTGGTCTACGAATTAGACCACAACAAATGGCAATGCGTCCTTATGGAACATGCCCAAGGCACTCATCCTGAGGCATTTACACCAGCGCTTCTCGATCATATGGCTCCCTTGCAAGCTCAAATGCATACTCTAGGTGAACAATATGCAAAAACACATAACATTAAGAGTGGGAGAGCCGCATTACGAGAAACCTCTGTGATTGACGAACTACTCAAGAATACCGCTGGGGAGAGCTCTTTCCAAAACTTTCTTGAGCGTGTCAAGGCTTTTGTCGTCGAGCTACATGACTCCTTGCCAAAGGGGCTCTCGCATTTTGATTTTGACATTGAGAACATTTTGACGAAGCATGACCGCGTCACAGCCATTTTGGACTTTGGTGATATGGAATGTATGCCTCTGGTTGTCTGTTTGGGCTATACGCTCTGGGATGTCCTGTTCGAGAAGGGTGGCTCGCCCGAAATGGTGACTCGTTACTTACAAAAATACCAAGGAGTTCGCCACCTCAATCAAAGTGAACAAGAGGTATTACGAGATATAATGCTCTTACGTCACTATGTGATTACGAGCGTTGAAATCCATTTCGGGGATTTCAGCCAGGATGACTTGGACAAAGCTCTTCAGCGAGAACAGTATCTCAGGAACTTCGAATTGAGGTTCTAATTGTGATCCACGATCAGAATGCACACAGCAATCCCGTTGGTGGATGCGATTATCATTGGTTTTTCTGATGTTATCAATAATTGTGAGTCCAGGCCCAGGCCAAAGCGACAATAGCAGCCGATAAAATCAAGAGTATACTCAGCGACAACGTAATTATATAGAACGGAATGTCAGCAATAAACAACATAATAGCCAGAACCACCCAGAACACAGCAAATATACCAATCAGATATTTCCATGCCGGAATACTTCGCATGCACTCAATCCTTTCAATAGCCCTCACCTGAATACGTAGTATATCAGTGACCAGACATACCGTCCAGTTCAGGAGTGCAGAGGACGCAGTCCTTTGCCAGGGTTCAGAAGTATCTCCAACTTACTCTTTTTGCACTTGGGAGTGCAGAGGGCGAATCCCTTTGCCGGGGTTCGGGGCCCGCGCATCTGGGGGATGCAACAGCGGACTCCCGAAAATTATTTTTTATGTCTTTCTGCTGCCGTAGGCGGCCAGTCAACACAGACAGAGAGCGAACAACTTGCCCACAAGCAATTGTGATATGATAACCCCAAAACACACAAAAAGTGAAAACACCATTGCCCTTAACACTCATCGACCGCTTCCACCCTCATCAACGCAATGAGCAACAAGAAGCCATAAACACAGGACACATACACAAATTAGAAGAAATAGAACTACTAGAGCCAGAACAACTCCGCCCGCTGGCTCTCTTAAGCCTACTCCTACTAATCATCGGCGCCATATTCTTCGGCCTCCTCAATTACGCCTCATACACCCTGCAAACACACTCCACACAAGGCAACAACGGAGGCAGGAGTCTACTTCTCTGGATAGTAATCAACATCATAGGCTACATCCTCATCTTACCCATTCATGAACTGATCCACGCAGCCGCTTTCGTGCTATGGGGTGGCAAACCCTACTTCGGCTCTAAGCCACCCTACGCCCTCTACTGCGGCGCCAAAAACCAGCTTTTCCACCGCAACCAGTACTTCGTAGTCGGACTGGCTCCCTTGATAGTAATCACCCTGGCAGGCATCACTTTCATACTCATCTCTCCAGTGCTAGCCTCCTATACCCTCTTCGCACTAATCGGCAATTTCTCCGGAGCTGTAGGTGATATCTGGGTAGTTAGAAAGTTATTACGACGACCTCGCTCCATACTTGTGGAGGATACCGAGGCAGGCTATAGAGCATGGGAACTGGCTGAGTCTTCTCCACAAGATTCCGAAAAGTCCTTTTAATACTCAGAAAAATACCCTGGTTGCATGCTTCACACACAACCAGGGTATTTAACCTTACACTTAGCAGCAGATAGTATCTAGCTCTCGCTCAATATCCGCTACATCATCAACCTGGCGAATATTCATCGCCCGGCACGATGGATTAGAACAACGCCAAACATACCACCCCGGTTCAGCAGGGCCTGAAATAGTCAGAGTGCGACGGAATGACTCTGGCTCTACTGGAAGGGGAGTTCCGCAATTTTCACACAACAATTGTCCATTTTCATTCATAATTACTTGATATTCGTGCTGATGAATCATCAATCGTTCCTTATCTAGCAAATCTGCCTGTATCCAAAAAAGATCATCCCCACAGAAGCCATCGTCGCCTTCTACTTTTTTGAACAATATCCCCGCCAGTAATATTCCCTTTCAACCTCAAGAAGCACAGGTAAATTGTTGAATCAGAAATATAATGAAGACCAGCACCTTTCATACGCAGTGATGCGCCTCTGGCGATAGCCCAAATTACCTGTTGAACTCCTTTCCCATCAATGGTCCGTCGTAACCTTTGTCGGACAAAAACATTCACTCTCTCCATCGCTCTCTGAACTCTAACAACCAAAAATTGGTGGCACACACGTCTACCTAATCCGATGATGAATTAATCATCCTAATATTTCCTAAGGAAAGGGAAAACACCTATGGCGAACATTCGCGTGGCGATTATCAATGCCAGCACAGTACTGACCGACAACGAAGTGATACCGGCCGTATCAGCGCTGCAAACGCAAGTGCACCGAGATTTCGCGGCAGCGTGGGGCATCGATGCCGACCTGACATTCGTATCCAGCACAGACCAGCAGCTTCCCGCTGATCACTGGTGGCTCGTGATACTCGACAACTCAGACCAGGCAGGAGCGCTCGGTTATCATGACCTCACCACCGCCGGTCTCCCACTTGGTAAGATCTTCGCGGGCACCGATAAACAATTTGGCTACCAGTGGACCGTTACCGCCAGCCATGAGTTACTCGAAATGCTCGGCGACCCCGATGTCAACCTGACAGTATTCGTGCAGAGCGACGCAGGCTCAGGAACGCTCTACGCGTATGAAACATGTGATGCCTGTGAAGCAGATAACCTTGGTTACGAAATAGATGGTATTCTCGTTTCCGATTTCGTCTATCCCTCATGGTTTGAATCCTTCTGGCAGCCCAATGGTACGCAGTTTGATTATGGCAACCACATCCATAGCCCATTTGAGTTAGTACCAGGTGGTTATATTGGAGCATTCGATGTGAAATGCGGCACAGGATGGCATCAAGTAACTCCTCCGGGGCAAACGTTCACCTACGATATGCGACCTCGGCTTGGCAGTCGTCGCGAAAAGCGTAGAACGCTACGCAACCATTGGGTAAGAAGCAGCGCCTTTGAACCTGCCAGGTTGATGGTGTGACCTTGAATTCCCTGCCTGGTAGCAGACTAAAGGTGCTTGTTGCTGTCTAGATGCGTCATCCGCTGCTACCGCGAAACTCTGGTTCACTTCGAGGAAGAAAAGGCAGTATAATAGAGTCGAAGATCAAATCTTTCAGGGGAAATAGAAGAATCCTGTTCCCTCCTTTGTACAAGTTCAGTTTTGTTGTTATTGGAGGTGCCCTGCTCCCGCTCTGGAACGGGGCTGAGTAGATAGAGAAGATATGCCCGAATTACCCGAAGTAGAACACACCACACGCCAGCTACGCGATGCCATTATAGGCGCAACAATCCGCGAAGTCCTCGTTTTCTGGGAACGCACAATTGGCCACCCAGACCTTCCAGATTTCCTGGCCGAAATTGCTGATCGGGATATACCTGGCGTGCGACGACGAGGCAAATTCCTCATCCTTGACCTGAGTGGAGAGCTTATTCTCACCATACACCGCCGTATGACAGGCAATCTGCTGCTACTTCCACCTGGTTGGGAAATCGATACAAGTTTAAAAACTTCTGATCCCTTTACCTGGAACATAAAAGGCCCTTTCATCCACAGGTATTCAACCGGTAACGCAGAGACTACAACTGATGAAACCTCTTTAGATCTCCTTTACTGCCGTGCATGCTTCAATCTTGCCGATGGAAGACGATTGCTCTTTACTGATCCACGCAAATTTGGACGTATAGAACTATGGCCGCGCGAGCGTGAACAGGAGGCTCTCAAGAACCTGGGAACTGAGCCATTAAGCGAGGATTTCACACCCGAAATCCTCGCAAAGAGTCTAGCTGGTTGCAAAAGCCCCATCAAACAGGTACTGTTAAACCAGGAAGTAATTGCAGGCCTTGGTAACATTTACGCCGATGAAGCGCTATATTATGCATCCATTCACCCATTACGTCACACTAACTCGCTCACCCCCGCTGAGGTACAGCTACTGCACAAGGGTATAGTCTCGGTATTGACGCAGGCCATAGAGCATGGAGGGACATCTTTCAGTGAGTATCGCGACCTGTGGGGAGAAGCTGGAAACAACTACAATCATGTGCTTGTCTATCACCAACAGGGGAAGCCTTGCCAGCGTTGTGGCACACCAATCGAGCGTATTGTAGTCGCTCAACGCAGTACGCATTTTTGTCCAAAATGTCAGAAACTTACATTGGAGTGAAGAAAGCAGGGGTGCAATTCAAGGTGACTCCAGGAAAACCGAAAGTTACAACAACCGTTGCTGGAATTTTAACAGGTTGACGCCCCTGGAGAGCAAGTGTAAACGAAACATAGCCCCCTTTATCACTCACAGGATGCTGATCGAGCGTCTGGTCACCACCCTGGAAATGCACAACAGCACTAGCTGTTGCACCACTAACACCCGCGAGATCTTTCGTAATCCTGGCAAAAATAGTAATGGTTGAATTTGGACCCGGGGCATTGTTTGACGACCATGCTCCACAAAGATATGTGGGAATAGTCGGTACCGGCGAAGCTTGTGACTGGAATCCACTACTAACAGTGACGGTCTGCTGCGGAGCAACCTGGTCTGGCGTCGCTCCACAAGCCGTCAACATGAGCAACAAAGCCGCGCAAAAAAAACTTAATTTCAACAAAAACATACGGTTTCTATGCATAACCTATCTTTATATGAGAATGATATCTTTCGGCACGTTCAAATGCATGTGACAGTTTTTCATCAACAGATCCAGATGTGTTATCCTGAGCGCACCCTTGTCATCCTGAGCGCAAACTTGTCATCCTGAGCGATAGCGAAGGATCTCACACGCTGGGCCACGAGATCTTTCGCTATCGCTCAGGATGATATCGTGTAACAGATCACACTGTTTAGAACAATTCCTTAAAAGTGAACCATGCATTCAAAAAACAACTTTCGATTTCTTGATATTACAACGCATTCACCTGCCAGGATAACACAATTTGGTACCAACGGCGAAATACCGTGAAACTTAGATCGAAGGCGCCTCCTAACGTTCTTTCTCTATCTCAGTAATAATCGTCTGACCATACTTCCTGCACCACTTCGCCACCCGGACAATCTGACCTCTCTTGATTTGAGAGCGAACAGTTCGTCTCTCTCTCCCCAAGTATTGGAGAACTGACAAAGCTGGAAAAACTTGATCTGCGCTGGAATAACATATCTTCTTCTCCAGGAGTGTTACAGCCACTTGAGCAGCGCGGATGTGTCATTTATCTCTAGAATGGCGACTTCTTTCTTCCACAGCAAGAGACCCTTTTGTGATAAAAAAACCGATCAGTTGTTTTGCGGTTGGTGGAAGCATCTGTAACTCTCACCGTATAGTATAATATCTAAGTCATACGTATGACTTAGATATTAGTAGCTTTTGCTTGCATGAAACACAATAAGAGGCAGAGAGAAGTATATCGGATGAGCGACAGGCACGAGACCCGAGTAGATGCACAGCTACCGACAAGTTTTGATGTGGCTAAACGCGCCGGGGTCTCACAATCTACAGTCTCGTTGGTGCTGAACGGAAAGGCAGCGGGGCGTGTCTCTCCGCGCACGCAGGAAGCCGTCCGCAGAGTGGCACAGGAGCTTGGATATCAACCATCTATGGCGGCTCGTACACTGCGCCTTGGACGTACTCATGTCGCCGCACTGATTATTCCTGATGTAAGTAATCCTGTTTTCGCTGCTGTGCTCCAGGGGGCTGAACAGGCGGCACGACTGCACGACTATACAGTTGTCCAGGTGAGTACTGGCAACGATCCCGACTGGCAACAGCGGATTGTGCATGCTCTGGCTACCCGCTCGATCGATGGCTTTATTCTTTGGGCGCTGGATCTTCCAGAAAGCACCCAGCTTGAAATGCTACGCGGCAACGCTGTGATCGTCGATGGGTACTCGCCAGCGTTTCCATCGCTGCTTCTGGATATCGAATATGGTGCAACCGCATCTCTACGGCATCTGTTGTCCCTCGGGCATCGCAGGATTGCCCACCTTGCGGCGCATATCGACGTGGAAACCTTCCGCGTGCGCCAGCGCGTCTATGAACGTCTACTAAGCGAAGCCGGTATCCCCCTACGTGCGGACTATCAGGCGATGGCTGACGTCAATCTTGAGGAGTCTTTCTGCGCTGCCCTTGACCTCTTAGGTAGGCCAGAACCGCCGACCGCCATTTTTTGCGATGATGATCTGATGGCAGCCGGTGTCTATAAAGCTGCCAGGGCATTGCACATGCGCGTACCAGCCGACCTCTCTACCGTGGGGTTCTGCGATGGTCTGGTGGCGCAACTGTTAGATCCGGCATTGACGACGGTGGCCATCCCAATGATGGAGCTTGGTCAGCGTGCCATGGAGCTATTGTTCTCTAGCCTGGAGACGGAACTTCCTCCTTTCGTGGAGACAATTCCTCTGGGTTTTGTGGTGCGGGAATCCACGGCTTCCCCGCGAGAGGACCTTGCCTGAAGCCGAAGAAAGGACATTGCTATGCGGATGCGCGGTTTTCTCTCTATATTGACGACCGCCTTTATGTTTGGTCTGGGTGCTGTTCTGGCTAAACTGCTCGGCGAGGCTTTTACTCCTTTTTTTGTCTCCTGGCTTGCCCTATTGGGCGGTGCCTTGTGTATCTTTGCCTGCCAGGTTCTACGGCGCAAGCCGCTGCTGCCTCATTTAACTCGTGCCAGCCGGATCGATTTGCTCCTGCTTGCCAGTATCGGGACAGCTCTACCGTTGGTGTGTGTGATTGTAGGCCTGCCCCAAACGAGCGCCATCACAGGTAGCTTTTTGCTGCAATTACAGGCACCCGCGGCTCTCATTTTTGCCTTGTTCTTTCTCAAGGAGAAAATAACCTGGAAACAGGTGGCCGGTATCGCGCTCCTGCTTGTGGGCAGTTTGCTGGTCATTCTTCGCGATCTACACGGCCCGATTGAGATTACAGGCGGCCTGGGTGACGTATTCGTGCTCATTGCTGCCGTAGGGATAGGCTTCGCCTATATTCCTGGCAAGCGTCTCACCGGGCATGGTGATGCTTTTCAAATTAACCTGCTGCGCCTATTCGTAGCTTCATGCTTCCTCTTACCATTCCTTGCTTTGCAACCAGACAGTCTGATCGTGCCTTTCTCGTGGTCCGTGATTGGCGTGCTGGTCATCTATATCGTGGCAAACTTTGGCATAGGGTATACTCTTCTGCAAGTTGGTCTTAGCATTTTACAAGCCTGGGAAGCCTCCGTAATCACGCTAACTCTCCCACTGTTCGCAACCCTCTTTGCTGTGCTGCTGCTCCACGAGTCGCTAACGCTCTTGCAGATAGTCGGAGGCTGTATCATCCTGGCGGGGGGGTTCCTGGTCATCTAACCGCACCTGAAAGGCATTGATTCCAACGTATTGCACTATCAAATCACCATACGAGAAGAGACGAATCGTTCCCCCGCTTCTCATCTCTCGCTGCGCTCAGGATGACATCCCTTCGTTCAGTATGACACTGATAGATAGATTAGAATTAACACTTATTGGGCAATAGGCTCGTCCTCCCCAACATATTTGTAAACAACTCCACTGCCACGTTCAGCCAGTTCCTGCTTTCTCTGCTCCACACGCCACTTGATTCCCCAAAGCGTCTTTCGTGCCAGCACAAAGTCGATCGGCCAGAAAAATGGGCGTGTGAGTATACGAAACACACGCGGCCCGTAGTTGACCCTCGTCCGCAGGATTAGTCGCGTCGTGCCGGCATCTACCTCGTCCAGGATGAACACCCAGCTAAACTCTCCTTGAATATTCACGTTTGGATTGTCACGCAGAACATGCGGAATGATGTAACGCACATGCGAGTTGGAATAGAGAGCGAGTACCTGATTCTCCTCCAGAGCCGCTACAGTGAAGAAAGCCGTACCAGGAGGGCCGTCGAGCACAATATCTCCAACCTTAAGATTCTGGAACTTTGCAATGATTCTATCAGCACTTGGCTCAGCGCGAATAGAGTAACCGGTCTTCTCATGGCTGGCGAGAAATGACCATAGCACCCTTTCAGCCAGGCCATCCCACCATTCGGGATCGCTGTACCAGCCGCCACGATCCATGCCCATTTGCACCAGCCACGGCCAGATCTCAGCAGCGCTAGCCTGGACCGTAATAGCGTGAGTCGTTTCGACTATAGGATGCTGTACCAGCACATCTCCCGGCATTGGTCGATGCACTTCGTCATCGCTCGCACCCCATCGTCGTCCCAGGCGGCGCAGCACGTAAGCGCCAGATGCTGTAGTGAGCAGCCCTGTTAGTAATAACTTATTTCTCATAATACAGCTTCTCCTTTCTCGGCCCGAACAGCCTGAGCGGCTCACTTCCATGATCCAGCCTATGATTTCAACTCAGTCACTCCAGATTCCTGACACATACAACCCTCCATTTAGCAATGTAAAACGTGGACTTCACAATATCATCACAATCATGAGTTTTTTCCACACATAATCGTCACAAATCGCCTTTCATCCTAGGATGTTGTATCACATACGAGCTTCTGCTATACTCCATTTGATCGGACAAGGCATGAAAGTGACCTTATCTTCTCTGTTAAAAGCATCAATATCTGTTACCGCTTTCCAAACTGCTAAACAGAAAAAGAACCATGAGGGGATAGAGAATTATTTCTGACTTCATTGCTTCATTACTCGACTCCCTGTTGCCATCGATCCTCGACAAAGCGTTCAAGGGAGAGCTTGTCTGAATTCAAATGAAAGCAAAGGGCGGATTTTCGGCTCTTAGGCACCCTCGGTGTTGCAAAAGGTGATATGCTAAAAATCTCAGGCGTATTCTCTCTTATTAAAACAACTTTCTCGACCAGGGAGGCTACTCAAAGTCATTTCAAGTTCATTTCAGCCATGTTTCAGTAAAGCGCATTAAACTTCCAAATAAGCGACTCGTACGCTTACAGAGTTCTCATATTCTTCCTGTAATTGTTTGTTCTGGTTTGAAGGAGAAGTCAAATATGCCATCCACCAGAAAACATTCCAACGCGTTTGCGCTGCTCTTTCTCAGTTTTGCAACTCTCCTCGTTGCTTGCAGTCCGACCAGCCAGACCCCAATATCTACACCGACAGCTCATTCAACGGTTGAATCTATACCTTCCCGCACCGCTCCGCCCATTGCTAATCTGATTCCAGGCAATGGCGGAGGCACTGGACGTATAGCCCTGGCTTGCTCATCTGACAGTCCTCATGTCAAAGCCGATATCTGTGTTAGTAAACTTGATGGCTCGGCAATACAAAGATTGACAGGCGGCCCAGGGCCAAACATCTCTCCAGCCTGGTCACCTGACGGCAAGCGGATAGCCTTTCGAGTCGCGGGTGCCGACGTTTTTGAAGCTAGTGACATCTGGATCATGAATGCAGATGGTTCGGGGCAGACCAACCTGACTAAAGATAGGCAAGGTAACTGGGGAGCCACCTGGTCACCCGACGGTAAACACATCCTCTTCAACTCGGGCCGCGATGGAAGTATCCCACTTCTCTACATGATAAACCCTGATGGATCAGGCATCAAACGTCTCTGTCCCAATTCCCACCTGTGGGAGGAGTATCCCGACTGGTCCCCAGATGGTACCAAAATCGCCTTCATGTCCAATGTTGGGTATAGCAGTTGGGTCATCAATGTGATGAATGTTGACTGTTCAGGTCTGAAGCAGGTAACGCAGGGACCAGGTGAAGACGGTGGACCACGCTGGTCTCCCGACGGTAAGAAGATTGCCTTTACCTCCAATCGTACAGGTCGGGCCGAAGTCTACGTGATGAATGCCGATGGGTCGCAGCAGACCAGGCTTACAACGAGTTCAAAAGACACTTCGTTCAATAGTCCCGATTGGTCCCCGGACGGCACCAGGTTTCTCTATATGCATAGTCTTCCTAATAGTGGGGAAATCTGGCTCATGAATGCCGACGGGTCAGGGCAAACGAAGTTGATGGACGCATATGGTTTCGGCGATGGCCCAGTTTGGCAACCGTAAAGAGGCTTTCTCACCTGGAATACTCAAGCAAGTGGCACTGCAATTGAGTAAACCGAAAACATGGGGAATCTCAGATTGGTTAGCTGGCGCTATTCCCCATCTCCTTTTCGGTCAGGGTTTCGGGCCAGAGCTTTGCCTACATAGGGTGCGTTTCATTTTTTTGCACAGCTCTACAATTGTGAGCGTGGCAGATTTGACTCATCCAAATCTCCCTGTGCATACTAAACTCATCTTTGCAAAAAATGAAACGCACCCGCCTTTAATGGTCACAAGAGAAGAAACCAATCATCATTCATGCAGAAGTCGATTATACGACGCATGTTTGTTAGCGTCTCCTCATCGAATTCATCCTTATAGTACTTGGTGACGTGTTTATTGAATTCGTGGGCCACGACGCGTTTGGGCACGACACCTGGCTTTTTCATGTACTGGCTATTGGATAGCGTCTCAAAGTCAGCTCCAGGCGTATTCCCTGTACTAGTTAGTAGCTTGGAAAAGTCGGTCTTGGAGAATGCATCCTCGATGCCAGATCCTTTCGCCTGAGGAAATCCGGTAGGTATTTCCACCTCACTTATTGACGTATCCGGAATGCCATACCCTTCTTGGAGCTTGTCTTTGGAACTTTTACCATGTACAGTCGTATCTACCACCACTTTGAAGTGCAGTCCCTGTGAGATGAGAAGGGCCACCAGAGGCATAATTGTTGTGTCTCCAGTCGCAGGCGCTATGTGTAGTTCACATTCGTAACCAAGCAATTGGCGAAATGCACGCAAGTATAGAAGCTCAGTGACTCCTCCGTTACGATCACCTTGTCGCAAATGGTCAAGTTATTCGCTCCATAGCGTAGGCCGATAGCATCTAGAATTGGGCGTAACGCCAGAAAATCACCGTGGCCATTCGTTGACGCATACCACTTGTTTCGGATACTCAAATATCCCTGATTATCTGCTGTCATCAAGCGTACACCGGTGAGGTGATCAGGATCAATCAGATGCTCTGAATGCGTGGAGACGATGACTAAGTTGCCTGTTGCACCTAGATCGCGTAGGAATCCAAGAAGACGCTCCTGTGCTGTCGCGTGGAAGCCATTGTTCGGCTCATCGAAAAGGAGAATCTTGCCTTGGAGGTTATAGACAGTTGCATAGAGATGGTATGCAAAGAGGATCATGGTATTATCACTTAAGTGCCGGTAGAAAGACGACTTGTTACCAGTGAAGACCGTTACTTGTAGCCCATCCACACGGTCCAAGTCAATTGCAAGTAACTCTGTACCCGCTGCATGACCTCGGTTTACCTCCTCTACAAGCGTATTGATCTTTCCTTGCAGCTCAGTTCGAAGCTCACGACGCCCAAGCGGGTTCTGCCCCTTGAGAAGACGCTCCACTTGGGGCTTGCCGAGATACTCGATCAATGCGGTCGTCAATTCACCAGGACTCTGGGTGAGGTGCTCAATCTTGATGATGTCGGGAAGCCCATCGAGGAGAGAGTACTCCTTACCAAACCAGGCAATCTTAGGTAACTGATACGCAAGTAGGCTCTCGATTTCTTTAGGCGCTGGTAGATGAAATGTCTGCCAGCTTCCACCAATGTACATCTGACCATTCCCATTCACCTGTAGACCGAGTTGTGTCGGTACATTGGACAGCAATCTGGGTATCTGCTGATTCATGCGTGTGTTGTAGTCTTTGAAGCTCGCTTCAGATGAGAATTGGTACTCACCCGAAGCGATGCGCAAGACCCATACACTGCCTGCAAGCACAGCCCTTTCAATAAGCTCTTTATAGAGCGTACGGAGCTCTTCAGCTATTTTGTCTCTGAGTCGTTTATACTCAGTGCTATTAATCGTGACAGAGGCTCCTTGGTTCGATGCATTCATTTTGGTAAGAAATGCTTCGATAAATATATCTACCGTGAGATCATCTTTTCCTATTTTATATTTGCCAGCTAGGAATGGCACTTGAGTGGACCGTTCGAAATTTACAAAGTTAGGATGTGCCTGGGGTATGAAACTGGGTGCAAAGTGCGCTAGCGCTGTAAGGAAAGAAGTCTTGCCGGAACTATTGCGGCCCAAAACGTAAATGAGATTTGTTGGATCTAGTAGGTCAACGATACCAGAATCTCGAAATCCGAAGCATTCCTTGATCTGAAACGAAACTAGCTGCATTCTTAAATATGCCCTGTCAACAATTTCACACAAAAATTAACACCCTGAAAGAAAGGGAACTGCTAACGTTTTATCGGTTTCTTCTGTAGCATTTTTATCTTCGCATCAATATTCAATTTCTTGCTCTCTTTGAGAAAGTCTTCCAATTTAGCAATTTCCTGCCAGTAATCTCTATGAAATGCTCTATTTGGGGACTCAATTAGCGTTTCTATTATGCTTAACAAATATTCTTGAATGCGAAACCATTTTGAAATAACAACAGCATCCAAATCATCCAGCTCATTTGTAATACTATTGTTTACCGCAGTATTATCATTGTTAAGAGCCTTTTTCCATTGACCATGCGCAACTCTGTTTCGGATAACACTTGGAGCAACTACATAGTCATCAACAATTGAAGAGATCTTTTGCCGGATATTCGATTTATAGTTTGATTTTCTAGAATTAGAAATTCTTCTGAGTCCCAATTCTATACATTTCTTCCAGCCGGTCTCTAAATTAAAATGTTGATACACCCGCTTTATTTGATCGATTTCTTCTAAGGTGAAACCATAAGGTGTATGAATTATCTTAGAAAAACTTGCCTCTACCCAAGCACAAAAAACAAGTGCCAAAACTCTCCTTTGCACTTGACTAGAAACTATGTCACCTTTCCTCAAGGCATTATTTATTGCTTTATTGATTTGCGTCCGGGCTTGATTTAACATTCGTACGTTTTCAGTTTGCGCCCGGTAAACAGCAAGCCGCCCTGCATTGTCCATGAAACTATCCCACAATTTCAGGCTGCCACAACGTACCTCTTCTGGCTAAGTGCGCTGAGGCAGCCCGGAATCGAACCGGGATCTCCTCGCATTGCGAGATGCCTTTGTCATATTAGACTACTGCCAGTCCGTAGTATACACACTAACCCATCCCAGGTCAACAAGCGATTGTACAGGCGAAAAACGGGTGTGTTTCATTTTTTGCACGAAGCAAGGAGGTGGTAAACTACAGGGAAACATCAGGAGAGAGACGAGAGGATGAAAGCCAAGAAGAACACACGGCAGCGGAGTGAGCAGATTCAACAAGTGAGCGCAGGGCTGCGAGACGTGCTGGGGATGACCCGGTGGCGAAAAGAGCATCCAAAGGCGACGTGGGCAGAGATTGAAGCGGCCGTGGATGAACGGATCAACCAGTTGCGGGCGCAACTGATCCAAGATGTCGTGCAGATGGGGGAGAGCGAGGACTGGAGTGAGATCTCGGAAGAGGAGCGTCCCAGGTGTGCGACGTGCGGCAAGTCGCTGTGGGCGCGAGGGAAACAGACCCGCTGGGTACGAACCAACGGAGGGGAAGCGGTCAAACTGACCCGCATGTATGGAGCCTGCCCTGATTGTGGGGTCGGCTTTTTTCCCGCCTTTATGAAGAGTTAGGACTGCTTGGCGGAGGGCTGACGCCGTGGGCGGAGGAAACGCTGGCGCGACTGTCGACCTGGATGCCCTACGAGTCAGCACGGGAGTTGCTGGGCGTGCAGGTGAGTAAGGCTATAACGCGCCGAACGACGCTGGCGACAGGAGAGGCAGCACTTGCGGAATGGGAGGCGCAGGTGGAGCGGCTGAAGCAGGAAGCACCCCAGGCGCCTGTGGGAGCGAAGAAGCAAGCGATGAGTGGAGACGGGGCCTTTGTGCACCTGGTCGGAGGCGAGTGGGCCGAAGTCAAGACACTGGCGATCGGAGAGGTCACACATAATCGGCGGGGGAAGTCTGCACGCAGCAGCTCTCGTACTGCTCGCGCCTGGCTGATGCGGCACGCTTTGAGCACGCAACGCTGCTCCAAACGCATCGGCGAGGACTGGAACGGGCCAGCGAGGTGTGCGCAGTGCAAGATGGAGCGGAGTGGTTGCAAGGATTGGTGGACTACCACCGTACCGATGCGGTGCGCATCCTCGATTTTGTGCATGCCGCCGAGTATATCAACGATATCGGGCAGGGGGTGCAGGCAGTAGGAGGCAGATTGCCCATCCGTTGGTTTCAAGGCGTGCTACATCGGCTCAAGCACCAGGGACCAGCACGGTGCTCCGACACCTGAGATGGTTGGTAGCGCGCTATCCCAGCTCACTGATGCAGGAGAAATTGACCTACTTGCAGAAGCGTGAGGCCCATATGCAGTACCCAACCTACCAGGAGGCAGGCTGGCCCATTGGCTCAGGCAGCGTGGAAAGTGCCAACAAACTCGTCGTCGAAGTACGCCTCAAAGGCGCAGGCATGCGCTGGTGCCGAAAGAACGTCAATCCCATGCTGGTGCTGCGCAATGCGGTCTGTCATCGCGAGTGGAAGCAGACCTGGGAGGCCTCGCGAGCGTATCGGCAAATGCTACGCGCTCAGCATCGGCAAGCAACAAGCCAACAGCGATTGGAGCGTGCTCGGTGATTCCTTGTCATCTTGGGTGTACGGATGCATCGGCTGTCTCATTCCTCAGCTGCTGCTGCTCCCACGACAACAACTGAGGTCTTCCAGAAGCACCCAACGGCTCGTCCTGGTTCTGGGTTCTCCTGGCGCAAACTTTTCTCCGCCGTCGTCCTTCCACTCCTGCTGCTACAGCAGAATTGTGTGCAAAAAAATGAAACACACCCGCCTACATATCTAGACCCGGACGGATGTGTTATACTTGGGAAAAGTGATTCTTCCGCGTTCGTCTTTACTACGATTCCCGGAGCAGGAATGACCGTAGCTAAAGGGGGCTGGAAGGGAGGGCATCATGGAATTTGGCGTCCACCTGCCGTTGCTCGCCTTTCGCGGGCAAGCGTTCTCGCTCTCACGCCTGGTTGACTATGCTGAGGCGGCGCAGCAGCTTGGCTTCACCACACTGTGCGCCAACGACCATCTCACCTTCTCACGTCCCTGGCTCGATAGTTTAACAGCATTGGCCTCCCTCCTCACCAAGACGCCTCACATGACGCTCATGACAACGGTAGCGTTACCCGTGGTACGTGGGCCCGTCCCACTGGCAAAGTCCCTGGCCGCCCTTGACGTCCTCTCCGTTGGGCATCTAATCGCAGGGGTCGGTCCTGGTTCCTCGCCCCAGGACTATGCTCTGGCGGGAATTGTCTTTGAGGAACGCTGGAAGCGCTTTGATGAGTCGATCCAACTGCTGCGCAGTCTCCTGCAACGAGAGGTTTCTCCGTTCCGAGGCCAGTTCTATGCGGGAGAAACGACCCGACTCGAACCCTTTCCAGTTCAGGAGTCGGGCGTGCCCATTTGGATTGGGAGTTGGGGATCGGAAGCGGGACTGCGCCGGGTGGCTCGCCTGGGAGATGGCTGGCTCGCTTCGGCTTATCACGTCACCCCAGCGTCGTTCGTCGATGCCCTGGCGCGACTACAGCGGCATCTGCGCCAGGCCGGCAGGGAGCCAGAGCGCTTCCCACACGCGCTGGGCTCGTTGTTCTACTATCTGACAGAGGACCAACAGCAGGCCGAAGAACTCCTGGTGAAGGTGGTGAGTCCGACGCTGGGCCACCCGGTCGAACTGTTGCGCGAGCGTTTGCTTATTGGGACGCCTGCCGAGTGCGCCGAAAAACTGGCCAGGCTCCAGGCGGCAGGGGTCCAAAAGGTTTTCCTGTGGCCGGTCGAGGACGAGACACGTCAGTTGGCGAGGTTCCACGAGCAAGTCCTTCCTCAGCTCCCACAGTAGGGTTTCTGGTGCTGGCTCTGGATGAGGCAAACAAGAGGCGTCTCTTATGAAGTATTGTCAAAGTAGCACAAGATTGAGCACATTCATGGTAAGCAACTGCACATCATCCGAAAAAGAACGTAGTTGCTTACCCTTAGAGCCGACTTCTCTTTCACATTACAGATACAATCACTACAACTGCTACAAACGCGACATCTGCGACAAGTGCGACAAATACAGGAGTAAATCAATTCTCGGGCGCATTGTTGCTACTTGTGCTTGACTCCTTCCCTACAAAAAGTGAGCGCCGGAAGAGCAAAACTGTGGGCAGATTCGGAAAGCTGTCCCAAAAAGGACCCCTTAACCCTCTTTCTTTATGATGACCACATGTGGTGGTCATGACAAAACTGGCTTTACTCATAGGAAAAAGCATTACCTGATTGTGGAGATACAATACGAAAAAGGAAAATATCATGAAAATTGTCATTTTTGGAGCGAATGGTGCGACAGGTAAAATCTTAACGAAACAAGCCCTGGACTCAGGACATAGAGTGACGGCAGTGACGCGTCACCCACAAGCCTTCCCACTACGAGACGTCCGCTTGAACGTGATGGGTGGAGACGTGTTCGATCTCGCGTTGGTTGAACAAGCGGTTGCGGGGCAGGATGCCGTCCTCTCCACTCTCGGTGTTCCCTTTAGTCGCAAACCGATTACTCTCTATTCGCGGGGCATGGCCAATATTGTGCAAGCCATGGAGCACTCCGGTGTTCGTCGCGTCGTCTGTGTGAGTTCAAGCGCTACTGGTACGAACCACGATACTGGGGGCGGTTTCATCTTTGACAAAATTCTGCAACCGATCGTTATGTCCACTCTTGGACAGACGACCTATGCGGATATGAAACAGATGGAAACGCTGTTGATGAAGAGCGAACTCGACTGGACGGTCGTCCGGGCCTCTGGTCTCTTTGAGACGCCAGCCGTCACTGACTATCAGGTAGCTGAAGATCACATAAGAGGACAATTTACCTCCAGGGCAGATCTGGCAGACTGTATGCTCAAACAGCTCGCCACCGACCAGTATTCGCGCAAGGTTATGGCAGTAGCAACGTTCTCGGTGCAGCCCAGCATGGTGAAGTTTATGCTGCAAGAGGCGTTCAAGGAGCCTAGCAAAAGCTGAGAAAAAGGAAGAAAGCCATGGTAAAAAAAGATAAGGCACCGGTGTTTGTACGTGTAGCAAATGTTCTGACATTGACCCTGCTGCGCGCGGGCTTTCCGCTCGTAGGACCAGGCCTCGTCATTGGAAACTACCCCATGTATCTGCTCACCGTGCGCGGGCGCAAAAGCGGGCAGCCGCGGACGGTCGCGCTAGCGCTCATTGAGCGCAATGGGAAGCGCTATCTGGGCTCCGTGTATGGCATCGTGGATTGGGTGCGCAACCTGCGGGCAGCGGGAGAGGCCATCCTCACGCGTGGGCGTCGGTCTGAAACGGTCACGGCAAGAGAACTGCCCCCCAAAGAGGCGGCTCTCGTGTTACGAGAAGACGTCAAGGGAGGCAACCCCTTTGCTCGCTCCTATGGCGTCACCGCGGACTCTTCACTTGAGGAGTTTGAGCGTGCGGTGATCAGCCATCCGCTGTTTGTGTTAGAATCGGAATAACAACACAGGGGACACCATCTGTTCTTATGAGTCGATTCATAGGAGGAAGCCGAGTGGAAGACTTTGAAACCTATCGTACCTACCTCTTTGCCATCGCCTACCGTATGCTCGGCAGCGCGATGGATGCTGAGGATATGGTGCAGGAGACCTATCTGCACTACCAGACCGCCAAACCTGAGACCATTCACTCGCTCAAAGCGTATCTCACGACGATCCTCACGCGCTTATGCATGGATCAACTCCAACTCGCGCGCAGGAAGCGAGAGCTATACGTGGGTCCTTGGTTACCGGAGCCGATCCTCACGACAGAGACGGCTGAAACGGGCGACCCGGAAAAGCGTGTCGAGATGGAGGAGTCGATTTCACTGGCTTTCCTGATCTTGCTGGAGCAGCTCCAGCCGTTCGAGCGAGCGGTCTTCCTGCTGCGTGAAGTCTTCGCGTACGAGTTTGCCGAGATCGCTACGATGCTTGACAAGAGTGAAGCAGCCTGTCGCCGCTCATACAGCCGGGCGAAGCTCCATCTGCGCGCGCATCGGCCACGCTTCCCGGCTTCTCCCCAAATCCATCAGCAACTGCTCAGCAGGTACTTCCAGGCGGTACAGACGGGTGAGATGACCCCCTTGATGAACCTGCTCTCGGAGGACGTGATCCTGTGGGCGGATGGCGGTGGGAAAGTCAAACAGGCTGCACTGCGTCCGATTCGTGGGCGTGATGCAGTGGCACGCTTTAGCCTGGGAACAAAGCGCTTCTGGCCAGAGAACTCTCGTGTCGAGTTAGAGGAAGTCAACGGTCAGGCAGCCCTGATCGTCCGCGCTGGCGAAAAAGTATTCGCCGTCCTGAGCATTGAGGTGGAGCAAGGGCAGATCCAGGCGATTCGCATCATTGCCAACCCGGAAAAACTCGCACGGGTCTGAAGAGAAACGGGAGCATTGTCATGCTTCACTGCGCTCAGCATCTCGTTGCCCCCGTCGGGCTTGGCGGTTCGCACGCGCCAGTCAAAGTGTCATGCTGAGCGCAGTGAAGTATCTCATTGCTCCGCGAGTCAGACCCTTCGCTGCGCTCAGGGTGACACTGTTTGACTGTTCAAACTGTCAAGGACTCTTTTTCACAATTGAACCATGTCTTAGACTAATATGTGTTATCTATCTCATCATTCCCTCCCAACATTTTCCCTCCCCTGGTCATGACACTGTTCTCACATACTATAACGCAACACTTATACATTGTATTTATAATATAATTTTGAATTAATTACGTATGTTTTGTTGACATTAGATGTATCTTCTGCTATACTCATGCTTGTTCAATAAAAACCAGTGAGGAGATGAATTGTTATGGTACGTCAACAACACATCGTTATCGTGGGGGCAGGTATCGTTGGGCTTTCTACCGCTTATGCGCTTTTAACACAGGGTATACGAAACGTAACTATCCTGGAGCAAGGAGTCGTCGATCACGCACGCTCCAGTTCGCATGGCTTTTCGCGCCTGCTACGCTTCGAATATGGATCTGATGCGTTCTATTCAAACATGGTCAGATTAAGCCTCAAACGCTGGAAGAACCTTGAACAAGTGGTTGGGCGCACACTTTACACACCAACAGGCCTACTCATGCTTGGAAATGATGATGATACTTTCACACGGTCGAGCTACCATGTTGTACGAGGATTGGCGCTACCTGCAGAACAGCTTTCTAAAGAAGCTTGCGGACTGCGCTTTCCCCAATTTAATACTCAGCCTTACAATTTAAGTATTTATAATCATGAAGCAGGCATTCTACATGCTTCGACCTGCCTGCAGACACTTAGAGATCTGATACTCGATTTCGGAGGAGAAATTTACGAATCATGCCGTGTAACCCGAATAACAAATGATAGCCAGCTTCTTCCTATCCGTCTTCACCTGAGCTCGGGGCAAGAAATTGTGGCAGACCGCGTTGTGCTCGCCACCGGCTCCTGGATCCATCGTTTGCTAGCTCATCTACATCTTCCAGTGCACATGACACGCCAGTATATGCTCTATTTCTCCGGACTGCCCATCTCAGCATACGACACGGGCGCATTTCCTTCATTTATTGCCGGGGATATCTATGGATTTCCTATCCATCAAGGATGCAACGGCTGGGTAAAGGCCACCTCGCACGCATTTGGCGTCCCCATTGATCCGGATAATGTTACTTCTCAAGACGATCAAGTCATTGCCAAAATCAGCATGCAAATTCGAGAGCTCTTGCCTGCGCTTAACTACGCTCAGATAGCGCGCGTCGATTCATGTATGTATGACGTCTCGCCCGACGAAGATTTCATCCTCGATCGCCTACCTTCCGATCCTCGCGTTATCTTTGCCACAGGCCTATCAGGACATGGCTTTAAGTTCGGACTACTACTCGGGGAGCTTTTGAGCAGCCTGATCTTTTACACAGAACCACCTGTTCAATTAGACCGTTTCCGTCTTTCACGTTTCGCCCACTTACATACACAACAAAAAAGCTCGGTGGCATGATTGAGGGGTGGCGACGCTGTCGTCGCCACCCCTCAATCATGCCACCGAAAAGTTGATGTCCTAATCTACATCAATTCGCGTATATCCACAAAATGACCGGCGATAGCAGCAGCAGCAGCCATGGCCGGACTGACCAGGTGCGTGCGTCCTCCTCGCCCTTGCCGTCCCTCAAAGTTCCGGTTGCTCGTCGACGCGCAGCGCTCACCCTCGGCAAGCTGATCCCCATTCATCGCGATACACATGCTGCATCCCGCCTCTCTCCATTGGAAACCCGCCTCCCGGAAGATATCTGCCAACCCCTCCTCCTCGGCTCTTTGCCGAATGTTCGTTGAGCCTGGCACCACCATAGCTCGCACGTGCGGTGATACCTGCTTGCCTTTGACAAACCTCGCTGCCAAACGCAGATCTTCCAGCCGCGAGTTGGTACAGGAACCGATGAAGACGGTATCCACCACAATCTCGGTGATCTTCTGTCCTGCGCTCAGCCCCATATACGCCAGCGCCCGTTCGCAGGCTTTGCGCTCCTCAGCATCTTCCCGCTCGGCTGGGTCTGGCACCACTCCACCCACATCAGCCACCATGCCTGGATTGATGCCCCAGGTCACCTGCGGTCCCAACCCTTCGATATTCACCTCATAGTCTGCATCAAAGCGTGCCCCTGGATCACTGCCCAACGCTCGCCATGCCGCGACTGCCTGCTCAAACTGCGCACTCTGGGGGGCGTAGGATCGTCCTTTGATGTAGGCAAAGGTGATCTCATCAGGCGCCACCATCCCTGCTCGCGCTCCCGCCTCAATCGCCATGTTGCATAGCGTCATGCGTCCCTCCATCGAAAGGCTGCGAATGGTGGACCCGCTGAACTCAATCACATGGCCTGTGCCGACGCCTGTCCCCAGTTTGCCAATGATGGCCAGGGCCAGGTCTTTGGCCGTCACTCCAGGAGCCAGGGTGCCCTCGACGCGGATATGCATCATTTTGGGTCGATTTTGCAGCAGGCATTGGGTTGCCAGCACATGCTCCACCTCACTGGTGCCGATGCCAAAGGCCAACGCTCCCAGGGCGCCATGGGTCGAGGTGTGTGAATCTCCACACACAATCGTCATTCCCGGCAGCGTCAGTCCTTGCTCTGGCCCAATCACATGCACGATGCCCTGCTGTGCATCTGACATTTTGAAAAGGGTAATACCATGCTCTTGAGCGTTTTTTTCCATTGTCACTATTGACTCGACACACTGATCATCCACAACATCCAACATACGCCTACCCGGAACTGTTGGAATGTTATGGTCAAGCACGCCGATAGTAGCATCGGGTCGATGTACTGAGCGACCAGCAAGTCGCAGACCAGCGAAAGCCTGTGGTGACGTCACTTCGTGCACAAGGTGACGGTCGATGTACAAAATTGTGGTATCCCCAGGCGCCTCACTCACCACATGAGAATCCCAAATCTTCTCAAACATAGTTTTTGGCATATACATATCTCCGTATTAAATCTCAGCCAGCACTGCCCCCGTATTTGCAGAAGTTACCGTCGAGGCATAACGGCGCAACCAGCGACTCTTCACTCGTTCTTTTGGCGCTGTCACTTTCTCAAGACGTTGCGCGATTTGCTCAGGACTCAAATCCATATCCAGCCGATTTTCGACCAGGTCAATATTGATCATATCCCCATCGACGAGTGCTGCAATCGGGCCGCCTGCCGCTGCTTCTGGAGAAACATGGCCGATACATGCTCCACGCGTGCCACCAGAGAAACGTCCATCGGTGATCAACGCAACTTTCTCACCAAGACCCATACCTACAATGTTGGCTGTAGGTGCCAGCATCTCTTGCATACCTGGGCCACCTCGCGGACCTTCATAGCGAATTACAACAACATCGCCTGCCTGTACCTGTCCATTCAGAATACCCGCGCAGGCCTCCTCTTGTGAGTTGTAGATACGTGCAGGTCCGCAATGGTGCATTATAGAAGGAGAGACCGCTCCAACTTTCACAACCGCGCCATCAGGAGCGAGATTGCCAAAGAGTAATGCTAAACCTCCACGCTCGCTGTGCGGCGCATCGATAGTACGAATCACTTCGTGGTCTTTAATCTCAGCGTGAGCAATATTTTCACCCAGTGTTTTGAGTGTCACGGTCGGACGATTAAGATTGAGCGCGCCAGGCTTCCTGGAAAGCTCCTTCAAAATAGCGCTGATACCACCCGCCCGATCAACATCTTCCATATGCCACTTCCCTGATGGGCTAACTTTGCAGAGATGTGGCGTGCGCATTGCTACCTGGTTGATACGCTCCAGCGAATACTCTAACCCGCCTTCCCGCGCCAATGCCAGCGTATGAAGTACCGTGTTGGTCGAACCACCCATAGCCATATCCAGGGCAAATGCATTGTCGATGGACTCTGCATTGACGATCTTACGCGGCGTGAGGTCGGCATCTATCAAGCGCATAATCATGCGGCCAGCTTCACGAACCAGTTCCTGGCGCGCTTCGGTCGTTGCAAGATAAGAGCCATTCCCAGGTAGAGCCATGCCCAATGCTTCCATCAGGCAATTCATTGAGTTAGCAGTAAACATTCCCGAACATGAACCGCACGTCGGGCATGCCTGCTGTTCAAGTTCCAACAATTCACGGTCATCTATTTTACCGGCTTGATAGGCGCCAACGCCTTCGAAGATGCTAATAAGATCAATAGATCGACCATCAGCCAGCTTACCAGCAGCCATTGGCCCACCACTAACGAATATTGTAGGGATATCAACTCGCATCGCAGCCATCAACATGCCGGGTACGATTTTGTCACAATTGGGTATACACACCATCGCATCAAAGCGATGAGCCTCAACCATCGTCTCGACACAATCAGCAATCAACTCTCGGCTCGGTAGCGAATACTTCATGCCAATATGGCCCATAGCAATACCGTCATCTACGCCGATGGTGTTGAACTCAAAAGGCACTCCACCCGCGGCTCGTATTGCTTCTTTGACAAGTTTGCCAAATGCCTGCAAGTGCACATGCCCAGGCACTACATCAACATACGAATTGCACACGGCAATAAACGGTTTATTAAAATCATGTTCTCCTACCACACCCGTTGCGCGCAGCAATCCGCGATGTGGCGCCCTTTCAAAGCCTACCTTTATTTGATCCGAACGCATTTCCATTCCTTATTCATAAACGGGTGTAACCCAATCTTTATATTTTTCATTCTCTCCCCGGCAGGCGGAGAGGTAGAGTTCTTGCAACCTCATCGTCATTGGACCCGGATTACCTGACTTCACCAGGCGACGATCTACACTGGTAACAGGTGAAACTTGCACTCCCGTGCCACACATGAAGATTTCTTCAGCAGAATAGAGCTCAGTACGATCAATACGTCGCTCCTCTACTTGCAAACCGAATTCATCTCGCACCATATCGATTAATGCATTGCGTGTGATACCCTCAAGAATATCTTCGGACAGCGCAGGAGTGCAGAGTTTCCCATTGCGCAACAGGAAGATATTGCACGAACTTGCCTCTGAAACAGTGCCATCATGAGTGAGCAAGATAGCTTCATCAAATCCGGCTGCTGTGGCATCATCTACTGCTAGGGAGCTATTGATATAAGCTCCGGTAACTTTTGCTCGTACCGGCATAGCATTACTGTTAGCCCTCCTCCAGGATGAAGTGCAAACACTCAACCCCGCGCTTATATCAACATAGTTCCCCATCGGGAATGTATAGATTGCAATGGCATCATCTAATGAACTGAGTGTGAGCTTAATCGTTCGCGATGATTTATATGCCAGAGGACGAACATAGAGATCCTGACGATAACCATGCTTTTTTACAAGCTCAACCGTTATTCGGTACAGGTCATCGATCGATTCTTTCGGCTTCATGCGTATGACATTCCATGAATCAGCCATGCGCTCAAAATGTTCACGCAATTTTAGCAAGTACAATTGCTGCTGCTGTTCATTCCAATAGCCACGAATCCCTTCGAAGCAAGCTGTGCCATAATGCAAGGCATGGGTCGCGACGCTCACTTTGGCCTCGCTCATCGGTACAATCTGCCCCTCGAAGTACGCGTATCCTTCATCAGGGTTAAGCACCGGAATCTTTGGCGTTTCTGCCTTTTGATTAGTTTGTTCCAACGCTGTGGCTTCAGTCTGAGTCACACAATTTCTCCTCGCTTCGCTCACCCCCGATACATCGAGGGTCTACATTTCCTTTTGTGCTATACCGGACCGTAGGGGTGAGGTTTATCCTCACCCGGTAATCTGTAGGGGCCGATGTATCGCGCCCATCGCCGATAAATCGGCCCTCGGTGGATTTCTTGATACCTACATGAAAACGTTAAAAACACTATCGGTCTCACACAGCGACCGGAGTCTCCTTACCGCTCTCAACAATATAGAGCAAATCTTCATCGGTGATATGCTTCTTCTCTTCAGCCAGAGCAATAAAACGGCTATAGGCAACTTTGAGTTGGCCCGCGTCGAGTTTATGACCTAATTGTCGCAATCGTGCATCCAGGCCATGTCGTCCAGAATATTTGCCCATGACGAGTTTCGTGTTTGACCAGCCAACAGACTGAGGAGTCATGATCTCATAAGTCAATGGATTTTTCAACATAGCATCCTGGTACATTTCTGCTTCATGGGCAAAAGCATTCTCGCCAACGATAGCCTTGTTAGGCTGCACTGGAATGCCTGTGAGCTGGCTCACTAATTGACTTGCTGCCAGAAATTCCTGTGTGTCGATGCGTGTCGTAACATTGCCAAAGTAGTCCGGTCGTGTTCGCAATGCCATCACAACTTCTTCCATTGCGGTATTCCCTGCTCGCTCACCCAATCCGTTGATCGTAACCTCCACTTGCCTCGCTCCAGCCTTAATGGCCGCTAGTGTATTAGCAGTCGCCATGCCAAGATCGTTGTGGCAATGAGCGCTTAAGACTACATCTTCAATACCCTTTACGCGATTACGCAGATAATGGAACAGCGCTTCATATTCTTGCGGCGACGTATATCCTACCGTATCAGGCACATTGATTGTCGTTGCTCCTGATGCGATAGCTGCTTCAAAAATGCGGCAGAGATAATCCCAATCGCTGCGAGTTGCGTCCTCCGCGGAAAACTCAATGGTAGAGCAGAGATTTCGCGCATATCTCACCATAATTTTGACTCGCTGGAGCGCTTCCTCACGGTCAATTTTCAATGTGTGCTTGAGGTGAATGTCGGAGGTTGCAAGAAACACATGGATCACTGGTCGTTCAGCATCACAGACTGCGTCCCATGCTACGTCGATATCGCTGACGCCTGCTCGCGCGAGTCCAGCAATTGCAACGTCATGACCTCGGGTTGAACGTGCAATCTCTCTCACTGCTAAAAGATCACCAGGAGAAGCAGCCGGGAAACCAGCCTCGATGATATCCACATTCAGACGTATAAGTTGTTGCGCAACCTGAATTTTCTCCTCGGTGGTCATAGTGGCTCCAGGAGATTGTTCTCCATCTCGCAAAGTCGTGTCAAAAATTCTTAGTACCGTAGGGTCCGCCATGTTCTTGATTCCTCCTCGTCCTTCTTAAATTTTCTTCTCCGCAATTTCTTGTTTCTTATTTCCTGCGTTCAACCATGGCATCATGGCACGCAGTTCACTGCCAACTTGCTCAATCTGGTGCTGAGCATTAGAACGGCGCATCGCCTGAAAACTGGGGCGGCCAGCCTGGTTTTCAAGAATCCAGCGCGTGGCAAACGTTCCATCCTGAATTTCACGCAATATCTTGCGCATCTCGTCACGTGCTCGTTCGTCGATAATGCGCGGACCTGAGACATAATCGCCATACTCGGCTGTATCACTAATTGAGTAGCGCATATAGCTCATGCCACCTTGATACATCAAATCAACGATAAGTTTCATTTCATGCATGCATTCAAAGTAGGCTACTTCCGGTTGATAACCTGCATCTACAAGGGTTTCAAAGCCTGCTCGGATTAACGAGGTGATGCCCCCACACAAAACCGCCTGCTCACCAAAAAGGTCGGTCTCTGTCTCTTCAGCAATCGTAGTTTTCAACACGCCCGCGCGAGTGCTACCGATCGCGCGAGCATACGCCAGCGTTATTGCTTCAGCGTTGCCCGTTGCATCCTGGAAAACGGCCCATAGCGAAGGCACTCCTACACCCTCCGTAAAGAGGCGACGAAGCATGTGTCCAGGGCTTTTAGGCGCTACCATCGCGACATCAATATCTGCTGGGGGAACAATCTGCGAGTAATGCAGGCTAAAACCGTGTGCTGTCATCAGCATTTTACCTGGAGCAAGACCAGGTTTAATATCACGCTCAAACACTTCTTTATGGTGCTGATCGGGTATCAAGATCATAATCACATCTGCCTGCTCTGCAGCATCTGCTGGCGTCATGACCTGTATACCATCTGCCTCTGCTTTCGGTCGACTTTTGCTACCCACGGGTAGACCCACAACTACATTGCAGCCCGAATCCTGCATGTTAAGCGCATGGGCATGCCCTTGACTTCCGTAACCAATAACAGCTACACGTTTCTGTTGGATGAGTTCCAGGTTAGCATCCGCATCGTAATAGATATTTGCCATGAATAGTTCCTTTCTAAGTCCTTACATCCCTCCTGACTGAGTAGCAGTACTGGAGGAATGGATAAAAGATAATGACGTGACCTATCACGTCCTTATATGCCTTACGAGTCTGATAAATCAGCTTCTACTCTACTCCACGTATCATCGCTACACGACCTGTGCGAGCGATTTCACGAATCCCAAAACTTTGTAAACTAACTACTAACTTTTCAACTTTTTCTTCACTCCCCGTCACTTCCAGAGTTAACGTTTGTTGCGTTACGTCAACCACGTGTGCGCCAAATTGATGAGCAAGTTCAATAATTTCAGCGGAATACCGCGATTTGTTGCTATTGACTTTAATCAATGCCAGTTCACGAGCAACTGTTTGTTCTGGTGACAGGTTGACGACATGTTGAACATCAACAATCTTGCGTAGTTGTTCAACTAACTGCTCTACACCCACTTCAGAGTCATTCATCACGATCGTGATACGCACCATGTCTGGCAGTTCGTTACGGCCAATTGCAAATGCTTGCAATTTGGCCCGCCGGCGACGAAGTACGTTGACAATGCGGTCGAGCGCCCCATGCCTGTCACTTGCAAGAACTACTATAGTATGAGACTGTGCAGAACCCGGTGGAGCATCGGACTGACCTGATCGTTCGACATGCGCAACTTGATCAGTCATGTTCTGCGCTCTCCTCTGGCTTCTCTTCAATCATGTTCGTTATAGCAGATCCAGGAGCAACCATCGGATATACATTCGCCTCCGACTCAATCACGAAATCAATGATCACTGTTCCTTCCGTTTCCATCGCTTTACGCACTGCTTTTTCCACATCTTCACGCTTCGTGACACACATTCCAGTCAATCCATAGGCATCGGCTAGCTTGACGTAGTCAGGGCCAGTAATCGGCGTTTCAGAGTAGTTACCGTTGTGGAAGAAATGCTGCCACTGGCGCACCATTCCCAGATAGCCATTGTTCATGATCGCTACTTTCACGGTGACACCTTCCTGCTTCAAGGTAGCCAGTTCTTGAATGTTCATCTGGATGCCACCATCACCGGCTACAACCCATACCGTAGCATCGGGTAAGCCCATCTTGATGCCCATAGCAGCGGGAAGCGCAAACCCCATCGTGCCAAGGCCGCCCGACGTAATGTGACTGTTGGGACGCGTCCAGGTATAATGTCGGGCTGTCCACATCTGGTGCTGGCCTACATCCGTGACAATGATGACCTCATCTTTCGTTTCAGCCCGTATCGCTTCCAGGATACTTGTTGGGTCTGGATACTCCTGGTTACGTTGAATGCTTGCACTGCGCTCGCTGTTCTCAGCCTCCCAACTGCGCACTTCATTGATCCATGTTCCATTGTCACCCTGTTCTACTGCCCCGATAAGTCGCACCAGGGCTTCTTTGGCATCAGCCACAATCGGCACTGCCGCGCGTTTGACTTTGTGCATCTCCGAGGGATCAATATCGATATGGATGAAACGAGCGTGTGGAGCAAACTCACTCGCCTTGCCAGTTACGCGATCGTCGAAACGCAGCCCAACCCCGATGATCAGATCGGATACTCCAATTGCGCGATTAACATGCGCTGGACCATGCATCCCAGGCATACCTAAAGCTAGGGGATGCGTTTCAGGAAAAGCGCTGAGGCCGAGAAGCGTGGTAATCACAGGTATATTGGTCTTCTCCGCGAAGGCAAGTAGTTCCGCATAAGCATTTGACAGGATAACACCATGGCCTGACATAATCAGTGGTCGTTGCGTCTCTTTGATCAATTCTGCGGCCCGGGCAATAGCTTCTGCTGAAGGATGTGGAGCGCGTGTAGCCCGAAAACGTTCGATTGAGCTTATTGAGGCTGAAGCTCGATACTGCGTTTTGCTAAACTGCACATCTTTTGGAACATCAATTACCACAGGCCCAGGACGACCTCCGCAAGCAAGCCTGAATGCTTCATGCACAATATCCGCCAGGTCTTCGACTCGCTGTACCAGGAAATTATGCTTGGTGATAGGCTGTGTAACACCTAGTATATCCGTCTCCTGGAAGGCATCACGTCCGATAAAGGGGCGCGCAACCTGGCCGGTGATAGCGACGATTGGTGTAGAATCCATATAAGCAGTGGCCAGACCTGTTACCAGATTTGTAGCGCCCGGACCACTCGTGGCTACACATACACCAACTTTGCCTGTTGCTCGAGCGTAGCCATCTGCGGCGTGTGCCGCCGCCTGTTCGTGTCGCACAAGTACATGATGCAATGCTGGATAGGAGGTCAGCGCATCATAAAATGGCATGATAGCGCCACCCGGGTAACCATATAAAAGTTCTACTCCTTCGCGCATCAATGCCTCACAGAGAATTTGACTTCCTGTCAATTCGCGTGCCTCCATGGCCTCACTAGATCGATGAGCCTGGTAAGCTGTTGCTCCCTCTGACTTTTGTGTGATCGTTGCAGCTACGGACATAGCTCCTCCTTGCCAAAAATTATGAATAAAGACAATAAAAAAACGAGAACCATCCGAATTGGGAGGTCCTCGTTGTCAGGTTACCTACTTTGTAATGGTCGCGCCGTTGCTTCCTTTAATCTCCCTGTGCCGTGCTGGGGACTAGCCCCCCTGTAAGCCCTACCAGACTTACAAGTACAAGTCCGGTAAGGCCACTAAGGATGAGGCCAGTTACTACCAAAAGGCTTACAAGGAGTAAAAGGACGACGATGAGCAATGACACAAATAAAGAAACCGACGTTAATACGCCGGTTCCGATAATCATGATGCTTGCAGTTGCAGCAGTCGCCATACACATAGGATGCATGAAAAATGGCATACTCTTAGCGCGGTCTGTACCAGCGAACATTGCTGGTTGTGTCGTCGCGCTCCACGTTGCTGTCATTTTACTGCTCCAAATTTGATCTTTTGATGTGTTTTATCTTAAAATTCACATAGAGGCTCTCGACAGCAACATCGCTGGAGCCTTCTATATCGTTCGTTGTTTCTGAGGATACACCACTAGCTCTTTGTTTGTCAACCCCTATACAAACAATTCAAAATTTTTCAGGAATTTATGGTGATCTTAACCATAAGTCTGCTATCTCAAAACGCTAATCTTCCTATTGAACACATGCGAGTACATCTGCCAACAATCCCTGACCCGTTTGTATGCTTCCTGCTCCCGGCCCGATGATCGTCACTTCAGAGAGCGTATCTGAGTGAATCGTGAGCGCATTCGTCACACCATCAACGCAAGCCAGCGGATCAGTCAGAGGCAATACGGTTGGCTCAACACGAGCTTCAAGGATCTTTTTCTGTTTAGCCCCATCTGATAACAAACGTAGTGAAGCGATGAGTTTCATTCTTTTATCCTGGTCATTTACCGATTGAATTTGCTCGCGAGTAATTGCCGTAATACCCTTGCGAACCACCTGTTCTGGTTTAAGCGTATGACCAAATACGAGTGCTGCCAATATGAGGGTTTTGGCTACAGCATCGTAGCCCTCAACATCGGCAGTCGGATCTGTTTCAGCATATCCCTTTGATTGCGCATCTGCAAGCCCTTCAACGTAATCACGACCCTCAGTCATCGCACTTAAAATGTAGTTCGTTGTTCCATTGAGTATGCCTCGTATAGCAAAGATCCTTTCCCCAGCCATACCCTCGCGAATCGTGCTGATAACGGGAGTGCCCGCCATTACTGTTGACTCCATACGTAACTGTACCCCATGTTGACGCGCCAGTGAAATCAGTTCGCTTGCAGCCAGGGCAACAGGTCCCTTATTCGCGGTTACCACATGTATACCTTTCGAGAGAGCCACGCGCATATGACTCATGCCTGGTTCTGCATCGCGCAAATTCGTAGGAGTTACCTCAACAAGTATGTCCGCACTGCTAGCTTGTAACCCCTCCAATGCACTATCCCAATGTGTTATTCCTGGATAGTCTGTCAGCGGACCTTTCTTCGCTGCAAGTTCTAGTAATAAAGGTATATGCAGCCCGTCTTGACGATAGACAAAACCATGCCGGGCGTTAGCAACACCAAGCAGGCTTATATCCACTCCATAATATTGCTTTAGAAAATCATGTTTAGTCATGAGCAGCTCGGCGAATCCCTGACCAACAACACCAAAGCCCACAAGGATGAGACGAATTTGCTTCATGTCTTGCTTCTTTCTCAAAAACCTTGACTTTACGTGTATTTCTTCGTATACTTACTTAAAATAAGAAGTACCCTTACAATTTAACATACGCAGCAATATCTGCTCTCATCAAGATGGGTGGAGGGAAACGGCCCGATGAAACCCGACAACCCACCTGCAAAGTTGCAGGAAGGGTGCCAATTCCGGCGGAATATTCCGCGAGATGAGGGGAAAAGCAACGCAGCTAAACCCCTGAGATGCAGGGGTTTTTTGTTAGCTGCGTGCTAGAACAACTTTGATGAGGACGAGTAAACGACAAGGGCGGCTACAGAGAGTTGGTGATGATGAGATGCCAATACCGTACCAGCGTTGAATATGACCTCTGAGTTGCAAGTTGAACACCTATTTGATAGGTAGGTAGACTGTGCCGGTTAGCCTCGTTATATGCTAGAGTGCCAAGAGAGATATACATCTCCCAGGCACTCGTAAAGGTTGGTGTTGTGAAGCATCGATGAACCAGGGTGGTACCGCGAAGATCGTTTACCCCTCGCCCCTGTCAGGGTGAGGGTTTTTTGTTCTTATTTCCAGATCAGAAAGGGCAACAGAAAGGAGTGGCAATGGTGACACAGTTGGACCACGAAGATGTAACCAGTATGCGTACTAACCTTTCGAACCAGGTACATCAGAAAGGGCAACAGAAAGGAGTGACAATGGTGACACAATTGGACCACGAAGATGTGACCAGTACGCGTGCCAACCATTCAAATCAGGTGCATCTCTACACCTTTGATGCACTTCCATTGCAACGTGGTGGACAATTTGGCCCCATAACAGTGGCATATGAAACATGGGGCAAACTCAACGCTGATGGTGATAATGCCGTTCTGATTACTCATGCACTTACCGGCAGTTCGCATGCGCATGACACCGAAAGCCCTGATGACACAAAATTAGCATGGTGGAACCCGCTCATCGGGCCGGGCAGATTCTTCGATACTTCTCGCTACTTCGTCATTTGCTCAAATGTCCTGGGAAGTTGCTATGGCACGACTGGCCCTTCGTCAATTGACCCAAACACAGGTTACACGTACGGCATGCGTTTTCCCTTAATTACTATACGTGATATGGTGGAAACTCAACGAAGATTGATCGAGTACCTTGGAGTGAGCAGACTCCATATGGTTGCAGGTGGTTCAATTGGTGGGCAACAAGCGTTGGACTGGGCCGTTACTCATCCAGAGCTTGTTGAAAACGTAATCGTAGTCGCCGCAACGGCAGCGCTTACTGCGCAAGCAATTGCGTTTAGCGAGGTAGGACGACAGGCTATTCTGTCTGATCCTCGCTGGCAAAACGGCGATTACTTGCCCGGACAAGGCCCAGAAGCAGGGTTATCTATCGCGCGCATGCTCGCGATGATCACTTATCAAAGTGAGGAAGGAATGGAGTTGCGTTTTGCTCGTCAACCTGCTCGCAAACAAAACGTGACTGCTCCCAGCGGCTTCACTGACCTGAGCGAGCGATTTGATGTGGAGGGTTATCTCTATTATCAAGGACAATCCCTGGTCAAGCGTTTCGACGCGAATAGCTATCTCTATATCAGCCGGGCAATGGATTTGTATGACGCTAGCGAGGGGTATCCCTCAATCGAAGATGCGCTAAGCCGCTTACGTAGTAGGGCACTCTTCATCGGTATTCGTTCGGATTTTCTTTTTCCTGCGGCGCGAGTGCGCTGGTTATCTGACCAGGCAAGAGCCGCAGGTAGTAATGCAATCTATGCGGAGCTTGATTCTCCGCATGGTCATGATGCTTTTCTAAAGGAATGGAAGCAGATGACCGAAGCGCTAAATTTGTTAAAGGAGTAAACACATCTATGGCACTCAACAGCAATCGTACGTATGGCTTCGAAACGTTATCCTTGCATGCTGGCCAGGAAACAGCGGACAGCGCGACCAATGCTCGCGCGGTACCCATCTATCAGACAACCTCGTATGTCTTCGATAGTCCCGAACATGCAGCGGACCTCTTCGGGCTCAGGCAATTTGGAAACATTTATACGCGTATCATGAATCCCACTCAGGATGCATTTGAACGCCGTATAGCGGCTCTCGAAGGAGGCGTTGGCGCCCTGGCGACAGCTTCCGGCCAGTCTGCTGAAACACTGGCAATTCTCAATATTGCCCAATCTGGTGATGAAATCATTAGCTCGGCCAGTCTCTATGGTGGCACCTATAACCTGTTCCACTATACGCTCCCCAAGCTTGGTATTACTGTTCGATTTGTCGACAGCCGCGACCCTGAGAATTTCCGCCCTGCTATTAATGAGCGCACAAAAGCGATTTTCGCCGAGACAGTAGGCAATCCGCGCCTCGATACCCTGGATATACAGGCTGTAGCAGATATTGCACATGAAAATGGCATTCCGCTCATCCTGGATAACACGTTGCCTACCCCGTATCTAGTGCAGCCTTTCAAGTATGGTTGTGATATTGTTGTCCACTCAGCCACCAAGTTCATTGGCGGCCATGGTACTGCCATCGGCGGTGTAATTGTGGATAGTGGCAAATTCGATTGGACGAACGGACGCTTCCCCTCATTCACCGAGCCAGACCCGTCCTATCACGGTCTGCGCTATGTCGAAGCATTAGGTAATATAGCTTATATTATCAAAGCACGAGTGCAGTTGCTGCGTGATATTGGCCCGGCAATAGCTCCACTCAACTCCTTCCTATTCCTGCAAGGGCTGGAAACGCTGCCACTACGTATGGAGCGCCATAGTCAGAACGCTTTGCGTATCGCAGAGTTCCTGGAAGGACATCCTTCCGTAGATTGGGTAAGCTATCCAGGTCTCAAGAGCCATCCGCAGTACGAACTGGCGGCAAAATACCATACCCATGGCTATGGGGCCATTCTTGGTTTTGGTATCAAGGGTGGGCTGGAGGCAGGTAAACAGTTGATTCGCCACGTTGAGTTATTCTCGCACCTGGCTAACGTTGGAGATGCCAAATCTCTGATTATCCACCCTGCCAGTACAACCCACTCACAATTGACACCCGGCGAGCAATTCGAAACAGGCGTCACTGACGATTTCGTCCGCCTATCCGTCGGCCTTGAAACAGTAGATGACTTGATCGACGACCTGGATCAGGCCTTAAGGGCCGCGACCCTCAAGACAAGCGAACCCGCCACCGCGTAGGGGCGGGGGTGGTGTGGAGAAGGATGGGGACGCTTGCGTCGCCCTCTGCGGAATTGCAGCGATGCGGCCGCCTCCTCTTGTGCCGGGGGTGGGGACGCTTGCGTCGCCCTCTGCGGAATTGCACGGCACAAGCGTCCCCGAAAAACTCTTTTTTTCTATTTTCGCCGCCATGGCGGCGAAAATAGAAATGTATAGTATGGAGCTTTCTTATGGAAACCAAAATACAAATCATAAAATTCGGAGGAACTTCTGTCGGTAGTGGCGAACGCATACGCCGTGTAGCAAATATCATCACGCATAAAGTACACGACACCGGAGAGGACTTTCCCGTCGTAATCGTCTCGGCTATGGCAGGTATAACCGATCAGTTACTTCGTATCGCGCAGTTAGCATCTACTGGCGAACACGATGATTGCGAAACCGAACTAAATACGCTTAAACAGCAACATCTAGAAGCAGCAAAGCATCTTTCACTAAAACATGAAGATCGATATAGTCAGCTAATGAACAACCTGGAGACAGCATTTTCTGCCCTTCAACAAGACATAGCCGAATTGAAATTAAGTGTTAGCAAAACCCTTACACATGAGATGCCTCTAAGAACAGCAGCAGTAGCCGCCTGGGGCGAACGACTTTCTGTACTACTGGTGGCTGCCGCTGTTTGTAATACTGGGATCAATGCTGTTCCAATACAAGATGAAGCAATTATTACCGAGCATCCCTTGAGTGAAATGCATCAAACCCCAGGAACTGTGATTGATGCTGAACCAATGACACAAGTAACACGTGTAAATGCTCAGAAGCTTGTATATCCTTTGATTGAGCGCCATATAGTGCCGATTATGCCGGGCTTTATCGGTCGCACAACTACAGGTTTCGTGATAACATTGGGCCGTAATGGTTCAGACTATTCCGCAACTATCATTGGAGCCGCATTAGATTGTACCGAAGTTTCCATCTACACGGATGTGGACGGCGTGCTTTCCGCTGATCCACGCATGGTAGCAAATGCTCGCCTGCTGCCACGACTATCCTATGCTGAGGCAGCACGCTTATCCTGGTTTGGAGCTAAAGTGCTCCACCCTCGAACACTCATTCCTATTGCACACCTGAACATTCCTGTACGTGTTCGTAATACATTCCGTCCACACTCTCGTGGCACACTGGTCGGATCAGAAAGAACCCAGCGCAGTGCAGCAGCAGCGATTACTGTACGTCACCGGCTGGCACTGATTACCGTAGAAAATACAGATATGTTTGGCGCCCCAGAAAACGCAGGGCAGGTTTTCGCTCTGGCATCTCGCGCTGGAGCGGCGCCAGTCGCCATTTGTTCATCATCCGGCTATCATCTTTCATTTATGGTCGAAGAACAGGCCGCAAATTCTGTTCTGGAGCTTTTACAGCATGATATGGGATCGTGGCGTGTCATTTGTAAACGTGGCTTAGCAGCTTGCGCATGTATCGGTTCTGGATTCTCCGCCGATCCAATGAGTTCTGCCCGTGCTATTACCGCACTTGCCCGTGAACGCATCCCTGTTGAAACACAGGGAGCATCAGATTCGGGTATTATTCTGATTGTTGAAGATCAAGACAGCGAACGAGCTTTACGTTGTTTACATCGCGACCTGATTGCCCCTGTAATCCCATTGGTACGCCATGAAACTCAAGAGAAACGACGAGAAGCCCGGTGAATACATTACGGAGAACTATCATGCATATGCAAAAACGCATTCCAGTCGCTGTACTTGGCGCAACCGGCATGGTCGGTCAACGTTTCATCGAGCTACTTCAAGGGCATCCCTGGTTTGAACTTGTGGCGCTTGCCGCATCAGATCAGCACGAAGGGCGTTCTTATGCTCAGGTAGCTCGATGGCGCTTGTCTGGCAGCGAGATGCCTCCCTCTGCTGCCTCATTACCTGTCGTGTCCTGCTCTCCAGAAGCTTTACCCCGTGAAGTAAAAATTGCTTTTTCGGCGCTGCCAGCAGAGGTAGCTGGCGAGATTGAAGCAGCTTTCGCTCATGCTGGTATCGCGGTCTTCAGTAATGCAAAAAATTATCGCATGCAAGATGATGTGCCGTTGCTTATTCCAGAAGTAAATGCTGATCACGCGTTGGCTCTCATTCAACAGCGTAAAAAACGCGGGTGGAAAGGGTGTATCGTCACCAATGCAAATTGCTCTGCCACGCCGCTGGTAATGGCGCTTAAGCCACTTCAGGAGGCCTTTGGTGTGCGTAAAGTGATGGTCACAACCTTGCAGGCTATCTCTGGCGCCGGTTATCCAGGCATATCATCCTACGATATACTCGATAATGCCATCCCATATATTAGTGGGGAAGAGGAAAAAGTGGAAAGTGAGACACGCAAAATGCTTGGAACATGGCAGGAGGGTCCAGGATTTACAGATGCGCCAATGGTTGTTAGTGCGCAATGCAACCGTGTTGCTACTCGAGAAGGGCACCTGGAATGCGCCAGCGTTGAGTTACACTCAGACACCAGCCCGGAAGAAATCATAGCAGCATGGCAAAAGTATACCTCTGTTGTGCAAGTACTCAAGCTACCCAGCGCTCCAGAGCAAGCCTTGATCTACCGCAGCGAACCCAACCGCCCTCAAACCTTACTCGATCGCGATGCCGGGCATGGTATGTCTGTTACAATAGGGCGGCTGCGGCCTTGCCCCATTCTTAGTTATAAATTTGTCTTGCTCGGACACAATACAATACGTGGAGCAGCAGGTGGATCAATTTTGAATGCAGAACTATGCGTAAGCAAAGGGTTGATTTGAAAATTTACAAATCCTCTGCTTTCCAGGTTCTCTCAAGCAAATTCGCTACAAGAGCTGTCCACCCTGTTTGATGGCTTGCGCCAACACCACGCCCATTATCACCATGGTAATACTCATAAAATGGAATGCAGTTCCGCCAGTACGATTCATTTTGGAACGTCAAGTTGGTGCCAAACACAGGTCGATGTCCCTGTTCATCCTGTAAGAAGATGTTCGTAAGACGCCGTGAAAGTTCAATCGCCACTTGTTCGAGGTTCAGGCTGGTACCGGAACCTGTAGGATCCTCAACCTGCAATTCGTCACCATAGAACTGGTGGTATTTCTCGAGTGCCTCAACTAGCAGATAGTTTATCGGGAACCAGACAGGACCTCGCCAGTTGGAATTCCCACCAAAAGCTCCAGTGCTTGATTCAGCAGGATCATACTTCACGCTAAAATCTCCATATTGTGTGCGGAGTTCACAGGGTTGTGCAGCATAATGTTTGCTGAGTGAGCGAATTCCATAGTCGCTGAGAAACTCCTGTGGATCGAGCATCCACTTAAGCAGGCTTCTTAGCCTTGAACCTCGCACTAACGCAAGCATTCTGAACTCTTGTCCCTCACCCACTTTGACATCCTGCCAGGTTGCAATCAAGTGCGGCAAGTAGGGACGATTTTTCATAAACCATTGCAGGCGCTCATTGAGTTCAGGAAGAGCACCTAGTATCTCTCGCTGAAAGGTCTCTACTGCCAGAAGTGGTATGAAACCAACCAGAGTGCGTAATTTCAGAGGCATTTTCCCGCCTTTATCTGGCATACTGATACGGTCGTAAAAAAACTGATCCTCTTCATTCCACAGTCCGCTATCCCCTGTTACTGTACCGTTGATAGCATCGGCGATGTACATGAAATGCTCGAAAAACTTGGTCGCCATATCCACGTACGCATGGTAGACAGTTGCAAGTTCCATCGCCATCCTTAGCATAGTCAAACAATACAAACCCATCCAGGCTGTGCCATCGGTCTGTTCCAGCACCATACTATCTGGTAGCGGCATATTGCGATCAAATGCCCCAATGTTATCCAGCCCAAGGAATCCTCCTTCAAAAATATTATTATCCTCCGCATCTTTGCGATTAACCCACCAGGTGAAATTAATCAAAAGCCTGTGGAACACACTCTCCAGAAACTCAATGTCACCTTTCCCCGTGGTAGTCTTATCTCGTTTGTATAAATGCCATGCCGACCATGCATGAACTGGCGGGTTGACATCGCTAAATGCCCACTCGTAGGCAGGCAACTGTCCATTAGGATGCATATACCATTCATGAAGGAGCAAAAGTATTTGCTTCTTGGCAAAATCCATATCAATCAAGCCCATTGTTACGCAATGGAATGCCAGATCCCACGCTGCGAACCAGGGATATTCCCAGGTATCAGGCATAATAATGATATCAGAGCTAATAAGATGTCGCCAGCCAGTATTACGATTACGTTGTGGCGGTGGTGTCGGTTCAGCAGGATCGCCATGTAGCCATTTCTCGACATCGTACATGTAGAACTGTTTACTCCAGAGCAAGCCAGCAAATGCCTGGCGTTGAACTGCTCGGGTATCGTCGCTTTGAGCATCACACAAGGCATCGTAAAAGGCATCTGCTTCTTTGATTCGTATGTCGAAAAGCTCTATTGCATTAGCAAAAGGAGTCTCTTGCCGGTTTGCTGATAAACGCAATAGTAACGTTTGTGTCGCACCTGACTCGATATGCCATGTGTAGTGAGCAGCAGTTTTAGTGCCAACACCTTGAGAATTGACTTTTCCCTGAGCGCCCTTAACTACCATTTCGTGGATACCGTCTTTAACAAATGGGGTAGGGTTCTTAACCCCCCACAGTCGCTCAGCTTTAGATTCATTCTCGGTGAAGAGCAACTCAGGCATTCCTTGACACGCAAGCCAGTAGTCGCCGAGGTCATAATGCTGCGCATGTATTATTCGAGTATCTTGCTCCGTACCAGGTTGCACTGGCTCATTCGTAACAGCGTTTAACATAGGTTTGCGATCATCATATCCCCATACCCATGTATTGCGGAACCATAACGTGGGTAACAAGTGGAGCGGAGCCGCCTCTGGTCCGTGATTAGTGACAGTAATACGAATGATGATATCAAGTGGATCAACCTTGGCATACTCCATGGTGACATCAAAATACCTGTTCTCGGCGAATACTCCTGTATCGATCAATTCATATTCGGGTTCTTCACGACTGCGATTATGATTCGTTTCGACAAGATCGTCATAAGGAAAGGCGCGCTGTGGGTACTTGTATAACGCTTTCATATACGAATGGGTAGGTGTATTGTCGAGGAAAAAATAATATTCTTTAACATCCTCCCCGTGGTTGCCCTCAGCATTCGTCAGTCCAAAAAGTCGCTCTTTCAAAATTGGATCGGCCTCGTTCCATAGCGCAAGAGCAAAACACATCTGTCCTTGATCATCACAAATACCCAACAATCCATCCTCGCCCCAACGGTAGGCACGCGAGCGCGCATGATCATGCGGAAAGTAATCCCAGGCATTACCATCGGCTGAATAATCCTCACGAACTGTACCCCACTGGCGCTCACTAAGATAAGGTCCCCAGCGATACCACGGCTTTGTATTCTCATGGGCTTCCTGAAGCCTGCTTTGCTCCGATTCAGTCATAGTACATACTCCTTTTGCTGTTCCCCTTGGATGAGTATTATATTCCAAGTTTGTCTACTCAAACAAACAGTAAACGGAAATAGCATGCAATTTTGAGGGAAGCATCATATCCTTGGGACAGAGAAGAGGGGTAAATCGTATATGAAGTGTCAAGGTATGCTTTTTTTGGATGAAATTGCGCTCATTTTGAGCGCTATTTCATTGATGATTTTCCTGCTGTGAGCTATGCCACAGCCTTCGCCTTCGCTTTCATATACGCGTGCGTCTGTGAAACTAGAACCAGAATAATGACTCCGACACCAGCAATAACAAAATCCAGGATCAAATGCACAGGCATCGGGATAAACTTCAATCCAGGTATGCCACGCTCATAATCTGTTAAAAGACTGTAGAGAATAAGCCCGACTCCTAGAACGATGGGCAGAATAACAGCAATACCACCCATACTATAAAATCCAAAGATGAATGGACATATAATTAACGCAATGCCCCCAATGTAATCAAAGATCCCGTGCACACTCGATGGAACAAAACGAATGGTGTTCATAATAACTTCTCCCTCTTGAGACGACTGAACAGATCAACAAACATAACTTAACAAATGGCTTGGTTCTCTCTAACACTGTCAGATGGCTTCAAGCAGTCTTACTATTTGTACTTACGGGAAACAATAGGAGATGGATTACTTTCATGTTTGATGCAAGCATATCAAGTTAAAACGAAGGAGATTTCGCGCTAAATGTTGTTAAAGAAGCACATAGAACTAAGTCAAAAACAAATAACCCGCCTTTCGAGGCGGGTTGTTGAAGCGCACCTGGCAAGATTCGAACTCGCAACCCCTTGATCCGAAGTCAAGTGCTCTATCCATTGAGCTACAGGTGCATCACCCGTAATATACCACAATTGTCAACGTTGCTGGCGAGTGATTCCTGGCGGGGAAAAGTTCCCGCCAGGAATCACTCGCTTTTAGAATACTACACTAACTCCTCAATCGGTTTCGCATTCCGCAAACCTTTATTAAACATCGCGGCAACGCTTAGAATGAATTGTGGCACAAACAGCACCAGCACTGTTGTGATTGGCCCGAATGCCTGTAACAAAATCCCCGTCACCGCCAGGCCAATCGGCTCACTGCCATAAGCTATCAGGCGAAACACGCTATTGACCCGCCCTTGCAGATGATCCGGGATCAGCGCCAGACGATAGCCAAACTGCACTGACAGGAAAATCGGCACAATGATAAAGCTCACGGCCGTGGCTATCCCCAGGATCAACGGGTTAGGCGCCACGGCGAAGAGCAGCCACGTCAATGCCCAGATCCACGTAGAGCCAATCATGAGTTGCCCAAAGCTAAAATGTTTCTGTAGTGGTGGTACGAGAAATGCCCCAAGGATACTACCGATTCCTCCACAAGCAAAGATCACACCAATCGTAAAAGCAGATGCATGTTGGCTCTGCGCTATAACAATCAAGATCAGCCTGTAGCCTACAACCGGTGCAATCATCCCACCAGTGAGTAATGCTAAGAAGCGTAATAAGGGGTGCTTCCAGAGCCAGCTAAGACCCTCTTTAATATCAGCCCACATATGCAATGGCGCAGGGTCTCGCTCTTCCTGAAACTGCACCTTAATCAAAAACAGCGATACAACTGAAGCCCCGTAAGAAATCGCATCCGTCAAAAATGGAATAGTTCGCCCAATACTATAAAGAACACCACCAATCGATGGACCAATCAATTCCGATACAGAGTCGATCACCATTCCCTGCGCTGCCGCAGTAGGCAGTTGCTCTTTTAAGACAACTTGCGGCAGACAAGCTGTCTCTGCCAGACCAAAGAAGGTAAACAACGTACCCTCTACCAGAGAGACAATATAAAGCTGTGCAATTGTCAGATGACCGAGTATGAGCGCTATCGGGATGCTTCCAAGAGCTATAGCGCGTCCAATATCGCAAAGGATCATCACGCACTTGCGATTCCAGCGATCAACCAGCGCTCCTGCAGGCAGTATAAGAAGAGCATACGGCAGCGCACGCATGGCCCCTATCAGTCCTGCTTGTGCTGGTGAATGGGTAATTGCTAGTACTAACAGCGGAAAAGCCAGCATCGAAACGCGTGTTCCAACGGAAGAAATCATCTGCCCACTCCACAGAAGCACATAGTCGCGATTGCGCCATAGTGGCACAGGACGCCTGGTGGGTGCTGTTGGCTTCGCTTCCTTGAGCTCTTTGGTTGATGTTACTTGTACCTGTGACATTATAGTTGCTCCCTTTTGTATATTTTTATAGATGTTTTTAGATTGGCATGGTAGAAAGATGAACGAGTTTATATTTCCTTGCATTCAGATGAGTGCTAGTGCTACGCACTCATCTGAATGCATATGGGTATTAGTTTGGGGCAGGCTCTCATGAGTAAATGCAACAGCGAGGCAGCAAAGACAAGCAACGAAGCGGGTCGTTAGCAATCAAGAGAGATATGCCCGGCGCTACACGCCGAAGGTAAAAAGCGAGGGAGGAAAAGGAAGCAACTACATAAATGGGTTGAGAAATTCACCAAAGTCTACCGCTTACTCTGGAAGATATCAGAGGTAAGCAGATACATGAGGTAGCGCCATTTCCTGCCGCGTAAGCCCGGCGTGTACGCCTACGCGGCCGAGTGGCTCATTTGAATATTCATGATGATGACAGCCCACTCAGACAATCTGTTCGATTCAGAGTGGTGTGGTGATTGTATTCTCATGTATAAATGCTAACATTACAACTTGCGAAAAGTCAAGCATAACAACGACGTATCTGTAGGGGCGGGGACTGTTGGGATGATGGGTGGGGACGCTTGCGTCGCCCTTTGCTGCAATCATCACACCAGTTCCCCGCGCAAAACTGTAACTGCTTGTCCTCCCAAATAGACACGATCCCCAGCGTAGCGAACTTTCACTACTCCGCCACGTGCAGAAGCTTGATAACCAACTAGTTCGTCCTTACCAAGTCGTTCACTCCAGAAAGGACTCAAGCAGCAATGAGCCGAACCGGTCACAGGATCCTCATATACACCCACATTTGGAGCAAAGAAGCGCGACACAAAATCATACTCATCAGAATCGGCAAGACTGGTCACAATAATGCCCCGCGCAGCCACCGACAGTAATAAGCCAAAGTCAGGATTGATGTTGCGTACTATATCTTCAGATTCAACCTCGACAAGGTAATCAAATTGGTTTTTGCCGACATACTTCACTGGGACACCTAAGTCGCTTCCTCTATCTTGGCCGGAAAATTCATTTCGATCCATTTACCCTTTCGATTAGCAGTCAAAAGCCCGCTCAATGTGTGAAAGATCGCCTGTTCACCTTGTTCCAGGAGCCCAATTTCCCACAACACATGTGCGCTCGCAAGGGTAGCATGCCCACAAAGTTCAACTTCGACGGCGGGGGTGAACCAGCGCAGATTGTAACCCTCAGCCTGTTTGTGCAAGAAAGCTGTTTCGGACAGATTCATCTCTCGCGCCACGTTTTGCATCCAGCCCTCGTCCGGTAGCTCATCCATAATACAAACGCCTGCGGGATTGCCAGAAAATGGTTTATCTGTAAATGAATCTACCTGATAAATCGTGATTCCCATAAATTACCTTTCTTCATAAGCTGAACGTGAAGCTACTGAATGTCATCCTGGAAGCTGTTCCGATACTGGAATACAGCATAAGATATGAAGAAAGTATCAGTAAAGAGCCAATTATGTACATCTCAAGTTCAACCAATCAGCCATGCGAATTTTTCAATGGAAGGTTATCTTTGGGGGGAAAGAGAAATTCACCTTTTGGATCATGGTCCTTATAGCGCTCCAATGCCAGATCTCTCTGCTGAACTGCATAGCAATACACGCATCCATGGGGGCAAGTATCATACTCCCCAATATCTTTTGAGGCAAAACAACCGCACTCTTTGCGATTACCCCTTAGCTCAACTCTATCCACAATTGTCTTACCGGAAACCTTCTCAAGGCGTTCCGCGTCCACACACCTTGCCTCAGCGGTTATTCCCAGAGTGTGAAAAGCTTTCTGCGAGCAGATTTTCAAATGCATACCATGGGATCTACTAATTTCAGCCAGCTCGCCGATCAAATTACGTACCGAGCCTATTGCCATCGTCTCATGCTCACTCCAGGTGAAATCATACTCGTGTGCGGCCCAATCCATATTCCTTCGGGTCTTCTTATATACCTGAGCAAAAGAGACGACCACTTCATCCGTGGTTCCCTTGAGAGATAGAGCTAGTTTCTCAAAGTTATGAAGATGCCAATCTGAAGGAGTTAAGGATGAGATCACAATAGGATCATAACGCCATACGGCTACATGAGGTCCATACAAGTCAGCTAAGGTCCTCATATGATCGATAGTATGTGAGAAGTCAATTACTCGATATTCCAGGTCCCGTGGATAGCCCGTGATGGTATGCTGCACAATGAACGGATATCCCATTCTCTTCACTTCTAACAGATGTTTGAGAAATGGCCCAACATTCTTGGTCCAGAACACAAAACCATCCACGCTTTCGGGAGTCAAATCGACTCTGTAGATGTGCTGGCTATAGGGATTGACCATCTTGCAATAACCAGCTTTCAAACGGTTCATAAACCATTCGCCATAGAAGGTAGGTATATCGGTTTTATAGCTAGCTGAGATAATCATAGAGCGAACTTAACGTCATCAATAACTTACTCAATTTCGCGTTTCCCGCTCACTTCAAGGCATAGCATACTCTCTTTTATTATGAGCGTAGCAAATATAGTCTTCGGCACGAGTATAGCAGAGAGTCAACAACAAAGGAAGATATGCTGCTTACAGTTTTTTTTCGTTTTTCTGTAACCAAATACATCTAAAGTCCGTTACACTACATTATAATGCTCTTAATGCTTCATATTACTCTTGGTATTTAAAAAACTGGTCAATTTTTCATCAGAAAGGAGTGAGAATGTCTCTGCAAGTCATTCCACCTGCCGCTCAGACGTTGCGTAGTTCTTCTATCCTAATCGTTGAGGATGATGAAAATGTAGGAGAGTTTCTCCAGCAGATCATTGATGAGTATACTCCTTATCACACAACTGTTGTACACGATGGATTTGATGCACTGGAAAGATCCAGGCAAATTCAACCTTGCCTTTTGCTCTTAGACTATAAACTGCCAGGAATAAATGGGTTAGAAATCTACGACCGTCTGCAAAACATAGAGGAAACACGTGATGTACCAGCAATCATGATGAGCGCTTCACTCCCCGTTGAAGAACTCCAACGCCGTGGCATTTATCAACTGCGGAAACCCATGGATATTGGCAATGTCATACGTATGATAACTCACGCCCTGGCCACCTATGAAGAGCGCAGATTGAGGGAGAACCAATCATCCATTTGAAAAGCACAGGTCCAACTATCGCTTCCTGAGCGAATCTGATACAATACAACATGAATGTTGATCTATCATTACTTCCTTACGTTCAGTCGGCAAGAAGTGTATCTGCCTGTTGTTCTACCTGAGTTGGAATCGCTGCACGTAAAGCAGCGTTGGCAGAACTGGTAAAAACAACGACAGCAGTATTTCTGAACGTTTTGGGAACTATGAGTTCAAAGGAGGGACTGTACCTTGGCAAATAAAGAACAGAAAAAAGTGCAGAAAGCACCACCAAAATCAAACAAACAGAAAAAAGAGATGCAAAAGGAGAAAAAAGCCGCTAAGTCATCTAGTGGCGGTATCGATCTAAAGAAATAATAAAGTATCAGTAGAGGCACAACTGTGGCAGAGATATTATCTCTGCCACGGTCTGCAATGCTCTTGACACTCTTGATACAATGCGCTTAGGATGCCATCCTAAATTGAACTACACCTCTCGTTATAAATTGACAGTAATGTAACAATTGTTGTTACTTGATGTAAAGCCAAACGAGAGAAGAAAGGGGATTGTGTGCAGTCGAATTCTCATGAAGATGCGAACAAACGCGAGCAAACCCCGCAGTCTGTTTCAGGAATGTCACATCACTCTGGTTCCGAAATGGATGAAGGTCAAGCAGATCAGTGGGCCGTTCTCCGACACGAGGCAGAAGAAGAAGATATCAATCGCCACGTAGAGCCTGTGCAGTCAAGTTTGAATCAGCGAGACACTGAAGATGATGACAGGGCCTCTACTCCCCAGGTGCACTTTCAATCCCAGCTTCTTGAAGAACAGACACCCAATCACGTAGATATTGTGGTTGCTGGAATTGGCGGCGCTGGAATGAACGCTGTTAACCGAATGATTAACACTCGAGTGCGAGGGGTGCGGTTTGTCGCATTGAATACCGACATTCAGGTGCTCTCACGCTCAGAAGCATCAGATCGTATCTGTCTTGGGCAACAATATACAAAAGGACTGGGTGCTGGTGGTAACGCAGCCGCAGGTGCACGGGCAGCCTTCGAAAGCACTGAAGATATTCGCAACATTCTAGGAGATGCCGACCTGGTTTTCATCGCCGCTGGTATGGGTGGTGGTACAGGATCGGGTGGCGCACCCGTTGTTGCCTCGATTGCAAAAAAACTGGGCATGCTCACTATTGGCATTGTCACCCTACCATTCACATTCGAAGGTTCAAGACGCCGGCGTACTGCCGAAGAGGGCCTTAAGGCCATGGGTGCTGAAATCGATGCACTTATTACAGTCCCCAACGATCGCCTGCTCTCCCTCACAGGACGTGATCGTAGCCTGACAGAAGCCTTTAAGCTTGCCGATGATGTCTTGCGTCAAGGTGTGCAAGGTATCGCGGAGGTTATCAACGTTCCCGGTTTAATTAATGTAGACTTCGCTGATGTACGTACTGTTTTACGCGATGCAGGCACAGCATTGATGAGCATTGGGCAGGGCCAGGGTCGCAATCGTGCGCAACGCGCGGCTGAAGAAGCGATAGCTGGTGGTTTTCTTAATATGCCTATTCGTGGCGCCCAACGGGTTCTCTTCAACATTAGTGGCGGAGAGGATATGACGCTTTATGAAGTCAACGAGGTAGCAGAATATATTGGCGAAGCTATAAATAATACCGCTGATATCACTTTTGGCGCTGTCATTGATCCCACACTTGACGACACCATACGTGTTACATTGATTGCAGCCGGAATGCAGGATTCACCGACCGGGCGCATTCCAGTAATCCACCTGGAGCAAGCCGGCATAGCATCTGCAGTGTCGTTACCTCCAAAGCCGTATGAAACACCAGCTTCGCCAAAACGAAATGACGATAATTTCGAACAACCTTTGGCAAAGACACCATCTACACCTGCACAACGAATTCCAGCAGAACAGGCTGAAGCAGTTTCTCTGCCACCTGCACGCCCACAACGCAGTCTTGATGATCTGCGAGGACTGCGTAGCATGGGTCGCCGGCACGAAGTGCCGCAAGCGCCCCTGAACGCTCTTGAAGAAGAGAATGCATCAGACGCCGAAGAAATTGACGTGCCACCGTTTTTGAAAAATTATACGTGAGACCAAAAATCCGTAGGGGCCAGATTGATCTGGCCCCTACTCTTTGGGCGAAGCAGCGGCTCGCCCGCGCTCACCACCTTTTTTACCGATTTTGGAATAGAACTCAGAGCCTTGCTGACGTTTAGTAGACTCGCCGCCTTTTTTGCCAATCTCGGCATAAAACTTAGGTCCCCGTTTCTCCTTGACGGTTTCACCGCCCTTTTTGCCAATTTTGGCATAAAATTCAGGCCCGTACTTCTCTCGCACAGCTTGACCACCATGCTTAGCCTTTTGCGATCCCGGTTGTGGTCCGCGTTTGTTATTCGCCATTGAGTATCCCGCCCTTCTAAAACTCGTACTTCCACGTTTGCCCTACATACAATATATTGAGACTTTCAAAATACTGAACATCTCGCTGCTTACCTACTGTGACTGTTGACTTCGCGCACGCGCCACTCTATTGGCAATCATCGCTGCCGTGATACCCGCCCCAACACCATTATCAATGTTTACCACAGAAAGACCCGGCGCACACGTTTGTAACATTGATAGCAACGCCGCAATTCCTTTACCGCCCATGCCATAACCAATCGACGTGGGTAAGCCAATTACAGGAACAGGAACCAATCCTGCCACCACCGATGGTAACGCGCCATCCATACCCGCAGCTACAATGATCGCATCAACCTCTTTGGTAAGGAGATTCCGCAAAGGTTCTAATAAACGATGCAATCCTGCGACACCAACATCATAGATGCATGTCACCTCGCATCCCATCTCTTCCGCTATAAGTGCGGCCTCCTGCGCAACTGGAACATCCGAAGTCCCAGCGCTGATTACGCCAACTTGTCCTCCTGTTCTACGATGTACATAGTCAGGTTTGTAGATTACCACTGCTCGAGCGGTTCCATGAACACGCACATTATACGTGTTAAACACATCACGAAGTACTTCTATAGCTTCGGTCGGCACTCGACTGATAATCGTTCTTCCTGTTTCATCTAGCAACTTACGAGTCATCAAAACGATCTGTTCAATTTCTTTTGTCTCGCCATAGATGACCTCAGGCACCCCTTTACGCTGCTCACGATGAAAATCAGGACGAATCTCGACTACCCCTGAAACATGATTACTCTCAGAATTCTGCAATTTCTGCTGACTACTATTGTTACTGTGCTTGAATAGTTGCTGGTTGAGCAAAAAATCAAGCGCTTCTAATTGCTCGTCAGCATGTTGACTCACTGAAATATACATCCTTACTAGAGACTATTCTAAAAATCTCATCTGAGAGTTCTTCAATCAGTCAAAGTTTAACATAGTTCTACAGATTGAGCAAGGTCAATTGATCTTGTAGGCAGGGCTTGGTGGGGTACCGGTACTGCCGCAACAGCTTGCAGAACACTCACTGCAAGGCATCCTCCGGATGGGCGCACCCATGGCACTTCTCGGGTACACCAAAAAACCCCTGGGATGTCAGGTTTCATTCCTTGACCCGCTTCTCTACGAGAAGTAAAATTGAGTAATCGTAATAGAGTGTAAGCATACGTTGGGAGAAAAGAGCAAAAGCGAACCTGAAAGGATTTTCTATGATAACTAACCAGAAGGTAGAGCATGTAGGAGAACTGATCCGGCAACTGCGACGACAGAGAAATCTGACGCAGACGGCACTAGGTGCCAACCGATACTCGAAATCCTACGTGAGCGCTGTGGAGAAGAATACGCTTCGTCCTTCTGTGGCCGCCCTCCGATTCTTTGCCGAGCAGCTTGATCAGCGTAGCGATTATTTTACGATGCTGCTTGAGAGCACTGAGAATCCCAGGCAAGGCCCAGCGTTGCCCGGCCCATTGGAGATGGGAAGCCAATTTCTACAGGACGATGGATTCTCTTTTCTCTCTCTCCTGATACAACGCGCGGAACCCCTCTCTCTACAAAACATGAAAGCACTCCCAACGCTCGCGCCAGAGGTTCTGGCTATCCTTCCACCTTTCAAGCAATCCTATTATTTCCTGCTCGAAGGACTCACAGCCCTGGCAAAACAGGAATATAAGACGGCTGTCGAGGCCCTGGAGCGCGCTCTGCCTCTCGCACCCCCGCAACTTCAGCCGCAGGTACTTGATGCGCTGGGACAGCATTATTCCTTCACAGGAGCCTCTTCGATTGCTTTGCACTATCATTTACGGGCGCTCGCTTCGCTCCAGCACGCGGCTGCTCAGGAAGTGAAGAACTCATTACTCTTTACCATTGCGCTGCACTGTGGCGAGGACTGCCGCGCTTTGGGCGATTATGAGCGAGCCTGCATGATGTATGAGCAAGCGCGTAAGAATCTGCGCGCCGAATACGAGATGGGGGATGCTGCCCGCCTCTACCTGGGGTTGGGTTATTGCACATATGCGCTGGCCTACCAGGATTCACAGATGCCAAAGGCAGCGGAGAAGGCGCTGGCGGGAGGGATGGAGCAAGGGTTCCAACAGGCGATCAGCTATATCGTGCAAAGCAGGAGCATCTACCAGGCGGGCGGCGACCGCACAGGAGAGGCCACCACTCGCTTCCTCCAAACGCTGACCCAGCTTGACTTCATCACTCGTTACAGGCAGTTGGTCAGTCCCATAGGAGCGACTTTTGCTGCATCGAGCCTGTCTCTCCTTAATAGCGCGCAGGAGCAGTGCCGGCAGGTTCTGATTAGATGGGACGGCGCGCTCAACCAGGAAGAGAGCGCGGCTCAACAGGACTCAATCATCTACGAAGCGCTGGGACACCTGCTGCAAACCTTCACCCAGTGTGCAACGCTAGCACGTTTGAGAGGACAGGAGAGCAACGCTTTAAGAGAGCGCATCTCTGCAGCGGACCTTTGCCAGCATATGCTGAATACGCTGGATCAACCGATCTTCCCCCGGAAATTAGTGCAGGAAATCCTGGCTCGACAGCCAGAATATTCGATGCGTGATTCGCCCTCATTGCCGCATTTGCCTGAGTTGCACCTTGAATCTACAACATTCCATCCTCGTTTCACCGGGCTGGTTGAAATGTACTGCGCAGCCGGGGAAGTCGCTGAGGAGCTTGGCCGTACGGCAGCTTCGTCCGATTTCAGGCATGATTGCTACTGTCAGGCCGACCGCTGTTTCCATACGGCGCTTGCTCTCGCACAAACCATCGTATTAGCCCACGAGCGCGACCCTGGCTATCTGCTGCGTCACCACCAGCGCTATGCTTCCCTGCTTGAGGAGCGCCTCGCTTCTTCTCCTGAAGACCGCGAGGAAACGAGCGGCGTTCTGGCGACACTGCTGAAGGAGGGATTTGCGCAGATCATGGTGATGAACAAATGAACTGTTTCTCTTCTATCCATTATTCGTTACTGGCTATCCGTCTTTTTTAGCGGCAGCGCAATGGAGAACGTACTGCCATCTCCCGGCTTGCTCTCTACCCAGAGGCGCCCACCAAAGCGAGTGATAATCTGTTGCGCTATGTAGAGTCCCAGTCCCAAACCCCCGACGTTCGATTTCTCGTCCCTGGATAAACGGTAGTAACGGTCAAAGATGTGGGCTTGCTCCTCTGCGCTCAGGCCCGGTCCCTGGTCTTTGATCGAGACTACTGCCTCATTGTCTTGCCGCTCCAGGCGCACTTTCACGCTCGTATCCGCTGGACTGTACTTGAGCGCATTACTAATCAGGTTATCCAACACCTGCTCTAAGCGGGCCTCATCCCAATTCCCGACAAGGGCAACTGCGGTGTCTTCCAGGTTGATTTCGCGGCCGGCCGCGGCGTAGGAATCGATGACCCGCCGTGTTATCTCAACCAGGTTGATATCCGCCTCGTTATTAAGTTCCAGGACTTCACCCTGGATGCGGGTCGCGTCTAGCATCTCATCGATCAGGCGATTCAAGCGTTTTGCCTGGCGTATGATGCGCTCGACCGCCTGTATATCCTGTTCGGAGCTGTCCGTCGCTTTGGCTCGTCGTTGTAGCTTCATGTGCATGAGTTCGGCGTTGCCCTGGATGGAGGTGAGTGGAGTCCGCAGCTCGTGGCTGGCAAGTGACAGAAATTCGTCTTTGAGACGGTTTAACTCCTCCGCTTTCTGGCGCACCTGCGTCTGTTCCGTAATCTCGACAGCGGAAATCAGCAGGTATTCAACCGTATCGAGTTTTTCTCTGTGGACAATGGGGGTGAGGGTCCAATCCCATGCGGTTTCTGACTCGTCCTCAGCCAGCTTAATGCGAACTTCCGACCAGCGCAGTGGAGCCCTGCTCTCAAGTACCGACTCCCAAACCTCCTTAGCTTCCTCGCCAGGCGCAACAGGGGTTAACTCGTGAAAGAGGCTGCCTGGCAATTCACTACTATCTATCCCGTGTAGGTGCGCTACCATATCAAGATAGCGTGGACTTCCCATAATAAACGCGGCACTTTGGGCATCGTAGAGGGCCAGGGCCGCGCGCGTATGCTCGAAGATCATGCGCAGTCGCTTGCGCTCCTCTTCGGCTTCTTTGAGCAATCGCTCTGTCTCGTCTAAGGCGTAGATCAGCACGCCGCTCACGCGACCGGTGGCATCATGGGAAGGCACAACGGTATAGACGACATTGCGTTCATCGGACGCTCCATCTTTCGGTACGCCCGAAAGCACCCTTGCTGTCGTGCGTGTCACGTTCTGGTTGTACACTTCGTGGATCAGTCGAATAAGTGGCGCTCCGTCCTGCCAGAAGAGATCAAAAATCTCATCAATTGATCGATTCTGTACCGCTCTGACTTCAACTGTTGGCGCTAAACGAGGAGTAAAGGCTTCGACCAGCAAGCGGGGGCCGCGCAGCACCAGAACAGTGAATGGAGCCAGCTCGACCATTTCTAAAAGTTGCGTGCGCTCGTTCTCGAGCAGGTGGGTCATTTCCTGGAGCTCACTGGTGCGCGCCCTCAACTCATCGTTGGTGGTTTCCAGTTCTTCGTTGGTGGCCTGCAGTTCCTCGTTGCTGGTTTCCAGTTCTTCGTTGGTGGCCTGCAGTTCCTCGTTGGTCGTCTCGAACTCCTCGATGGTAGCTTGCAATTCTTCGTGGGCCAGCACCAACTCTTCGTTGGAAACCTGCAGTTCCTCGTTGGCGTCCAGCAGTTCTTTATTGGTCTCGTTCAGCCGCACATTGGTGGCGCTGAGTTCCTGCATGAGCTGGGCCTGCTCGGCCTGCGTCGTTTCTAACTGGCGCTGGACCTGGAGCTGCTCTGTGATATCGATGACGCTCATCACCGCCAGGTCCGGGATACCGGCTTCCTGCTGCATGAGGGCGATTGAAAGGCTCACGGAACGGTTATTCCCTCCCATGGTGGGATCAAGTGTCACTTCAGGCAGTGTGAGGCTGTTGCGCTCGCGAAAGACGGTGTCAATCGCGTTGCGTACCGGGGTGTAAGGAATACCGCGTACCTCGTGCAAAAAATCCTGCTCGGTGCCGGTGTCTCGCAGTCCCAGAAGCCGGCGTGCGGTGCTGCTGGCCGTCAGCACATGGTACGAACGATTTATCACCACTACGCCGGTTGGCAGAAAGCGCAGCAGCAGTTCATTCAGGCGGCGCAATTGTCCCAGTTCAAGCAAGGATGATGAAGATTCGCTGTCGGGGGCCTGTTTACCAGGAAAGGTATTGGGGCCTGGCGTCAGACGCCCTTCCAGGCGGGGAAGCTGCTGCTCCGTAAAGCGCTGGGCCCGTCCCATGGGGATGGCGCTACCCACGCAGCGATAGAGTTTCCAGTGTTTATTGACCAGTTCGAAATAGGTCTGCGTGGGGCGGACGGTTTCTGCTTTGCCCAGGAACAGATACCCTCCAGGCATAAGTGAGAAAGAGAACTGGTTGAGCACATAGTCCTGGAGTTCGGGGGTGAAATAGATCAGTACATTGCGGCATAAGAGCAGGTCGATGCGGGGGAATGGCGCGCTCCGTGTCAAGTCCTGCTGCCCGAAGATCACCATTTGCCGCAGCGACTTGGTGATGCGGTAGCCGTGGTCAGCGCGCTCGAAATAGCGGTCTCGATACGTGGTCGGTACCCCTGAGAGTACGTTTTCGGCATAGAGGCCGCGCCGGGCAAAATTGATGACCGTCTCACTCAGGTCGGTCGCGAAAATTTTGACACTCCATTCCGGCAGTTCCGCTTCCAGCAAATCGGTGAGGATCATGGCCAGTGAGTAAGGCTCTTCGCCGGTTGCGCAGCCTGCCGTCCAGATGCGCAAGACGCGGTCTCGCTCTCGTGCCTGGGCGATTATTTGCGGCAGGATATCGTTCCTCAAAGCAACAAAGGCATCGGGATCGCGGAAGAATTGAGTGACGTTAATCAGAAAGGCCTTCACCAGCTCACCGACTTCTTCGGGATGCGCTTTCAAGTACTCGAGATAATCCTGCATATTGCGGTTGTGTGTGACAACCATGCGGCGGCCGATGCGGCGTAGAATGGTCGATGTCTTATAAGGTTGGAAGTCCAGGGAAGCCTGGTGGCTGATGTGTACCAGAATCTGCCGTAGAACTTCGTCGGCTTTTTCTTCAGTATGAGGCAAAGTGAGGCCCGTGAGCAGGTCGTAGAGCAAGGGGCCAATCTGCTCTAGGTCGGCCTCGCTATCAATGATCGAGGGTGGTAGGGCCAGGGGCATAGACGGGTAGCGAGCCGTTTGAGGATTTTGAACCAGGATGGTGCCCCCCGCGTTCTTCACCTCTACAGCCCCGGCAGCACCGTCAGAGCCGGAGCCTGTCAGGATCACCGCGATCAGGCGGTCTCCGTAGGCTTTGGCGGCGCTTGCGAAGAGCAAATCTACCGATGGTCGCGGACGGGCGCGAGTATGTGCGTCGTTCTGCACCTCGACATGTCCGTCCTCGATAGAAACCTGCCGGTTTGAAGGAACTACGTATACCTTTCCCGGTTCAAGACGACTTCTCTCTGTGACGAGTTCGACCGGCAGGGTACTGCGTTGCCTGATAATCATATCCAGATTGCTAGCGCGGGTGGGATCAAGGTGCTGGGCAAGCACAATGGGCGCGGGGAAGTCGGTGGGCAAGGTGCTGACCAGAACAGAGATGGCCTCGATCCCTCCCGCCGATGATCCAATCACGACCAGACTACTCTCGCGTGTCTCTTCCTTCGCGGCTTTACTCATCGCCTGTGTCCTCTCTAGCAACAACTACCCTTCAGTGTGTGGGTCAACCTGAGAAATGGTAGGGCTCTCTTGCGTTTCGTTTGCCACAAGCTCGGCGCTTGTGTTGAGCATTGTATTCATACTGCTCTTTGCTAAGACATATCCATTGCGGCCAATTTCGTTTCTATTTCCATATCTTCGGTGACGGGAAAACTTCTCTGTTCCGCCGCCTGCTCGTAGGCCACCTGTGCCAGCAGAGGTCCCATGTCGGACAACGGCATGACGTGATCGATATCCACGTGCGCGATCGCGCTCTGGGGCATACTTGAAAACAAAGCACCCTGCGGGTCCTGGACAATAGCTTCCCCCCCGTGCCGCTTGATTGCCAGCAGCCCGGCGGTGCCATCATCCATAGATCCGGTAAGGATGACTCCCACCACGCGTGTGCCGTAGGTACGCGCCGCTGAACGAAATAAGGGATCGATAGCGGGTCGATGGCGATTTTCCTTTGGACCTCGGATAATGCGTACAATTCCCTCTTCGACCATGAGATGGTGATCTGGTGGAGCGACGTAGATGTGCCCGTACTTGATCGCCTGGCCGTCAACTGGATGGAGGGCGTGCAGCGGCCCGGCCCGGTTGAGAATGTCGGGCAGCAGGCTTGGGCTTTGCGCAGGGACATGTAGAACGAGGAAGATGGCAGCCGGCAGGCCCGCAGGCAACGAACCGACCAGTTTTATAAGAGCTTCTACGCCGCCAGCAGACGCTCCAATCACGATCACATCATGTCTAGGCATAGTTCTACTCTCCCTTACCGGTCGTTGCCTCGACAACACGTTTCTTTGCTATCATGTCAGGCTTCAGGCCAGGAAAATCGTTCACTCTGACAATATGCGCTACTCTAATCACGTTACGCTGCGGGAGAAAGGGTCAAGGGACGGCATGCAACGAGAACGCATCCTCATCCAGAGTCATGATAAATGAAAACAAGAGGGGTGTCAAGAGAAATTGCGCCTGTTAAGCCCCCAACAACTCCGTCCGTTTATCACGCAAAAACTGGGCAATCTGTGCGGGATCATCTTTCTGCAGCGCCAATTGTTTCAGATCGGCGAGCACAACACTCCACTGTTCTTTGTGTGGTAGATAGCGATTATCGCGGCTAACAAGATCCTCGAAGATGTAGCGTTCCAATTCGTGCCAGACCGAGCGATCACGGCCATCGATTTCTCCACCATCAGGCATGAAGTCCTGATCATTCGTATTGTTATCAATACGCGCAAACAATGGCTGGAAATGTGTGTGTACAATTTCCTCCATATATTTTTGGTCTAACGAACCTGCATCGAAAGCCATCGTACCCACCAGATGTATATGTACAACAGGAGATAATACCTCCCTTTGGTACTTAGAGCCCTCACGACGACAGTAAAGCTCAAGATGCTCATAGACAGCATTTGGTTCGTTCAGGCCATCAACACGCAGTTCGTGACGCACGAAAGGGCGGCGCTTGCTGACAAGATGTGTTGCATGATGATAACGGGCCTGCTTTTTGGGATCAATAATGCGTTCAGGATCACTCGTGTCAATCTCGACAATGTAATAGCCACGATCCTCCCAGGCAGATTCTTCAGCTCCCCATGTCTCGGTCGAGCCAGGGTTATACATCCAACCATCAAATTCGTAAGGCTTATGTACATGACCCAGGGCCAGATAATCGACCCAGTGACGGAGCGGCTGAAACTGGGCCATAGTAGGCAGACCCTGAATACGTGGAACAACGCTGTCTACTCCAGTATGCATCAGAAGCACCCGGTACTCGATACCAGCAGCTTCTTCCTCTGCTCTAGCAGCCTCCAGTGCCTGAGTCAATCCTTCCATTGTGCGCGTAGTCGCAGCTCCCTGCCAGGGCAAACCATAAACACGCAGATGACCATTTAGCAGATCAACGTGTGAGCCTAGCATGGTTTCCCTATTCCAATGTGAAAGCGCTGGTGCACCATCGCACATTTTAGGTGCCAGTAGCATCAAATATTCCTGGTGACATAGAAATTGCAGCCAGGAGACGCCTTCTCGATAATAGCTGCGATCGTGATTGCCTTCGATTGCTATGACCGGGATACCTCTTTCTTTGAGCTTCTTTAACCCCTCTATTGCATGAATAAGAGTAAGCGCATCGATAGCACGTTTATTAAACAGATCACCGGCTATGATCACAAAATCGACCTGGCGATTGGCCGCATCTTCCGTGATATCCCAGAATGCGCGACTAAAATCATTGAAACGCTCGCGCACACCATATTGTTCATAGCCAAGATGTGTATCCGCTAAGTGGATAAAAGAAGCTCGCATAACCCTCTCCAAGCTGTTTAATGTAATCCCGTGGTCAGGGCACGAAGAGCGGCCGCTACCAAAATGAGCGCCGCGATGCTAAAGATCAAGGTGTCACGACGCTGGTTCTTGCCACCAGTAGCATAGGTAATGGCTATAGGAATGGCCAGTACAACGATGGCTCCGTACACGTAATGGAGATAGTAAAGACCTGTACCCGTGCCTGGTTTTTGTCCAAGTAGCACCAAAACAATACCGAGCAGCGCCTGCAATGCCGCAATGACCGCTGTAACAATAAGTGAAATACGCCAGGGTCTGTTGATTGGCCTTTTCACGAAGAAGAGTATCAGTCCCCATACGCCTGCTACGGCGCCTGAGGCAAGAACTAATACCATATTGTAAAAGTGCAGATTGCTTATTACATCTACCATTGTATTCTCCGAGGTCACATAACACATACCTTGTGTTTTCTTTTGCAATGCGAGAATAACGGAAGAATTCTCGTAGCCCTACTATAGCGTGAATGTCCTCTAAAGACAAGTGATGGAAACTTTTTGTGAGCTATCGTGTACCTATTATGCAGTTTAACAAACGAACCCAACCCCTCCGTTAGTGCCCAAATCAGGACACTCATATGCACCGATTATGCTGATTGAAAAATGAATCAGGACAATCGTAGGTGCCGGTTTATCGCGCACACCGCCGATTTATCGGCCCTCCGTCAATTCTGTTGTACCCTCTCCACCCTCTACCACCTCCTGCGCCAGCGATTGAGCCACAACACGCAGCCGACGGATCTCAGCCACTGTTCCATACACCTTCTCGAAGAGTGGTCTGTTCGCTTCAATACCCGCGTGAATGAGCCATGCTGCTGCATCGCTCCGAGTCGAGCGAATGCCAGCCTCGATCAATGCATCAACAGCATCCAGATCGCGACCATCAATGCGGCATGTCACAACATTGCTCTTGGGTGAGGGTTGCTCTGCTGCCTTACCACCGCTTGCCAAGGCAATTGCCTGGAAGGTCTGAGCACGCACTTTCTCCAGGGTCGTTCCGAATGCCCTCATGAGCCCTACTGCGATACCCTCACCCTCACGCAACAGGCCTTCAGGGTTTCAGACCAACTGCGCTAAATACACATCTATAATAAGATCAGATAAGTTCCTCCACATCTTGAAGGTTTCCCTCTTTCTGCAAGTTGACCGGTTCATTTCACCACTCGTCACCCGATCTCTTGACAAAGATATCTCAGATATCATAAAATGCTGGAGATATCTCAGATATCTCTGAGAGCGAGACAAATTACCTGGAGGAGAACCCATGCCAGATATTCTCGTTCGTGATGTCCCATCCGAGGTGGCTGATGCGCTCACTGAGCGAGCGCGAGCCGCTGGGATGGATCGCCAGGAATGGTTACGCCAGCATTTCGCACAACTTGTCCAACTTCCCATTATCAAAGTCAGTTACACCTTGCGCTTTTTTGGACCGCAGGAGGAGGTGTACGGATACATCAGGCGGTCCCCTGACGGGAAGGTCGGCTTGCAACTTCGTCCGGTTACGCTCCTAACAAACGAGCAGCGCTTAGCCTTTCGGCTGGCAGGCGAGTCGGTCCGCCGCAATGCTCCAGGAGACCGCGAAAAAGCCTTGAAGGTTCTCAGTGGGGCCTTTGAAGAGATCTACGAAATTCCTTACTGGAATCATGAGGCATGGACTTTCGCCGGCACTCCCTCTTTTCCTGAGGAGATGCATTGAGATTGGCAGGGATGAGCAGACGGTTTGTGACTTCCGCAGAGCTCTCCCCATAGCAACACAAAAAGGAAATGTGTGATGAATATGGCCAGGATTGACACCCTGCGTGTACCGGGAGCAAGCCTCTACTACGAGGTGCGCGGAAGAGGCCCGGTGCTGCTCTTGATCAGTGCCGGTGCCGCTGATGCTGCCAGCTTCAACGGCATCGCTACCCACCTCGCCGACCACTACACCGTTGTCAGCTACGACCGTCGGGGGTACTCACGCAGTCCGCTCGACGATCCGGAAGAAGAGCAGTGCATTGAGACGCACAGCGATGATGCTCACCGCCTGCTCGCCATCCTAAGTACCGAACCAGCGTATGTCTTTGGCAGCAGCGGCGGGGCCAAGATCGGACTCGACCTGGCGATCCGGCATCCCGAGCAGATACAAGCGCTGGTCGCGCATGAGCCTCCCGTTATGGAACTTCTGCCCAAGTCCGAGCGCCCCGTCATAGGACTGCCGCCGGACGCTGGGCGTCCTCGCACGCCGCTCGACAATCTCCAGAAATTCAGAGAAATCCTTGGCGTTAGCTATGACGACCGCGAGCCGGACGCTGAATTGCCTTACGAATCGCCCGAGACGAACGCCCGGCTCGCTGCGAACAGGGCGTTCCTTGTCACGCACGAAGCCACGATGTATCCCCGCTACACACTCGACATCACCGCGCTCTCTGCCACACCAACACGGATTGTGATCGCCGCTGGACAGGCTTCGCGAGGGCACTTTCCTCACCGGGTCGCTACCCTACTGGCAGAGCGTCTGGGAACAGCTGTCGTGGAATTTTCCAGCCATCATGCTGGCTACGTGAGCCACCCAAGAGCATTCGCCGAACAGTTACGCAACGTGCTCGGCGAGGAATCTGGAACCTAAGGAGAACAAAATGGAAGGAGTCTATGTACTGTGGGATGGCAGTGGTTTCTATATTGGCGATACTGGTGATCTCCAAAAGCGAATGGAGTTCCACAGAAGAGAGGGTCGTGAGTTACTCTTGTTTGTTCCTGTTGAAGGCGGAGCTTTCGCAAGGCGTCAGGAAGAGTACAGAGTTATAGAAGCTTTTAGGTCTCTGGGCCAGCCTATAACGAATCCACGTCCGCGATGCTATGACAGTATAGACAAGAGGGGCCGTCGTGGAAAGTGAGGGACTTCTGACTTTGATGGGATTATGCGGGAGCTTATAGATATCGGCCTTAAGAAAAGTGACTTTAAATAGCATCGAGCTTAGGTTGGGGTAGTACTACCTAAGCTTATCATAGGCCGAAAAGTAGTGGGTAGAAACAGTGACAAGAGGATGGTGGGGGTTCATATGGGTTTGTTTCTCCTTTTCACATCACAAGAAAGCGCCATCTTGACTTAACAAAAACATTGCAAAGCTTTAACAAAGGTATTGCCGAGCAGGTGTATACTATCAATTGGCATTACCAATTGATTGATGAAGGTACTACGATGAAGTTACGATCAAGGAGGAACTGTCATGGCGAACTATCTCTTACTCTACAGTGGCGGCAAGATGCCCGAAAGTGAAGCGGAACAAGCAGCAGTCATGCAAGCCTGGACGAGCTGGTTCGGTCAGCTCGGGAACGCGCTCGTAGATGGCGGCAATCCCACCACCGGTCAGGCTAAAACCATCGCGAGCAACGGCACAATCAGTGATGGCTCGGAATTGGGTATGGCCAGTGGCTATTCGGTCATCAAAGCTGACTCACTCGATGAGGCAGTAGCGAAGGCCAGGGGCTGCCCAGTTTTGCAGGGCGGCGCAAGCATTGTCGTCCTCGAAACCTTCAACGTAATGCAAGAGCAAACACGTCGAAGGAATAGGCTTCATCTCGTCCTGGTGACATCAACGAATCGGTTACAATACCAGAACGGGATTCACAACATAGAACTGAACGAGCTATACACAAGAGGTAGATGTGCCTTCCAATGAGCATGCTTTAACAATAAAAGTGGCCAGGCGCTGCACATTGTTGTAAATCCATACAACGCCTTCTTGAGTAGGTAGCTTTGTCTGACCATGATAAGCATAGTTCGCCTGACTCTCCATGTCTTCCAGGATGTGCTGAGATGAGGGCAATAGCAATTCTGTATTGGTCAGATTGTTCAGTTGTTTTGCATCCTCATACACCTTCTCTAGTAACACCATGACATTACCAACAGCGTCACGAATTTGACTAGCAAGCTGAACCATTTCTGACGATGCGTCAGGAGATTCTGTGATGTTTAGCAGCTGGTGATCTATAGCAGTCAGGTAATCTACAGGAGAGCCTAAAGTAGCATTCTGGTACTGTGTTGGTGTCATCAATGGAACCTGTATGAGTATTGGGTTGTCGACTAGCACAGGTTCTTTGGGAAGATCTACCTTGACCAATGTCGTTCCTTCGAGGTAGTCCAGAACTCGCACGACTTGCATGTGTAGAGAAGCAGCATCCTGCGCACTCCAGGTAGATTTAGCGCTGGTGACCAATTCGAGGACTTTTCCTGTATTGTTGAAGAGATGGATGTTAAACCCCCCATAGAGTCCTTTACTTTGTAATCCTGAAGCCTCATATAGAAGTTCACGAAGTTGATCCAGTAAACTACCAGTAGCAAAAGGGATAGGGGTTTGAGAAATCTTAGCAAAGTAGTGCCAGGTGCGCTGATCTGAGGAGGGAGAACGTGGTCTGCTTCCGGCATTCTCTTCAGTGATAAGCAAGCGACTGGTAATTCCAAGCAGATTCGTATGCTGTGGATCAGAGTAATGCAAATGCGCGTTACCGTTGCTATCAACAGCTAACGTTCCAAGTAAAATTGGCGCTATTGATTTCTGCGTTGGATTCGGATTCAAGTCGGGTAATAACCAGGCATAGTAGCTCTTGCCGGGATCAGTTGGAGCTATTTTTTGCAAGTTGATCTGCAATTCATCATTGAGTCCCTGATTGGTATTCTCACCTACGGCTCCAGTACTTTCAAAGGAAACGTGTCCGGCTTCCGCAAGGGGCGAATTGGGAGCTTGACGAGTCAGCATATAGAACGAACCAAGGCCAGCGCCTCCTAGGATAATCGCCAGGGCAATCAATACAACAAGTAGTGCCCCTCGGCGCCGCTTTGACCTGGATTTGGAAGGAGGAGCAAGCGGCGGTGGAGTCTTTGATAGTGTTCCCCCCGTACTTTGGATCGAGTTAGCAATGATGGGAGGTCCAGAAGCGCTAGTCTGAGGTGTCACAGGAGTGTTAAATCCACTGCTCACTGGTGTTGAGAATCGTGGTGTAACTCGTGCTTCAGGAGTGATAGGCGAAGAGGTTCCATCAACTGGCACAACGAGTGACGGGGGAGTATGTGGCGTCATTCCTACAGACGGTTGGGAGGGCCATGGAGGCAAGGAGGAATCCGTCGAGAAAACCGGTGTACTCAGGCCCGTTGAGGAAGTTAAGTCGAGCGCCTGGATTATGGCTTCAACCATAGATGTGGCGCTGGGGAAGCGTTCCTCGGGGTCTTTTGAAAGGCTACACAGGATGACTTCTGAGAGCGCAGGAGGAATGGCCGCGTTGACAAGGTCAGGTTGAGGGGGCGCAGCGTAGACATGTTGCATGATAATGGAGATCTGGTTGTCACCCTGAAAAGGGCGCACGCCTGTGCAAATTTCATAAAGGATAACCCCAAGAGAGTAGATATCACTCTGTTCGTTACCTGGCTGGCCGCGGGCTTGTTCTGGCGACATATAGAGCGGTGTACCAATCCATGAGCCAACGAGCGAACTGGTGAAAGAGCGCAGCATCTTGACAATGCCGAAATCGGTGAGAATAGGTTCGCCCATTGGATTGCTTTCGGTGTTGGACTTGTCAAGCAGAATGTTGGCTGGCTTGATGTCACGATGGATCATGCCTTTATGGTGGGCGTAGTCAATGGCTGCACTGATGGGTGCGAAGAGATGAACAAGGTCGATGGCTGAGGGAAATTTCCCCACCTGGGAAGTATCGCTGATATAGTCTGCTAGTGTTGGCCCTTCAATGTAGGCCATAACCATATAGGCCAGGTTGTGCTCTGATTCAGGAGGACGGGTAACCTGGAAATCGTGGATCTGTATGATGTTAGGATGATGCAAAGACGCAATAGCGCGAGCTTCGCGCTCGAAACGCATCATGAAATCGGAGTCGTTTCGCAAATCAGCGCGGATCAACTTGATTGCGACGTAACGATGCAACTGAGGGTCAAAGGCCTTCCAGACCTCGGCCATGCCTCCGTGCCCTATATGTTCTTGCAACTCGTATTTTCCTATGCGTCTTGATCCTGTATTCACTCGATCCCTTCTTTATGTATACGGTCTGATATCAAAGGTTGCCAGGCGCTGGATACTATAGTAGATCTGTACAGCGCCTCCTTGTACAGTGTCAGTAGATGGAGCGATCTGACCAACGAAAGCGGAATCGGCTTGAGTCTGGATATCATTTAAGAGAGACAGCGCCTGAGGCTGTTGCAACTGAGCATCTGTCATCAAGACCAGTTGCCTTGCGTCCTGATGTACCTGCTCCAACCAATTCCGCACGTTATCGATATCTCCCTTGATCTGCCTGGCAAGGTTGGGAGTTTCCGAACCCACGTTGGGAGCAACAATTACGTCTTGCATAGTACCACTTATGCGATCAATGTAGCTCTTTGGCTTTCCTTTTTGAGAGCCAATCATTCCAATTAGCATCTTTTTCGCATCCACCAGTGGAAGTGTACCTGGCGGTACATCTTGCATCACCAGTGATGCCCCATCAAGATAGTCTAGAATACGCACGACCTGGCGATGTATAAAGGCGGTGTCTTCTGCTTGTGTCCCATTCCAGTCATCTCTGGCGCTGCTGGCCCATTCCAGGATGCTCTGTGTATGCAGAAGTAGCTGGATAGCTGTGCCCCCACGTATTCCCTTTTGTAACAGATCCGGGCCATCACAAAGGAGATGACGAATCGCACCTAACTCACTCTCAGCTATGGTATGGGGGCGTAGCTGCGGAACCTCGCCATAGAAGCGCCAGGTATGGTGATCCGAGGAGGGAAGTGCTTGCGTGTGATGAGAGTCTTCTTCAGTGATGAGCAAGCGGCTGGTAACGGCAAGCAGGTTGATATTCTGAGGATTTATGTAGTGAAAGCTTATGTTTCCACCACTGACGGGCAGCCTTCCCAGCAATATTGGCGCTGTCTGGTTTTTTGGTGAGCTATTCTGATTTGCGTTAGGCACTGTATCACCCAATAGCCAGGCATAGTAACTTTTTCCAGAATCGGGGGCAGGCACATTGTTTAAATCGATCTGCAGTTCATCGTTGAGTCCTTGACTGCTTTCTTCATTCAATTGTCCGCTGTTAACAAAGAACACGCGCCCGGCAAACTGATTTGCAGTGCCCAGTCCTCCATGGGAAACCAGGAAGATCAGCATACTAGAACCGACCAGTGCGAGAAGTAACAGCGCAGCCAGAACAATAAGCAATGTATTCCGTCTCTTCTGTGGTGCAGGTGTGAGCGGAGGTGTAGGTGATAGTATTGGTCGGGACGGCGACACCAACCCTGGTGGAGTTTGTAAGGATGCAGCAGGAGCGACCTTGCTCCCTTCTGTAGATGGTGTGCTCAACGAAGCAGGGGCAGCGACAAACTGTGGAGACCGCCCTTCTGTAAAAGGTATCGAGTCAGGTGATATTGAGGTGGAATTACTGGGGGTATTCGCCAGATTTAGGCTGCTGTATGTAGGGGTCATAGCGTTCCCAGAAGCGGGCATGTTAAACACACTGGCCAAAGCTGCAGTGATAGATGTGGCGCTAGGTAACCGCGCAGCAGGGTCCTTGGCGAGGCAGCGTAAGATGACCTCAGAGAGGGCAGGTGAAATGTACGGATTGATAAGATTGGGGGGAGTAGGTAGACTACGAATGTGCTGTTGCATGATCTCCGTAGGATCCGTCCCTCTAAATGGCAGTATGCCAGTACAGATTTCATAGAGGATGACTCCAAGAGCATAAATGTCGCTACGCTTCGTACCTGGCTGACCCTGAGCTTGCTCAGGCGAGATGCACTGTGAGCTGCCAACCAATATGCCACTTAGAGTGCCTGTGGAAGCACCCAGCAGTTTGGCAACGCCGAAATCGACAAGAATGGGTTCACCCATAGGATTACGCGCAGTTTTGCCCTGGTCGAGCAGAATGTTGGCAGGTGTAAGGTTACGGTGTACGATGCCTTTCTTATGCGCATAATCAACGGCAGAGCCTATGGACATGAAAAGATGAACGATCTCTGTGGCCGACGGAAATGTACCGGCACCTGAGGTCTTAGCAATGTAGTCAGCCAGTGTGGGCCCTTCTACGTAATCCATTACCAGGTAGGCAATGGTGCTCTCTGACACGGGAGGTTGCGCGATCTCAAACTCGTGAATCTGTACAATGTTGGGATGATGCATAGAAGCCACAATTCGGGCCTCTCGTTCAAAGCGCTTGATGAAGTCGGGGTCATTCTGCAGGTCTGCATGCAGGAGCTTAATAGCTACATTCCGATGCAATCCCGTATCAAATGCTTTCCAGACTTCGGTAATACCTCCGCTTCCCAAACGCTCCTGCAATTCATATTTACCGATGCGTCGTTCAACTCTGCTCATGCTCGCCTCTATTCATAAAGAACTCTTCGATCTGTATCTTTTCTTAACCCTTCAATAGTTGTACTATTGGTGAGATTGGAAGGAGACGCCTATGATGATGAATATGGTGTAACGTCAAAGGTCGCCAGGAGCTGGAGATCGTGATGAATCTGTGTAACACCCGGTTCGATCTCGTTGGTAGATGGATTGAGCCGGCCAACATAGGCAAAAAAGGCCTGCATCTGCATATCGTCTAACAATGATAGGGACGAAGGTAAGAGCAACTGCGCAGGGCTTTTACCAACGAGTTGCACTGCATCAGTACGCACCTTCCCCAGCCACCTTGTCACTTGATTGAGACCTGGATTGATCTGATCAGCAAGCATGCGTTGCCTCGCAGAAGTTCCAGGAGTCGTATCCAGGCTTTCCAGGTGACGACCAATCTGATCCAGGTAGCCGGGAGGGTCCTGCTTCTGTTTATCAAACTCAAGCAGAGCGACACTAGCAATATTTTTATCGATCAGCAGAGGTGTACCAGTCGGTACATCAGCCTGAATATATGTTTGACCATCGAGATAGTCTAGTATACGTATGAGTTGATTGCGCATAAAGTCAGTGCCCTGGGTTTTCCAATAATCTCGAGCACTGCCGGCCCGTATCAGGATATCACCTGTATTTCTGACTAGCCAGTTATCCAGGCCGCCAGGTAAACCCAGTGTGTCAAGCCGGGGATCATTGGAGAGAAGCTGGCGAAGGTGATCAAGCACACTGAAATGATTAGAACCAGGTATTTGAGGGATCTCGCTATAATAGCGCCAGGTGCTACGATCAGGAGAAGGATTAATAGGGACACTATTGGCATCCTCTTGAGTAATCAGAAAACAGCACATCTTTTCTAACAGATTTATATGCTGGGGGCTTTTGTAGAGAAACTGCGCGACGCCATGATTGATCGCTAAAGTTGTCAACAAGATTGATGTTTGCAAGCTCTGTCTCTTATCACTTAAAAGCCAGGCATAGTAGCGCTTACCAGCAGCAGGAGCGGGGATGCTATTGAGATTGATCTGCAACTCATCATCGATTCCCTGGTTGCTGTTCTTGTTTAATTGCCCACTGCTGAGAAAGAAAACATGTCCTACGACCTGGCTTGCTGCGGCGGAGTTCCTCTGGGCGAGCAGGTAGAACGTACCAAGACCTGAACCCAACAAGACAAAGATGACCAGGACAATCGACGTGATGAGTAATCCTTTGTGCCGTTTCCTCCGAGTAGGTACCGGTGCGGATGAGAGTCCCGGTGATGACTGCGGGTGTATAATTGTAGGGATGGTTTCTATTGAATTGGCAACGGAATGAGGCTCAGAATCGTGCCGAGCAGATGACGCGGGTGTATCTTTTCCTCCACTGGGAGACACAACAACCTGCGAGGTAGGTGGTGGAGCAGTAGGAAGAGGTGGGGAGGAACTGATGAGCGGTGAGGTGGAGGATTGGCTCATATCCGGTCGAAGGCTGGGGGGTATTAATTTTCTCTCAGTCGGCCCATCGAGGGGATCCGCTGGATAGGTGGGCTTACCAAGAATCGAGGGAACTGGTATATCGAGCGCCACTGCGACAGCCGCTGTCATAGACGCAGCATTGGTGAAACGTGCAGCTGGGTCTTTGGCAATGCTTCTGAGAATGACCAATGCTAATGCAGGTGGGATGCTGGAGTTGAATAGAGCGGGAGGAGGGGGAGAAGAGCTTATCTGCTGCATCATTATGCTTGCCGGACTCTCCCCTCGAAATGGTAACACCCCAGTACAAATTTCATAGAGCATGATCCCAAGTGAGTAGAGGTCGCTCCGCTCGTTACCGGGATAGCCTTGCGCCTGCTCAGGCGAGATGTAAAGCGGGGTACTCAGCCAGGAACCACTCATCGAGCCGGTTGAGGTACCGAGCATCTTGGCTATTCCGAAATCGGTGAGGATCGGCTCTCCCATAGGATTGTTGCTAGTATTACGGGAGTCGAGCAGAATATTGGCTGGTTTGAGATCGCGGTGAATCATCCCTCGTTGATGGGCATAGTCAATGGCCAGGCTGATCGAAGTGAAGAGATGAACAATTTCGGTAGGAGACGGAAATTTTCGCATAGTTGAGGTTTTGGCAATATAGCTTTCCAGGGTCTGCCCTTCTACATAGTCCATGACCAGGTAAGCTATCTTATGCTCCGATTTTTGAGGACGTACAACTCTCAGGACGTGAACCTGCACAATATTGGGATGGTGCAAGGAAGCAATAACGCGCCCTTCACGTTCAAAACGAGCGATGAAACTGGGATCAATCTGTAGATCAGCATGGAGCAGCTTGATGGCAACATAACGTTGGAGATGCGTGTCATAAGCTTTCCAGACTTCGCCCATACCTCCCCGACCTAAGCGTTGCTGTAGTTCATAAATTCCAAGGCGACGTGGACCCGCACTCATAATGGCCTCTCATCTCCGGATTTTTCTGTCGTAGCGAACTTTGACTGTACAATGATACGAGAGCTAAACTACAATCCAAGGAAGCATCACAATCGACCAAAGAGAACGGGGTAATTTCTGTAGTGATTCAAGTCTAACACTCTGTATAACCTCTGTCAATGAAATCTGCATTCTACACTTCGTGTGTGAGGCAAACACAAATGTGGTTGACTGAGCTTCCTCTCACTATCGTTTATTGTCGTGTCCAGGGATATATAATGACTTTTAAAATTATTCGAGATGGATGTCGCTTCTACTACTAGAACGCTGAGAGAACTCTTTTTTGGATCTCAATTTTATGGATTTTTTGATATAGCTGGTTCAATCATGAAGGCTGCGATCTGCTCTGGATCAAACTGGGCAATGCGATCAGGGGTAAGTTGGTCCAGTTCAGGCACCAGATGGAAGGCTGCTTTTCGATCCACAAAGGACACGTCGGCCAACCCCAGTTCGTGCTGGCGCTGCACAAAGGTGTGGAGTTGTTCAGCCTCGACCTCGTTCTATGCTAGCAGCAGGTGGCCTCCCTGGCGATACTGCAAATCGGCTTCCAGTTCTTCTGCCAGGGTGGGCCAGCGCGCGAGGGCTGCGCAGGCGAGTGCCGCCTCAGACAGGTCCAGTCCCTGGGGACGCACGCCTCCAGCGCTGGCCCAGGAGGCTGCTGGCTCTACCGCGATCTCATTGCGTTCCAAGACGAGGACGTTGCGTCCTTGCCGGGCAACGTGATAGGCGATGGAACTGCCCCCCCCCGGAGATCTCCCCGCTAACGAAGCGTCTGCTCATAGTGTGTCAACGCAAATGCCCACCTCATACATGAAAAAGACCTTAATAGAAATGCGCTACGAGGGATATCGGCAACCTGAGCAGAAAGAAGTCCGGGCAAACTGCCCTATTTATTGTTGCAACTGTATAGTAGCAGCAATCGATTAAATCTGCAAGGAGATTCATGTGGGGGAAATGAAGCATGCCAGTGGACTTTCTGGCGGAGGAATAAAAGTAACGCTACGGGCAACATATAGGAGAGCCCTCACTTGAGCGACTGGCTTGCCATTGTCTTCCTCGTTGCAGTTTTTCATCTGCTACCAAATCCGGCGTTGAACTCGTCTCTTCTCAGACCAGACTCGCTTCAGCGCGTCGGCCTTACTCCTAAGATTGAGAAGATCGTGTCTTCTTGAGAAGCAGGCACCTGGCTGAACTCGCTTACCATGCGAATGTTCGTAAAACCCGTTTCGTCATAGAGGTGCATGGCCTGTTCTTGGGTATACCATCTGGTGGCAGGGAAGCGAGTGTAGAGTTCCGAGGCAATAATTTCGCCCTCACGAACGACCTCGTACTGATCTTCTGTGTCCTCGAGTTGCTGGAGAAGATGGTATTTGGAGCGTGTCCAGCGGCGTATCAGGACACCATCCTCAGGTCTGACTTGTTCCGCAATCAACTCCCACTCCCCTGTGACGATCTGATCAGTGACTGGCCCTTGCCAAAGAATCATGAAAGGCATAACCACTATTCCCCCTGGCTCAAGATGATGAAAAAAGCGTCTCATGGCTTGTGTGGCTGCGTTCGGATCTGTGATCAATTGAAAGGAGCTCGACGGCACCATGATGGTGCGATATCTTCGCGGTACGTCCAGCGCCTCCATGCTTTGCTGGAAAAGCGTGGGATGAAGACCAAGTTTCTGCGCTTTCTCTCCACAGATTGCCAGCATTTCTGGCGAGTTATCGACGCCATCAATATCGATCCCAGCAGCAAGATAATCGAGCAACAAACGGCCTGTTCCGCATCCGATATCCAGAGCAGGTTGGCCGTTCTGAAGCAGAATGTCTCTATAGAAAGCTCTATCTGGCCAGTCAGAAGTATCCCCACGGAGCAGGTCCCACGCAGATGCGAGGAACCCTCGATATTCGTAATTTTCTGAGTTCATGATTTGCTCTTCCTTAAAGAATCTTCGTGTGCTATGGCAATATCTGTCATCGTTAAGCAGCAGTTTTAAAATCCTTTTCCTCGCCCGCCAGGGGCCATGCCGCCTGCACGCATTGCTTGAGCAGCACGACAATGGTGAGTGGCCCGACACCGCCCGGTACAGGTGTGATCGCCCCGGCAACTTCACATACGGAGGCAAAATCAACATCGCCCACAATAACACCATCGGGCAGCTTGTTGATGCCCACGTCGATGACGATCGCTCCGGGCTTGACCATCTCAGCCGTCACCATCCTGGCGCAGCCTGTTGCCGCTACCAGCACATCCGCCTGGCGCGTCAAAGTCGCCAGATTCGTTGTGTGCGAGTGGCAGATCGTCACCGTCGCGTTTTTCTGCAAAAGCATCATAGCCAGCGGCTTTCCCACCACGTTGCTGCGGCTGATTATCACCACTTGCCTTCCCTCAAGCAGCGTATGCGTTCGCTCAAGCATCTCCATCACCGCTGCCGCCGTCGAAGGCAGGAAACTGGGCAGACCGAGGAAGAGATTCCCGGCGCTGTGGGGGCCGATGCCATCGATATCCTTGCTGGCAGCAATCGTATCTGCTACCATCTTTTGCGAGAGGTGCGCCGGAAGCGGCATCTGCACAAGAATACCGTGTACGGCCTGATTATGGTTCAACTGCACCAGCAGCGCACGCAATGCATCGGCTGACGTATTCACCGCTAATTGTTCGAGGCGAGCATTGATGCCCACATCCTCGGCCACGCGCAGGATCGCCTTGCTATAGACCCCTGAAGCAGCGTCACCCTCTACGCGCACAATCACCAGCCCAGGAGCCTGCCCCTGTTTCTCCACATAGCGGCGCACCTCCGCCTTGATCTCCTCGCTCATGGCCTTTCCATCCAGAATCTCTGCTGTCGTACTCGCTCTCCCACAAGAGTCGTAACGCGCCGGTTGCCCACCGTCATGCCATCCAGCGTGTAGCCCAGCCGCGAACTCAACACGTCCACCAGTTCCGCATCTTTCATCACCTGCACATTGAGGCGCACCATCCAGCAAGCCCCCGCTCTCGCGCTTGAAGCCAGCGTCGCCCCTATCGCGAGAAGGCACGAGCCCTTTGTACACAAAGTGCTTGCGTGCCAGGTGATACCTTCGATCTGCTCCAAAGAAATTCAGCCACATCCGTTGCAATTCTTCATTTCGATAGGCCTGCAATGGCTTCCTTTCTTCATCGTGCTTCCGTGTGTGACGCTTTTCCTCCAACATGTGCTCGTAGCGATGGCTGCTGGCAAGCTCTTCTGCAAGCTTTCTGATGTGCTCACAGAAGCTGGCTGCATCCTCCTCAAAGGCATCATCAAGTAACCCGATCCGGTGCGCGGTCCTGGTGCTGATCGGCAGCAGTGCTTCTGTCAGTTCTCGCGCCTTTTCTCCTCCGACCCGTTTCGGTAATAAGTAGGTCCAGTATTCCGATCCATACAGATTGCCCATCCCTTTATAATGTGGGTTTAACACAATCCCTTTTCTGGCATAGACAAAATCTGCCGCAAGTGCCATCATCACTCCCCCTGCCGCTGCATTCCCTTGCAGAGCAGAGATCACCAGGTGGGATTCGGTGGTGATGAGTTCCTGCACCAGATCATTCATAGCCTGGATGTTGCGCCAGGATTCGTGAGCCGGGTCAGCGGCCGCTTCGATCATATTCAGATGAATACCATTTGACCAGAAGTCAGTCCCACCGATGAGCACAATCACTTTTGTTGGTCGCCGGCGTATGAGACTGAAAGCTGCTCGCAGACGCTGACAGTGGTCAGTGCTCATGGCTCCATTGTAAAAATCAAAATGCAGGTAACCGACTGCCTGCCTTTCCTCATACCAGATGTCGTGGTAGGTCTGTACATCGTACGCATGGCCTATCGCTAAAGGAACATCAGGGACATGGGCCAGACAGTCGCCCAGCACCTGTGTCGCCGGTAACTTGAAGGACGGCTGTCTATCGGTGCCTTTTTGCTTCATATGCGTGATCCAAATGGCGCCATCACCCGTAGCTCGGCAGATCGCTCCATTGCGTTTGGCAATGATCTCACCAGGTGTCCCTCTGAACACACCTTCTTCATGAGCGCCATACAGATAGCACTGCATGCCCAGTACCATATCTAGGATGCCTGGAAAGCTATCCGCAGAGCGAATCTTCCTGAGAATAGAGGCGCTCGGTTCCGCCCAGTCAATGGCCCGATCAGCTTGCTTCATGGAGGCTTGCAAACGGCCTTTGACATCTTCCCTCCGATAATCTAGGGGTTTTGGTACAAAGGTGTTGCTCTCAACTTTTACGATCGTTTCTAACAGTCCTTGGATGGCTGCTTCCGTGACCTCGTGCCGGTAGAGATGACTCTTGCTCCCTTCTCTCATGGCAAAGGCGCGCGAGGCCCAGATATCTCCAGCATCCATTTCAGCGCCTGCTTGCAAGAGGGTGACGCCCCATTCCTCGCAAGCATTGAGGATGGCCCAGTCCAATGAAGATGGCCCTCGGTCTCCTTTGATCCCTGGATGGACGATAATACAGGTATGTTGTTGCCAGATGGAGGCAGGAATCACTTTTTTTAACATAGGAGCCACGATCAGATCTGGGTGTTCACGCTCGACCGCTTCGAGCATCACTTCTTCACTTGAGGCAATCACAACGACAACTGTATGCCCACGATCGACCAATTCCACAAAAGCACGCTGACTTAAGCTATTATGAGCAGTAGTTAAGAAGAGTATATTCATTGGATATCACTTTCTATTCTTTTTACATGAAGACGCCAGCAGAGATGGTTTTTAGCACGCAAGTTCCCAGCCGAAGAAGGAGTTGAGGAACCGCCTACGGCTCGAACTCACCACGCTCTCGCAGGGCTCGCAGCTTCGTCCAGGCGAGCACGTGCGGGGCCGAGGGAGGCAAGCTCCAGGTGTAGGGATGATCATGATCGCACCCTGCACCCAGTTCTACTTCCAGCCGCCTTACCTCAATCCAACTCATACAGTGCTTATCCCAGAGTTGATCGACGGTGATGGCGGTGGAGAGCAACCCCTGGTTGGCCCGGTTGAGCATTGCATCCATCTGCTCAGTCGAGGAGGACAGGAACACACGGATGTACTCCCTGGGCACACAGCGGTACAGGTTCAGCAAGCCCAGCACCACATCAAGCGAGGTGAGCGGGCTTGACTTCCAGCGCCACGTAGCTGATTGTTTCCCTTGTAAGGCCACTCGATAGTAGATCATGTAACACCTCGCCTGGACGAAGCTTCAGAGCCATCCTCAGCGTTGTGCTTGTGAGGTATGGGCTTCATCCTGACCATCATTGCTCTGCGGCCTGCTGGACCACTTGTAGGGCTGCTGTATAGTTCGGCTCACTCATCTGATCGGTGACATACTCGACGTAGACGATGCGGTCGCTGCGATCAATCACCACGACCGACCTCTGCAAGAGGTGCCATTCCCTATCCACCAGGTCCAGGTAATTCAGGCAGAAGTCGGGTGCGATTCCTCCTGGGTGCAGGCGTCTGCCGATGACCGTGAGGTGCTCAGAGCCTGCGAATGCATCGCCCATGCGTTCTTCCATCATGGCTTGCTCCCCGCTTTCGTCAGTCTCCACTTCAGCCTTTCTGCTCACAAGTCTAGCGTGTGGTGGCTGAAAATACCGCGAGCAGGTGGGAATGTGTTGCTGAGGATGCCCGTCAGAATTGAGGGGAGGCTCTGACGGGCAAAGGCGCGCAGGTGAGTTGGCAGTTGCGGTGAGCCGAGCTGAGCCAGGGAACACCACCTGGAATGGAGGATAGGATCACATCAGGTGGTGTTCCACAGCGTACCGCGTCGCCGCGCTTCGTGAGGTCACTCCGACCCAGGACCGAGATACGACCAAAAATAGGGTATAGGAAAAACGGTTAAAAAGAGTATTATCAGGCATTTATGCTTCCGTTATCTGTCAATGTGAAAAATTAATCCTAGAGGCAGGTTGCGCAAGGACCGGCAGCTTGGTTAAGAACTCAGTGTTTTCAAAATGTCTTCCGCATGGTTCCCAGGAGTCGAGAGATGGCCCTCATGGGGATAGAAGGTGACGGCGCAATGTGGAAGCGCCTGAGCCAACGCATAAGCTAGAGAGACAGGCACGAAGCGATCTTGTTCTCCGTGCCACAGGAAGATCTTCTCGAAGGCAATCTCTTCGACGTTGAAACCCCAGGACCTGGCAAGCAGCATCGCCTCATCCAGGTTCCCCTGCACTCCTTGACGAGTACACTCTGCGAGTGTTTGTGCAAGCAGTCTCCTAGTCTGCGCGTTTTGGAGTACCTCTCGATCAGGCTCTCCCAAAAACCGTGAAGACCTGGCGAGCCGTTTGTCGATGCTGGCTGCATCTGATCCCACCACGGTCATCAAGAGGCGTATAGAGAGACGATAGAGCCGGGGAAGATGCTTACCCATCCACCACATCGCACGCATCCACAGGGGCGCGCCTTTCGTGAGGAGGTCACTTGGAGCGACCGAACAGATCAGCCCACAGGCCGTGAGCCGGTGCGGGATTTTGTAGGCGCAGGCCAGACCATAGGCTCCCCCACCGGAGGCTGCTGCGACCGCAAACCGCTCGATGCCCAGTCGGTTGGCCATCTCCTCCACATCATCGGGCCAATCGAGCAGGTGATAGCCCGCTTTCGGGTCCGAGCGCCCAATGCCAGGTCGATCGAGCGCAATCATGCGCACTCCAAGCGTCGTGGCCTTATCCGTCCACAGAAGCACCTCCAGGCACGATGACTGATGCCCGTGAAAATAGAAGATGGGGAATCCATCGCTCTTGCCCACCTCTGCGTAGCCAAGTGCTCGTCCATCATGCAACTGGATAGTGGAAGAAGTTTCGGGTGTATTGGACGCAGACATCGGGCTCTCCTTTCCTGCTCGCTCCATCAAGGTGAGCAAAGCATAGGGTCTCCTCCCGTCAAAAAGATACGTTGTGATTTGACAGACGGCTCATCCCCCTTCATGTTCTCCATGATGTCAATAGCGGCGAAAAAATCCCCAAAAGTGCCACTCCAAAAGTCTCCAGGGGTGGGGAATTGTAAGTTGGAATTGCTGAGTGCCAGTCTAAAATTCCCCAGAACGTGTGTTCTCTGAAACGGTATCCCTCCTTCTTC